>Ga0194113_10004865_pt1 | contig 17539 bp, 16 predicted proteins | sample TA2MahC200mmetaG_FD_146193 | JGI IMG/M metagenome (GOLD analysis project Ga0194113, IMG submission 146193) | Freshwater microbial communities from Lake Tanganyika, Tanzania - TA2015017 Mahale Deep Cast 200m | ecosystem: Environmental > Aquatic > Freshwater > Lake | place: Tanzania: Lake... | reverse complement strand
CTAAGATGTTGGCACGTGTTGACTACCCAATCCCTTTTTCTCAGTGCCGTTGTTCGACCAAGCTATGGGACTATTTGATCGCTTCAAGCCACGGACACCCGATGATCCGACGCCGCCTTCTTCCACGCCGCCCGAGGGCGGGGACGCACCCGCGCCCGAGGAACCCAGAACGGGGATCTTCACGAGGTTTCGCCAAGGACTGAAAAAGTACTCGGACCTGTTGAACACGGACATTCGTGACCTGTTCAAGCGCGAAGGCCGACTCGTGGACGATGAGTTCTTGGGCGCGCTGTTTGCGATTCTCGTTCGAACCGACATGGGGCAGGGGCCTGCCAGCGAAATCCGCGATCGGGTCAGGGACGACTTTCGGGGGCGCCGTGTGGAGTTGGCCGACGTGTTGGCGTCGGTGAAGGAAACGCTCCGGCAGCAGATGGCGCAGGATTGCGTGCCGATCAAGATGGCGGAAAGCGGACCCACGGTGGTCATGGTCGTGGGCGTGAACGGCTCCGGCAAGACGACCACGATCGCCAAGCTGGCTCACATGTTCATGCAGGACGGCAAACGCGTGGTGTTAGGGGCGGGTGACACGTTTCGGGCGGCAGCCGTCGAGCAACTCACGATCTGGGCCAACCGTGTGGGGGCGGAGATCGTGACAGGGAAGCAGGGGGGGGATCCGGCCAGCGTCGCGCATCGCGCGGTGGCGCACGCCGTGGAAACCAACGCGGACGTGTGCATCGTCGATACGGCTGGCCGGTTGCAGACCCAGGTGAACTTGATGCAGCAACTGGAGAAGATCCGGCGGGTCGCCAGCAAGCTGATTGCCGAGGCGCCCCACGAGGTGCTGTTGGTGTTGGACGCCACCGCCGGCCAGAACGGCATCAGTCAGGCCAGAGGGTTTTCCGAGGCTGCCGGCTGCACGGGGATCGTGCTTGCGAAACTGGACGGCACGGCCAAGGGAGGAGTCGTCATCCCGATCCAACGGCAGTTCCAACTGCCCGTCAAGTACGTGGGGCTGGGCGAGAAACCCGACGACCTGGCACTGTTCGACGTGAACCGATTCGTGGACGCTCTCTTCTCCGACGATGACGCGGGCACGTAGTCTCTAACGGTCGCGACGACTTTGGCGACACCAGTATCCGGCAACGGCTGGCAACGGCTGGCATCGCCGCTGTTCCTGCTGCGATGAGCCGGTTGGCGGCGAGTTCGCGCTGACGCGTCGCATGGCCCGCCATTTCCGACCTGTCTGGCTCGACGGTGGCAGACGCCGCCGTTCTTTTTGTGCGACCGTCATCTCTTAACGTTTTCTCGGAATCGCCCGCGGTTTGTTGCCGACACGCCCGGTTTTGGGCTGTTTGGGTGCCGTGCCCGCGACCGAAAAAAGAAGGGACAAGGGATGGGAAGTCGCTGTGCGCCGAATCGACGGTGCGCGCGACGGCTCCATCACGATCAGGTGAGTCAACTCCGCGTACCATCGTGGAGGAGTTGAAGCCAGGACGGCTGACTCCGCCATCGCAGTGCATACGTTTCGGGAGAATACCCAGATGAGAACTTCCAGCATCGCGATTGCCCTGCTGAGCTGTGCTCTTGTGGCCGGCTCGACGCACGGGCAAACGCTCAAACATCCGCAATCGATCCAACCGGTGTCCTTGAATTACGACAACTACTATTACTATCACCACGCAGAAGGCGAAGAGACTTCGCCCAGCGATGAGGCGCCCCAGCCGGAGCCGGAGGCGAAAGCCGCGAAGAGCGCCGGCAACTCGTGCTGCAATGGCAGTAACTCGTGTGGCACGACCTGCGGTGACTGCCGTGCCTGCGGCAACTGCGGTTGTGTCCGCGGGTGCAACTGTTTCCTCTTTGGCGACGGCGTGCCCTTCTCCGTGTTTCGCAACGACAACTGCCTGGGCTTGGAGATCGGCTTCTGGAGCCAAGTTGGCTATCACACGCAAGGGACGAATGGGTTCGGCGATGGACTGACGAACGATTATCCGAACCGCGTCCAGTTGCATCAGCAGTGGACTTACCTGGAGCGGAAGGCGAACGGTGATTGCGGATTGGATTGGGGTGTTCGCGCGGACCTCATGTACGGCACCGACGGCCAGGACTTTCAGGCATTCGGCGGCCGCCCCAACGATTGGGACAACAGTTGGGATCACGGGGGCGCCTACGGCTGGGCGCTTCCGCAGGTGTATGCTGAGCTGGCTTTCGGCGACCTGTCCGTGAAAATGGGAAAGTTCTTCCGGGTGTTGGGATACGAGCAGTTGCCGTCCCCCAACAACTTCTTCTACTCCCACGCATTCTCGTTCTACCTCTCTGAGCCGTTTACGCATTCGGGCGTGATCGCCGACTACGCATTGGGAGACTGTGTGACGGTCGTCGGCGGTTGGAGCCTTGGTTTCGATACAGGTTTCTCCCGCAATGGGGGAGATTGCTTCCTCGGCGGCCTCAAATTGCAGCTGACCGACAACCTGCTGTTTTCCTACATGACGGCGATCGGCGACTTCGGCTTCGAAGACAGGTTCAACAGTGATGCCAACGGCTATGCCCACACACTGTTGATGACGTACAACCTCGGAGAACGGTGGACGTTTGCCGTTCAAAGCGATCTGGTCGACAACGATGTGCTGCTCGGCTCTACGACCAACGTTTTGAGCGTGAGCGAGTACGTGATGTACAAGCTGAACGACTGCTGGGGAGTCGGCGGTCGTTTCGAATGGTACAAGAACCCGGCATTGGGGGCCGGTGCGGCTGGTGAAGTCAGCAGCATGACCGCGGGGCTGAACTGGCGGCCGCACGCCAACGTGGTGCTCCGGCCTGAGGTGCGGTGGGATGACTACCACTCGGCCTCGCTGTGGCGGGACTCCACGCTGTTCGGCATTGACTGCATCGTGACCTATTGAGGTGCTGGGGCCAACCTGCCGGCCCGTGCTCGTTCTCGACGCACTTCATCGCGCCGCTCGGACCCGACTCCGAGCGGCGTTTTTTGTTTTTTCCTCTGGGGATGCTGGCAGCGGACGTCCTGACAGGCGAGCGGCAGGAATTTGTTTACCAGTAGGACGGGCACTCTTGCCCGTCGAACACGCACAGGACGGGCAAGAGTGCCCGTCCTACCGTTAGCTTCTCAGCTGCCGCTCGCAAAGGGCAGGGGGGGCGATCTTGCGGCGACCGATGCAAGCGGCTAGATTGCTGAAGTGGTTGCACCTCCAACCAGAGCGGAGCCCGGGAATTCGGACATGCGAACACGAATCCGAATGTGCGGGGCCCGCCATCTTGGCCAACGCGTTCAGGAGTTCCTCACGCCATGAAGCTGATCATCGCGATCATCCAGCCCAATCGCCTGGAGGACGTCAAGGCGGCCTTGACGGAGGTCGAGGTCTTTCGGCTTACGGTCATGGACTGCCAAGGGTTTGGACGCCAAAAGGGCCAAACCGAGGTCTATCGTGGGCACGAGTTCACCGTCAACCTGCTCCGCAAAGTGCAGCTGCAGATTGCCGTCAACGAGGACTTCGTGGAGCCGACCATCAACGCCATTCTCAAAGGCGGGCGAACGGGTGAGAAGGGGGAGATCGGCGACGGCAAGATCTTCGTCCTGCCGCTGGAGGACTGCCTCCGCATCCGGACCGGCGAAAGAGGCCCGGATGCGATTTGACCGGCATCTTGGCGCGCGTCCGCGCACTGCTGTCCGGCGCTCGCACAACGCTCAGGCTCACGGATCGTAAGACTCACGGTACGGGTTTCGCACGCGAGGCATCCATTTGGCCATGCCGATGCCGAAAAAGTACAAGAACGTGAGTGGCAGGGCCATGAGCAGCATGCTGATCGGGTCGGCGGGAGTGAGCACCATGGACACGACAAAAATGACCAGGATTGCGTTGCGCCATTTCAGCATGTAGGCCTTCACCGAGAAGATCCCGATCCGGTTCAGGAAGAACATCACCAGCGGCATTTGGAAGGCGATACCGAATCCGAGCGGCAGGAACAGGACGAATCCTATCCACTCGTTGATGCGAGGCTCGGACTGAATATTCAACGACCGATTGAAGCTGAAAAGGAACTCAAGCACGTAACGGAACGCGAGGAAGAACGCCACGCCGGCGCCGGCCCAGAACAAGGCCAGACTCAACGGGAGAAAGACGTGCACGTAGCGTTTCTCGTGGGGATAAAGACCCGCCGCGACAAAACCCCAGATCTGCCAGAAGATGTACGGGCTGGCGATCAACAGCCCCGTGACAAAGGCGACTTTCATCCACACCATGAACGGCTCCTGGGCGCTCAGTGACTGCACGACACTCTGCGATCGTCGCCACACGCGTAACCGCAGCATGTCGACGCCGGGCGCGGCCGACGCGGCATCCGGTGGACCTGCCTCGGTCGTCTTCCGCGCATCGTTCGCGGCGTCCTGAATCGGCACGGCCGGCGCGGCATCCGATGGACCTGCTTCGGCGGTCTTCTGCGAATCGTTCACGCCGTCATGGCCCGGCCCGGCCGACGTCGGATCAGAGGGCCCCGTCTTTTCCTGTGCGGGCGAGCCGGCCTTGGGCGGCGGCACTTCGAAACCCGCGCTGGACGCCAGCTTGCGAATTTCTTCCGGCTCGACGAGCAACTCGTCAAACAGCAGATGCTCCCGCTTCATGAATTTCCGGAGTTCGCCGGAGACACTGTTGCCGTAAATCGCGTCCAGTTTCTTCTCCGCCACGATCTCGTAATGTCGGTCCAACGCCTCAAGCAAGGGCCCCTGAATCCAGTTGACGACGCGGCCGGCCACCAACAGGCCCAGCAAGAACCCGATGAGCAACCCAACCACGGAGCGGAACAGTGCCACCCGCAGTTCGTCCAGGTGTTCGCCGAACGTCATCGTCGAGTCTTTGAACAAATCGTCTTCGTTCGGGATCTTTGCCATCGTTGGGAACCCTCGAAAAGGAGATTCGCTTGCGCCAGATGCGACCCGCCAGCCACGTCGACCGACCAACGGTCAAACGATCGCGGCACGCGCGGGCACGCAGGACGCCCCATCCGCTCGGTGGAGCTGCTGAGAATCGTACGGAAGGAAGCTGCCGTACCAGGTGAATGGCCTGATGTCGCTGCACGACCCAGGCACGCCGCTATCATAGCAAGCGGCGTGTGACAGGACAAGCAATGCCACCGGCCGGCTTACCGGTTCTTCCCAGTTTGCCCCATCGCGCCGGCCCCAACGCAAGGTCTATCCAATTGGCGCGGCCGTCCCGAGTGTTTTCCAGTACAACGGGGCGCGTTCAAGTTTGTTGCGGGGGACGTCGATGCTAGCAGCAAGTTGGCGGGATCGCCGCATTCGCCTTCAAACGAAGACGGACAGGCCGTATAATTCGCGGCCCACCTCGCGACGTGCGGGACGGCGGGGTGGAAGGCGCGATCACACGAACCGGTACCGGGGCTGGGCCGGCCGAGCGGGGAACAAGCGATATGAGACGCGGCTGGATGTTGGCTTTGGTGGGCCTGGTCGCCATGGGTTCGGCTGGGTGCCGTTCCGGTAATTTCGGCCTGCGACCGGCGGGAACCGTGGAGAAGCAGCGTTTTACGGCCACGGTGTTCGATCCGTACACGGACGTGGATGCGGGACCGGAAGTCGTGGGCGGCCGTCCGCGGGACTTTCAGGAGCCGTTGCCCGAGTCCGATCGCAGCCGGTTGTTTCAAAAGATCTGGCTTCCCTTCCGGTGATGGCCCGCCTCTCCTCTGCTGGGCCGGCAGCGGCCCAACGGCTATCATGATTCGGGTGTCCCGCGGAGTGTGCGGGGCGTGACCGCCCGGCGTGGGAAACGCGCGTCCCCAGGCGTTGCATGCGAGCGGGCGGCAACACCCGAATGGGATTCAATGTCCCACGCGCCCGCCGCGTGCAGGCTGTCGTTATGGGGCGCACGCCGTCCAGGCAGTTGGGAAAGGGCGAGGGGATGTCGCGAAAACGTTCGGAAGAAACCGACGAGTCTTCCATGCCGACGGAGCGGCGCGCGGAGACTCAACGATTGCAGAAGGTCCTTGCTACCGCGGGGGTGGCAAGCCGTCGCGCGTGTGTCGAGTTGATCCGCGAAGGCCGCGTCGAGGTCGATCGACAGACGGTGACCACCGCCGGATTCCGTGTGGACCCGGTAAGGCAGGAGATCCGAGTGGACGGACGGGCGCTGGCACGTCCCCACCGCGTGTACTATCTCGTGAACAAGCCGGCAGGTGTGGTTTCCACCAACCGCGATCCGGCCGGCCGGCCTCGCGTTGTTGATTTGGTGCCCGTTGAAACGCGGCTCTTTACCGTGGGGCGGCTGGACCGGTCCAGCGAAGGGCTGATCGTGGTCACCAACGACGGGGAGTTGGCAAACCAACTGAGCCATCCGCGGTACGAGATCCCCAAGACCTATCGCGCGAAGGTTCTCGGCTACCCGACTTCCCAGACGCTCGAGAAGCTGCGGAAGGGCGTCCACCTGGCGGAGGGCGTTGCGCGCGTAGCTGCTTTGCGCGTGAAGGGGCGCCATGCGCGGGGCGCGGAACTGGAATTGGTATTGGCCGAGGGGCGCAATCGCGAAATCCGCCGCGTGTTGGCGAAGGTTGGCCACAAGGTCCTGCACCTGCGCCGCATCGCGATCGGGCCGATTCGCCTGGGGGATCTGGCAGTGGGGCGTTTTCGCCACCTGACGGAAGAGGAGGTGCGCGGGTTGCTTCGGGCCGTGAAACGCGCATCTGCGTCACGGGCGACAGATGCGCCGCGCAGCGGTTCGCGCGCAAGCCGTCCCGCCGCGCAACCGGTGCCGCGAAGGCCGTGGTCGCGGCGCGCCCCGGCGTCTCTGCCAGGCGCGAAGCGGACTGCTTCCCGGAAACCACGCGGGCGGGCCGCCTCTGGTGGTTCCGCGCGGCCGCTGGCGCGACCGAAACCTGGCGCTGTTTTGGATGAGGGATTTCGTGACGAGCCGCAGGGCACGCCTCCGCGCCGGCAACAGCGGCGCGCGGGTGGAAAAGGAAAGCACCGCGAATGAGCGATCTCGCGCACGCAGCGCAGCGGGCCAATTCGGCCGTGCAACGACAGGTGTCGATCGAACGGAACGACGCGATTGCTCGCGACACATTCCGCGTGCGTTTGCACTGTCCAGACATCGCCGCCCGCGCGGTCCCCGGTCAGTTCGTGATGGTGCGGCTCCCGCAAGGCAATGACCCGTTGCTGGGGCGGGCATTGGCCGTGTACGATGTCGGGCTATCGCCGGCCGGTCCGCCCACCACGATCGATCTCGTTTACCTTGCGTTGGGAAAGTTGACTCGCCGGTTGGCCCAGGCGTTGCCGGGCCAGTTGCTGGAAGTGTGGGGCCCGTTGGGCAACGGTTTCCCGGTGGTGGCGTGCGAGCATCTGGTGATGGTGGCAGGGGGTGTGGGCCAGACGCCGTTTCTGGCTCTGGCGAAAGAGCACACCGGGCGGCAGCGGTTTGGCGACCCGCCGCGGGTCGTCGCCCCAGTGAAACGCATCACGCTGTGCTATGGGGCGCAGTCGGGAGACTTTCTGAGCTGCGTGGGCGATTTCGTGGACTGCGGTGTATCCGTTCAACTGGCTACCGACGACGGGACGTGCGGCTACCACGGATTTGTCACCGTGCTGCTCGAGCGGCTTCTCGCGGAAGGCACGCGCGGCGTGCAGGTCGTCAGCTGCGGTCCGGGGGCCATGATGCGGCAAGTCGCCGAAATCACCGGACGCCACGACGTTCCCTGCCTGGTCTCCCTGGAGACTCCCATGGCGTGCGGCCTGGGGATCTGCTTCACGTGCGTGGCCAAGGTCCGGGCGCCTGTCGACGACACGTGGGACTACCGACGAACGTGCGTGGACGGTCCCGTTTTCGACGCCCGATCGGTTGTCTGGTGACCGGGATGGCTCGCGTCGCGCCCCGACCACCGGATGTCAGCGAACGAGCCGTTGACCGCGGCGCGCTGGTGACGGCTTCCCGTTTCGGCCGGGGGCGCGGCGGCAGTGCGAGCACGAGGCGACAGTCAATCGTTGTCGGCGTCCACCGTCGCTTGGGCCGCCGGGGCGCCGGTGGCATCAAGGCGCTTGGTCGTTTTGATCATTCGCTGCAGACGGGATTTCAGCCGCGCGGCCTTGTTGGGGTGGATCAATCGAGCGGCGCCGGCCCGGTCCAGTTGCTTGGCAGCCGGTAGGAACTCGGCCTCTGCTGCCTGGACATCGCCGCGCTTGGCGGCATCTCGCACCTTGCGCACTTGGGTCCGCATGGCGGACTTGGCCGTGCGATTCTTCTGCCGGCGCTGAACGTTCTGACGAAGCCTCTTCTTGGCGCTCTTGGTATTCGGCATTCAGTTACCTCTGTGGTGGGGCCTTTCGGCCCGGTGTCCATGACAATGTCACTAGAAGCAGTGCAAAGGCGGCCGATCAGGTTCTGTACCGGCTCGCCCGTTCTTGGCGGGCAGTGTAGAACCATCCTTTATGGCGAATGGACGGCGTTTTGTCTAGAGTGCTGAAACGAGGGGTCTGAGGAGTGGGAAGGCGTCTGGTGGTGGGTTGTTGGGTGAGGCGCAGGGGGTCGGCACGGCGTGCCAGGGCGACGTGGTGATGGGGCTGGTGGCTGAATGATGTCCGACGGTGGCGTGACAATCGGGCGGGTTTATTTGGTGGGGGCCGGGCCGGGCGCGGCGGGGCTGATCACATTGCGGGGAGTCGAGTGCTTGCGTCGGGCGGACGTCGTGATGTACGACTACCTGGTGAATCCGCGGCTGCTGGCGCACGTTCGCGCCGGTGCGGAGCGGATTGGCCTGGGAGGGCAGGGGGGATCGCGGGCGTGGCCGCAAGAGGAGGTGACCTCGCGGATGATCGAGTTAGCGCGATCCGGGGCTACCGTTGTCCGGTTGAAGGCGGGCGATCCTGCGGTATTCGCGCGGTGTGCCGAGGAGGCGGAGGCACTTCACGAGCACGGGATTCCGTTTGAGATCGTTCCCGGCATCACGGCGGGGCTGGCGGCGGCCAGTTGTGCGGGCGTGCCGATCACGCACCGCGAGTTAGCATCGGCGGTGGCGCTGATCACGGGTCACGAAGTGCGGGGCAAGGGGGCGCCGCGGTTGGACTATGCCAGTCTGGCCGGTTTTCCGGGCACACTCGTGTTCTACATGGGGGTGACGACGGCGGGCATCTGGAGTTCTGGGCTGGTGCGCGCGGGCAAACCGCCGGATACGCCGGCGGTCATCATCCGGCGGTGCAGTCTGCCCGACCAGCGTACAGTGCACTGCACGCTGGGTGAGGTTGCTGATCGGTTGGCTCCGGCGACCGAATTGCGCCCGCCGGTGATAGTCATCGTGGGGCGGGCAGCCGCGATGGCGCATGCCTTGTCCTGGTTTGAACGGCGGCCGCTGTTCGGGCGGACCGTGATGGTGACGCGTCCGGCTGACGAGAGTTGGTCATTGGCTGAGATGTTGGAAGAGCAGGGGGCCAATGCCGTGCTGCAACCGGCGATCGCGGTGCGTCCTCCGGACGATTGGGGTCCGGTGGATGATGCGATCGGTCGAATGTCCGAATTCGACTGGGTTGTCTTCTCCAGCGTCAACGGCGTGCGTGCCCTGTTGGACCGAGTGGAGGCGGTTGGGCGAGACCTGCGGGTGCTGGGGCCGGTGCGGTTGGCGGCGATCGGGCCGGCGACGGCCGCCGAGTTGGCGAAGTACCGGCTGCGGGCCGACCGTCAGCCGAGCACCTATCAGGCGGAGCGTCTGGCGGAGGCCCTTGCCGGCGACGCGGCCAGGAACCGGTTTCTGCTGGTGCGCGCCAGTCGCGGGCGCGACGTGTTGGCGCGGCAGTTGGAAGCAGCCGGGGGGCGAGTCACGCAGGTCGTGGCGTATCGGAGCATCGACGTGCCAACGCCTGACGAGCAGGTGGCCGATCAACTGCGCGGCGGGCTGGTGGACTGGGTCACGGTTACGAGTTCGGCCATCGCGCGCTCGCTCGCCGCGATGTTTGGCGACGACCTCCGCCGCGCGCGGCTTGTCAGCATCAGCCCTCTGACATCCGGCACCTTGCACGAACTCGGTTTCACGCCGTCGGCGGAGGCTACCGAGGCGACGATGGAAGGCGTCGTGGCGGCGATCGTGGCGGCGGAGCGAAAGGCAGGAGCGACCCAGTAGCCGCGGCAGGCCGCCACGTTCAACGCTGGTAGATGGGCAGGCACGCTCGATCCAACAGCAGCATGGTCAGATTGCACGAGGTGACGTACACCGGCGATATGTTGCCCTGCCAGCTGCCGTCGCTGCGCTGTTCGCTGGCGATGCGCTCGTAGAGATTGTCGCGGAACGGTGCCCACTCTTCGTCACCCTGCCGATAAACGACCTGCGCGTAGTAAAGATACGTGTAGTGCCAGTGACCGAACGATCGGACGGTATCGCCGATCCGGTAGAGGTTCTTCTTGCAGTAGTCCAGCATGGCGGGAACGTGCTGGCTGTCGTAGTCGCCCGCATTGTAAAGGGCGGCCAAAGCGGCCGCGGTGATCGCCGGCCGCGAACTGCCTCGGTTGTTGGAGCTGTACGAAATCCCGCCGTCGGCGTTCTTGCATGAGTAGATGTACTGCTTGGCACGCTCAATCACGTCCGACGACACGGCGATCCCGGCGTTGCGGCACCCGCGCAGTCCCTGCACCTGCGTGATCGTCGTGGAGCCCTCATCGAAGTCGTTCCCGTCCTTGGCGCTCACGTAACCCCATCCGCCCGATTTGGTTTGCGCGTAAGCGCTGAATTCGACGGCCTTGGAGAGCGTCTGGATCAGCTCGGCCCGCCGCTCGCCATCCTCCTCTTCACCCAACACCTGGGAGAGGAACAACATCGAGAAACCGTGCCCGTACGTGTAGCGGTTGTCAGCCTGCGGATCCCCGATCAGCCCGTTGGACCGTCGCTTCGACATGAGATAATCCACGGCTCGCTGGACGTGCTTGGAATACGGGCCCTGCGTCGTCGTCGACCCGCCGCAGATCAAGGCGGTGCCCGCCAACGCCGCCATCGCTGTCGGATAGATGCTCGGCGGCCAATGTCCGAGCGTGGACTGGTTGTTCGCAGTCCACTGCAAGCCCTGTGCGATCGCCTTGTTCCATCGCGGTTCGCGCTGAGCCGCCTGGGCGCGTCCCGCGGCGCCGCTACCGAAGGCGACACTTCCCGCCAACGTTGTCAACGCCCGCAACGCCGCGCGTCGCGTCATGCCAAGTTCCATGGTGCACCCCGTATTCGTCCCGCATGGCGCCTTAAGGCCGGTGTTCTGCCCGCTCCACCCGCCACATACCAATTATCGCGATCCGCGGCCGTCCGAAAATGCCAATCGGTCGGTCGTCATCGAACCACGGGGTGCGCCGGCTGCAGCCTGGCGCGGAATCGCCAGGGCAAATCGCGGAAAAGTCAAGACGGCACCAGCCCCCCCGACTCGTCCACGCGCGTCGAGCCGAGCGACCGCCCCACGTGGTCGCTCAGTCCTGCTCCCGAAACGTCGACCAGCTCAGATACCCTAACCCGACGGCACAAAGCACGAACGCCACATCCATCCAGATGTTGAATCGGTTGAAGGGGAATGCCGCCGCAAGGTCCAGCAAGAACAACCCGAGAATGAGGACGGCAATGGTCATCCCCGTAATACAAAGAGCCTTGGGCATTCGTAGCGTCCTCGAGGTAGATGCAGCGTGTTCCGCTACCTTGTCCCTGAATCGATACTTCAGCTAGTATAATTCAACGTTTCCGGCTGTCATCCGCCCATCCGCACACTCGGACCCGAACCACGCGAGCCCGTTTTGACCGTATCGAATGGGAGCGATTGGCGGAATATTCCTGCCACGCCCGGAAAACCGGCACCGTGGCGCGGCGGACCAGCCGATCGCTCGGCACCCACTCCGGCAATCCGCCGGTTGACCTTGGAATGCCTTGATAGCTTGTGCAGTTTATTGGATTTTTCGCCCAGGTAAATCAGTGATGAGCGAAAACCGGTTCTCCGACGCATGGTGCGACGAATTTCGCCGCCAAATGCCAGTGACTGACAATTGGGCGTACATGGATCACGCCGCAGTGGCTCCCTTGTCATCCCCGGCGAGGGGGGCTGTGTTGGCCTGGTGTCGGGATGCGTGTGGAGCGGGGGATACCTGTTGGGCCGAATGGGCAGCTGGCGTGGAACGCGTGCGCGTTACGTGTGCGGCAATGTTGAACGCGAGCGAGGCGGAGATCGCGTTCGTCCACAACACCACGACGGGGATCAGTCTGGTTGCCGAGGGAATGGACTGGGCGACCGGCGACAACGTGGTCACGTTGGGGAACGAATTTCCTTCGAATCTGTATCCCTGGATGAACCTGGCGGATCGCGGAGTGCCTACGCGGCGGGTGCCGGTGGAACGGGGCGTGGTGGACATCGACCGGATATTTGATCATTGCGATGCGCGGACACGGTTGATTTCGCTCAGTTGGGTGGGGTACGCGAGTGGTTGGAGAGTGGATGTCGCCGAGGTGGTGACGCGGGCCCACGAACGGGGCATTTCGGTGTTTCTGGATGCGATTCAGGCGCTGGGCGTGTTCCCGTTGGACGTGCGGCGGGTGCCCGTGGATTTCTTGGCGGCCGATGGTCACAAGTGGATGCTGGGGCCGGAGGGGGCGGGCATTTTGTACATCCGGCGCGAGCATCTGGCACGCCTGCGAACGATCGGCGTCGGTTGGAACAGCGTCGAGCACGCGCACGATTTCAGCCGGATCGAACTCACGTTGCGTCCCTCGGCCGTCCGGTACGAGGGAGGATCGCAGAACATGGCGGGGGTTCTGGCCTTGGGGGCCAGCCTGGAGTTGTTGGCCTCCCTTGGTTTGTCGTCTGCTACTTCGCGCATTGCCGAACGCGTGTTGGCGGTGACGGATTTCGCTTGCGAGCGTTTGGCGGAGGCGGGCGCGGACGTGACCAGCAACCGAACGGGCGACGGTCGGTCGGGGATTGTCATGTTTCGAGTGCCGGGCCAGGATCCTGAGCGGGTGCGTGCCCACTGTCTGGCGAGGCGGGTTGTGCTGAGTTGTCGCGGCGGCCAATTGCGCATCAGTCCGCACGGGTACGCGAGCGGGGATGACATCCAACAGCTCGTGGAGGCGATCCGATCGGTACGGGGGTGAGCACGGCGGGATGCCGCTGAGAACGCGAAGCGGGCCGCGCACGGTGTGGAGTTGTCGTACAATTGGTGTTGAGCGGCGGGGCAGGCATTCATCGACGCGCGTCGTGAGGAGGGCAAGATGTCGTACGCACCAAATCCCTGGGAGCCGTACGTGCCGCCGAATTCCGTGGGCGGTGAACGGCCATCCGCCGCAACCCCCACGGGGCTCAAGGCGATCTGCATTCTGGCGATTGTCCTCGGCGGCCTGGGTGCATTTGGGGCCGCCATGGGTGGAGTCGGTCTGGCCGTCGGGCAGAGCCTGCAGGGGCTGTTCAGTCCGCCGGCACAACCGGGCATGGATTCGCGGATGGTCGAATTACAGCGGACGATGCAGCGCGAGATGCAGGAAGTGACCGACAGGTACTTGCCGTTCAGCATCGTGGAAATAGTGACCCACATGATCACCGCGCTGATGCTGTTGGCCGGCGGGGCGATGACGTTGAACAAGAGCGCCGCGGGGCGGTTGATCCTGATCTGGGGGTGCACGTTAGCTATCTTCTACGTGTTGGGCCAGACGGTATTGAATACCGTCATTCAACTGCGGATGCTGCCGATCGTGCAGTCGTTCACGGACGGGATGGTCGAGGGTGCGGGCGGCGACGCGCCGCCCGATATCTTCCCCGCGATCATGGCGGCTGCCATATGGGCCGGAGTGGCGTTCGGCGGTGTGCTGGCCGTGGTGAAGCTTTTTTTCTACGCGTTCGCAATCGTCTATCTTCGCAAGCCTCACATTGCTGCTCGATTTGGATCCTGAATTCTGCCAGGGTGGCCAAGCTGAGAACGGCACGGGGGGGCGATTTGGAGTCGCCTGCGCGCGACCGTTTGCGGCAGCGGGATGTGCGGCGCGGTTCGCCCAGCGGTTATGGCGGATTGCGCGAGGGGGCGGGAATCGATGGAGGCGGTCAGGGCGGCTGGGAGCTCTGTTCCGCTGGTGCGGGCGTGGCACAGGTTGCGATGGGGCGTTGGAGAGGAGTGAGCGTTGATGGAGACCAATCAATTGCGGCTGGCCGTGTATAGTGGTTCCTTCGATCCGATCACGCTCGGTCATCTCGACGTGATCCGCCGCGGTTGCCGCCTGGTGGACAAACTGATCGTCGGTGTCGGGGTCAACATCGAGAAGCAGCCGTTGTTCTCGGTGGAGGAACGGATGGAGATGATTCGGAGCGTCGTCACGGATATCGGCAACGTCGAGGTTCAAGGGTTTGCGGGCCTGGCGGTGCGATTCGCGCACGAGTGCGGGGCGAACGTCATGATTCGCGGCATCCGCCCGCTCACCGACGTCTCAGCCGAATTCACGATGCTTCTGGCGAACCGGCAGTTGGCCAGAGACGTGGAAACGATCTTCCTGATGGCCGACGAGAAGCTCTCTCACGTTTCCAGCAGTCTGATCAAGCAGATCACGCCCGTGTCGACGGACGACATGCTGGCGCGGTTTGTGCCGCGGCAGATCATCCCGATGATCCGCGCGAAGATACCTGGCCCGGCGCGTTAACGACCGACCGATCTCCAGCCGCGGGTGGGATGCCGATGGCGCGAGGCCGCTGATGCGGTGTCAGTTCTTTTCCGCGCCGCCATCGGCCGGTTTCCGCAAATGGCGCTGGAGATACAGAGCGCGCTCGATGTTGCGGTCGGCGGTGTCGAGTTCGACGCCGCGGAGTTTCTGGAGGTGTGCCGGCTGCGTGTGGATGAACAACTTGTTGACCGTCGGGATCTCCAAGTCGTCGATCAACCCGAGGTTGATTCCCATCCGCACGCTCGACAACAGATGCATGGTCTCTTCGCTGCTGATCGTCTGGGCCGTGCAGAGGATGCCGTAGGCCCGGCTCACACGGTCGTGGAGATCCTTCTGGCTTTCCCGGACGAGGAACTCCCGCGCCCGCCGCTCGTAGTCGATCAGGACCGGTACGACTTCGCTGACTTGAGCGATCAGGTCCTGTTCGCCGCGCCCGAGCGTGATCTGGTTGCTGATCTGATAGAAATCGCCCATGGCCTGGGAGCCTTCGCCGTACAGGCCGCGGACGGCCAGGTTGATCTTGTGCAGGCTGCGAAAAACCTTCTCGATCTGCCGCGTGATCACCAGGGCCGGCAAATGCAGCATCACGCTGACGCGCATGCCGGTTCCCACATTGGTCGGGCACGCCGTCAGGTACCCCCACTCGTCGCTGAACGCGTACGTCACACCCTCCTCGATCAGATCATCGATCCGGTCAATCTGTTCCCAGGCCGCCAGCAGATCCAAGCCGCTGTGCATGACCTGGATCCGCAAATGGTCCTCTTCGTTGACCATCAGGCTGAACTTCTCATTGGGATCGATGGCGACGGCTCGAGCGCCGTGACTCTCCGAGTGCTCCCGGCTGATCAATTGCCGTTCGACGAGGAACTGGCGATCGACCTCCTCCAGTTGGCTGACGTCGATATAGGTCAAGCCCGACCACTGGTCGACCGCCTTGATACGGCGTTGGAGGGCACGTTCGACCAACGCGCGATCCTGATCCGCGCATTTCCGAATGAACGGGAACTCGGCCAAGTTGCGCGCCAAGCGAATGCGGCTGCTGATCACGATGTCCGACTCGGGGCCGGACCCGCGCAACCACTCCCCACAATTCCGTGCGAGTTCGTCGAGCTTCACGATAGGGTTCCATGTTCTGCAAGGGCGTGGGACGCGTGCGGCGCCGGTTCACTCGCGCGACACGCCACGCGGCGTGCGCGTCCGCCATGGTCCGCCGCCAGCGACACGATCACGCCTCCCCGCTCGGAATAGTCCGTCACACTGATACGCGTCATCAAGCCGTCCTGCGCCAAGGGTCTCTTGTCCTTCGCGAACACTGTTCCTCGCACGGCCCGCGCCGCACGCGAATCCCGGGGGTGCGGCGCCCGCGGCCCGCCCGCGATTCTACGGATGATTTCGGCTCTCCAGCCGTCGGATCTCGTCGCGCAGTTCCGAGGCGCGCTCGTACGCTTCCTTTTGAATGGCCTCTTTCATTTCACGCCGTAACTGGATCAGTTTGGTCTGATGGTCCATCCCGTGCGCGCTGCGCTTCGGTCGCTTCCCCACGTGCTTGGTGGCGCCATGGATGTTCACGATCAACGGCTCCAGTTCGTCATGAAAACAGGCGTAATCGTGGGGGCAGCCAAGTCGGCCGGCATGCCGGAACTCATAGAACGTAACGCCGCAGATCGGGCAGGCCTGCTGGTCCAGCCGAGCCAGGTCCTGGGCCGTCTGGCCCAGTTTCAACTGGTGGGCCAAGAAACTGGTCAAACCCGGCGTCGCCTCTTCCGGCTCGTCGGCCTGCGTGAGGTAAGACCGGGCATGGTCCTCGCAGAAATGCAATTCCTGGGGCTTATCGCCGGTGAGTTCCGTGATGTGAAACGTGGCCGGTTTTTCGCAGTATTGACACTTCATGGCTTGAATTCCGCAGGTTGGCACCGCGGACCCGAACCAGGGCACGGCCCGAAGCGACCTGAGCGCGACATGCTAACCGAAATGGGGGAAAACTGGAAATCTGTAAGGATTCTAACAGCCGGCCTGGACCTGTCAAGATTGGTGGTGAGCGACGTGACGGCTCCTAAATTGTTGGCACGCCACGAGATATTGCGGTCGTCCGCGGCTGTTGTCGTCGTGCCGCCCCGCTGGTAAGCTGGCGATGCCCCCCGCGATGTCCGGCCGCGCGGCGGATTGCCTGGTGGCGGCCGAGGGTCCGCCAGGACGCCGCAGGTGTGCCGGACCGGACACTCCCAGCGGGTTCCAATCCGAGCAAGTCAAGAACACGACAGTGACTCATGGTGTACTATCCGGACTTCGAGACATTTCGGCGTTTGTGCCAGGGCCACGATCTGGTGCCCGTGTATCGGCGGTTGTTGAGCGACACGATGACGCCGGTGACGGCCTTCCACCGCCTGGACGACGGCGGAAGCGCGTGTTTGTTTGAGAGCGTGATTGGCGGCGAGAAAGTGGGCCGTTACAGCTTTCTGGCCGCCGGACCGTTCATGCAGTTGCTCGCCAGTGGCCACGAAGTGACGGTCATGGAGGGCGACGTGACGGAGCAATTCTCGTCGCCGGATCCGCTCGAGTCGCTGCGCGGCCGCGTGAAGCGGGTCCGCGCGGCCCATTTCCCCGAACTGCCGCCGTTTGCGGGCGGAGCGGTTGGGTACGTGGGCTACGACGTCGTTCGGTACATCGAACACCTGCCGCACGCCCCGGAAGATGATCGGCATCTCCCCGACCTGGCGTTCGGTTTTTTTGACCGCATGGTGGTGTTCGACAATGTGAGCAAGACGATGTTCGTCATTGCGATGGCCCGCGCGCCCGACCGACCCGGCGGCGAAATGGCGGCGTACGAAGCGGCGCAGCGGCGTGTCGATGCCATGGTGGACCGTCTGGCGACACC
>Ga0194113_10004856_pt1 | contig 17552 bp, 16 predicted proteins | sample TA2MahC200mmetaG_FD_146193 | JGI IMG/M metagenome (GOLD analysis project Ga0194113, IMG submission 146193) | Freshwater microbial communities from Lake Tanganyika, Tanzania - TA2015017 Mahale Deep Cast 200m | ecosystem: Environmental > Aquatic > Freshwater > Lake | place: Tanzania: Lake... | reverse complement strand
ATTCGGCGCCAACACCACCCAACCCCGGCTGACCATGTGCTGCACAAAAGGATCCCAGGTGATCTGGCTCAACCAGTTGGGTCCGCCGTGGATGTTAATCACCGCCAGGTGCGGCAGCGCCTCGCTGGCAGGGCGATAGAGCAAAGCCGGTACACTGCTGCCATCCAGGCTGGGATAGGTGACCTCTACCGGCATCACCAGCACATCCGGTAAAAGCCAGCGCGGCATCGAGCGGGTCAATTGCCGGAAGCTGCCATTTGCCAGGTTTAGCATCCACAGGTCATCCGGATTGCGGGGGTTGTTAAACGAAAAGATCAGCCGTTTACCATTCGGGGTAAATTTTGGTCGGTGGTGAACACCCCGTATCATACGGTATTTGATGGTCGAGGCGTGTTCCAGTTCCTGGATTTCCAACACCGTCACCGGTCCCCTACCGGATACGTACACCAATCGTCGACCATCTGCTGACCAGGCAGGCGCTTCGCGGTCACCATCACTATCGGTCAACCACGTGACCTGGTGGGTGGGCAGGTCAAAGATACCCACGTCAAAACGCCCGTAATGATCCGAATTGAACGCCAGCCGTTCCCCTTCCGGTGACCAGGACACATCACGAGCGCTGATCTGCACGCCCTCTTCGCTTACTGGAAATGGGTCGCCGCCTTCCACCGGCATAATGTAGGTGTAGTAATCTTGCCCTTTGGCTTCCACCACGCATGCCAGCCACCTGCCATTGGGAGACCAGAAACATTTCAACGGCGGGTAGCCCACATCCAACACCTTTTCCACCTGCCCGCCCTGCGCTGGAATTTTATAGCACTCGAACCGCCCACTGCGATTGGAGGCAAAGGCAAGCCACTGCCCATCGGGCGACCAGGAAATCCCAGGATGAATGGTCTCCGGGGTGCCAGGGGTGATGTTGGTGTGCTGTTTGGTTGCCATGTCGTAGATATAAATATCAAAACACTCGCCGCCCTCTTCATCCAGCACATAAGCCAATTTTTGACCATCCGGCGACCAGTGCGGCGCAAATTTTGCGCCTGATCCGTGCGTGAGCTGCCTGGGAGTAGCCGTAGCAATATCTAGCTGTAACAGGTAAATCTCCCAATGACCGTTGGCGTTCCATGAAAATGCCAGCGTTTTTCCATCGGGTGAAATATCAAAACCCTCATCGGTATCGACGTACGGCACAGCCAGCAGTACGTCCAGGGGTAAAATGTCCTTTCCCATATAATCCCTCTCATAGTTAATATATACTCCTGCTGGGAAAAGACCTGACAGGCAAAAAAACTTCGCGCAGGAAAATGGTAATTAAAAAATCAGATAAGTTAGGTGCAGAAAGCAAACAAACCTGCCAGGTCTGGTCATCCGCTTTCTATCAGGGGCAGATCGTCCATGCCAGCCTCCTTTGCCAGTTGTTTCATCATGGTCGCCAGTGCTTTGGCTTTTCCTTCATCCATGGCGGGGTGCTGGTAGGCTGCCAACAGCTCGGCAGTGCGACTGCGAGCGCGGGCGAAGGTATCTTTAGAACCACCTTCCTGCCAGGCGCGTATCGAGCCCCGGTCGATGACTGCCGAAGGCAAATATTGTTCCTTGGGGAACAATTGGCGGGTGATGCGCTGCTTGAGGAAATCGCCTTTGAAGTCAATGCCCTCGAACATCGCCAGCGCCAGGGTTTCGGTGTGCACTTCGACACCCCGCAACAAGCGCTGCACCATACCGATGGCTTCTGCATCCACCACCAGCTTTTCGGGGCTTTGGCACGCCAGGAAATCCAACATACCGGCGCCTGAGATCATATTGATCCCTGCCAGCGCGCCCACCAGTGCACTCATGCCGCTTTCCATGCCCGCCTGGGCGTCTACGATTTTGGCATCACTGGCGCCGAGGTAGGTGTGGGTAGGAAAGCCCAACGACTTGCCCACCTGGGCGTAGGCGGCGTCGATCATGGCGGTCTCGATGGCGCCCATGGGCGTGGTGCCCTGGCGCATATCGAAGATGGCTGGCGCTCCACCCCATACGATCGGCGCGCCGGGGTTGGCAAGCTGGTGGATGGTCATACCGCTGATGCACTCGGCGGCATGTTGCACCACTGCGCCCGCCAACGTCACCGGTGCGGCGGCGCCTGCCAGCGGCATCGAAACGATTTCAGCAGGAACATTGGCACGCGCCAGATCGATCAGGTTTTGCGAGCCAAAATTACTCCAGATGAGCGGCGGCGAGGGACACACATCGAACACTGCCAGCGGCTTTTGCGCCAGCTCTTGCCGCCCACCGCTGAAGATCGCCAGCATGTCGAACATCAATTGGGTGGTGCGGATGGAAAAAGCACCAGTCACCACCGGTTTAATCGAGTGCAGCAGCACCAGGTACAGCCGGTACAGGTCGCCGATGGTTTTGGGTACCTCGTTGCACACCACAGCCGTCGACTGGGCAGCGTACTGCGGCAACATCTCGGTCACACAGATCAGACGCACCAGGTCAGCCGTGTAAGCCGGGCGGTGTTCGAGCGTTTCCGCGTCCAGGATGTGAACCCCGGAAGAGCCAGGGTCAAAATGCACCGCATCCCCACCAAAGTGCACAGCGGGTTCACCCAACAGGTTGTAGAGGTAGAATTCATGCGGCACAGTTTCTAAAGCCTTGCGCGCCACCTGCTGTGGAATGCGGGCGATTTCCTGCGCCTCATCGATCGCTGCGCCAGCTTCCGCCAGCAAGCGCCGGGCTTCAGCAGACTGTACTTTGATCCCCGGTTTCATTAACAATTGAAACGCCTCATCGAGAATCTGTCCGATGAGTTCAGGCGAGAGAAGTTCAATTTTTGGTTGCATAAGACTCCCAGTAATAAGGAATGAGGGGGATAACGCGCCACCCCCGCGAACAATTTTTCTTTACTACAATGGCAGGGTGAATTGTATCCCATGAATTTACATCCGGTCAAGCCCAACCTGGTTTTTTGTTAACTTTACATTAGAACGTCACTCTTGTGGTCAGTCAGTTTTACAAGGCATTGCTCCACGTGGTAGAATCCAGTTAAAAATTAGAACCGCATTTGGTTCTGGAGGTCTTTTATATGGTTCAGGAAATTGCTACATTTACAGTCAAGAAAGGTCTGGCGCAAATGCTCAAGGGCGGCGTCATCATGGATGTGGTCACCCCAGAGCATGCCAGGATTGCGGAGGATGCTGGGGCGTGCGCGGTGATGGCGTTGGAGCGCGTGCCAGCCGATATCCGCGCCGACGGCGGGGTTGCGCGGATGAGCGACCCCGAGTTGATATTAAAGATTATGGATACCGTCTCGATTCCGGTGATGGCAAAGTGCCGCATTGGGCATTTTGTCGAAGCCCAGATTCTGGAAGCCATCGGGGTGGATTATATCGACGAATCCGAGGTACTCACACCAGCCGACGAAGCACACCACATCAACAAGCAGCTATTCAAAGTGCCCTTTGTGTGCGGTTGCCGCAACCTGGGAGAAGCCCTGCGACGGGTTGGGGAAGGCGCAGCTATGATCCGCACCAAGGGGGAGGCTGGCACTGGTGATGTGGTGGAAGCGGTGCGCCACGCACGCGCGGTTTTGGGCGAGATTCGCCGCTTGCAAGGCATGGCAGAGGAAGAATTGATGACCCTCGCCAAGGAAATCGGCGCCCCGTACGAGCTGGTGGTGGAAACCCGCAGCCTGGGGCGTATGCCGGTGGTCAATTTTGCCGCGGGCGGCGTTGCCACACCTGCCGACGCCGCACTGATGATGCAATTGGGTGTCGATGGCGTCTTTGTTGGTTCTGGTATCTTCAAATCTGGCGATCCTGCCAAGCGCGCCGCCTCGATCGTGAAAGCGGTTACCCACTACAACGACCCCTACATCCTGGCGGAAGTCAGCCGCAACCTGGGCGAACCGATGGTTGGACGGCAAGTCTCCTCGATTCCGGATGCGGAATTGCTCGCCACGCGAGGCTGGTAATATGAAAATCGGCGTACTTGCTCTGCAAGGCGACTTTGCGGAACATGCGGTGATTTTGCAGCGCATAGGCGTCGAACCGGTGGAAGTCCGTTTGCCAGCTCAACTGGAAGAGTTGGATGGCTTGATCATCCCGGGTGGCGAATCCACCACCATTGGCAAGCTGGCAAATGATTTTGGATTGATCGAGCCGCTACGGCAATTTGGCACCCGCAAAGCCATTTGGGGTACCTGCGCAGGCGCCATCTTTCTATCCAAAGACGCCCATCGCCAACAACCGCTGCTGGGCTTGATGGATATCCAGGTGGAACGCAACGCGTTTGGGCGGCAGGTTGCCAGTTTCGAGACCGACCTGGACGTCCCAGCACTGGCGGAAGTGACGAACAGCCATCACCATCAACAGGAAGGCGAGCAAAGCAACCCGCCTTACCACGCCATCTTCATCCGCGCCCCATTAATCGAAAAGGTGCAGGGCAATGCCCAGGTATTGGCACGCCTGGAAAATGGACAAATTGTGGCTGCCCAGCAAGGACACCTGTTGGCTACTTCTTTTCATCCCGAGCTGACCCAGGACGACCGTTTTCACCGCTATTTTCTCAAGCTGGTTCAGGCTTAAACAAAATGACGGGCTGTTTACTCAGGTGAATGATCCATGAGCATCCGGCTGTTAGACTGGCGCGATATTGCTGTACTGCACCGCTACCGTAACCAATGCGTGTTTCTGCATACGGCTTTGGTGCTTACGCACGGCAACCTGTTTATTCCAGGCGCCATGCTCTCCCCCTTTACGCCGGGGATGGACATCGTCACGGCGGTCAGCAACAACGACCATGAGGATACGCTGATTGGTCAAACCATGCGCGTTAATGGCGCACCTCACGCCCAAATCACCTTCCTGGCGCCCGGCAGCCTGCTGGATTCCCCAAAGCTGACCGCGCTGCTGGAATACCTGGCTATGGAGGTGGGTGAACGCGGGGCTTACCGCCTGATCGCTGACGTGGACGAAGGCGACCTGGCATTTGAGTCACTGCGCCGCGCCGGCATGGCTATCTATTCCCGCCAGCGTGTATGGAAGGCGCAACCCCTGGCTGCCTCCCCATCCAAAACCTGCTGGGAACCCGCTGTGGATCAAGATACAATCCAGGTACGCTCCTTATACCATAACCTGGTGCCCGGCCTGGTGCAGCAGGTGGAGGTTTTTCCTACAGAACCCTTAAACGGCCTGGTCTATCGCCAGCACGGCGAACTGCAGGCGTATGTGGAGCTTAAATACGGTCACCGGGGCATTTGGGTGCAGCCGCTCTTGCATCCCAATGCCCAGAACCTGACTGCGTTATTGGCAGACCTGCTGGCAAATATTCCCAACCATCGCTCTCGCCCGGTTTACTTCGGCGTGCGCTCATACCTTTCCTGGCTGGAGCCAGCACTAGAAGAGTTGGGTGCCGATGTTGTCGCCAACCAGGCAGTGATGGTGAAACACCTGGCTATACACAAAAAAGCGACCCGCCAGGTATCCATGCCATCTCTGGAAACAGGGCGCACAGAAATCTCGACACCCATCGCCAGATCGGAGAAACAATCATAATTCATGAACCAGTACCAGATTACGGATGATCTACAAGCCTTGCTGGATGTTTTGCCCCCCTCCATCAGCCAGGCAGTCACCAACATTAACGATAGCGATAACCTGCTGGAAGTGATCCTTGACCTTGGTAGGGTGCCAACTGCCCGATTCGTGGTGCGGGAAGCGATATTGCTGGATGCCGAAGTCAGCCGTGCAGAAATCGATTACGTGGTGGAGCGCATTGGCGAGGTGGATGCTGACAACCGCGCCGGCATCGAGCGCACACTGCACCGCATTGCTGCCATTCGCAACCGGCGCGGGCATATCGTCGGGTTGACCTGCCGGGTAGGACGAGCTGTGTATGGCACCATCGATATCATCAAGGAGCTGATCGAAAGCGGCAAGAGCCTGCTGCTGCTGGGCAGACCAGGCGTGGGAAAAACCACCATCCTGCGAGAAGCAGCCCGCGTGCTGGCAGAAACCAAGCGCGTGGTGGTGGTGGATACCTCCAATGAAATCGGTGGCGATGGGGATGTACCGCATCCAGCCGTCGGGCGGGCACGCCGCATGCAGGTTAGCAAGCCCTCGCTGCAGCACGAAGTGATGATCGAGGCGGTGGAAAACCACAACCCGGAAGCCATCGTGATCGATGAGATCGGCAGGGAGTTGGAGGCGGCAGCCGCGCGCACCATCGCGGAACGCGGTGTGCAATTGATCGGTACCGCCCACGGCAATTCTTTGGAAAACCTGCTGCTCAACCCAACACTTTCTGACCTGGTGGGGGGAATCGAATCGGTCACCCTGTCAGACGAGGAAGCGCGCCGCCGAGGTACACAAAAAACCGTGCTGGAACGCCGCGCCCCACCAACTTTCGATGTGCTGATCGAAATCCAACACCGCCACCAACTGGCTATTCACATGGACGTGGCGGCCTCGGTGGATGCCATGCTGCGTGGTTACCCGCTGCCGCCCGAAATTCGCATTCGAGATGAATATGGCAACATCCAGATCGAGCATCCCGCCGCGCCAATCAACGCTTTCAGCAGCGCCCGGCAGGAACGCAAAGGCGCCCGGCGTTGGTCGGATTACAGAAAGGAAAGCCCGGCGAGTGGAGATCGATGGCGCAGCACACCGGAATATACCCCTGCCCTGGATCAAGCCTACCCGTCTGATAGCGCCTACGGCTCGACGGCATCCTCCCCGCAGCCAGCCGAGAGGCAAAGACCACTGGAAACGGTGCGCATCTACCCTTATGGTGTTGCTCGCAATCGCCTGGCACAGGCAGCTCGCCGCCTTTCGGTGCCAGCGGTGACCGTCAACGAACCCTCCGAAGCAGATGTACTGGTCACCTTGCGTTCTTACTATCGCAAACGACAGCGCACCATTGTGGATGCAGAACACCGCAACATGCCAATCTACGTACTGCGCTCCAACACCGTCAACCAGATGCAGCAATTCCTGAGCGATTTGTTCAACCTGGCTGACGACTATTACCAGGGCGGGGATAACGAACCTTATCTGATGGAAGCCCAGGCAGCCATTGAAGCCGTGCTTAACGGCGAACGCTGGGTGGAGCTGCAACCGGCGGTGGCATCCATTCGCCGCTTGCAGCACCAGATGGCGCGGCAGGCTAACCTGGTCTCCCACTCCTATGGCAAAGAACCTCGCCGGCGGGTACGGATTTTTCGGGAGGTTTAAATCCAAACCGGCATGTTTATCACCTTTGAAGGCTCCGAAGGCAGCGGGAAAAGCTCACAAATTCCAGCGCTGGGTGAATTCTTGCGTCGCCAGGGATACGATGTGCTGCTGACCCGTGAACCGGGCGGCACCACCATCGGCGAGCAGATCCGCCAGATCCTCTCCAACCTGGAAAACCAATCCATGCAGCAGCGCACCGAAATCCTGCTCTTCCAGGCTTCGCGCGCCCAGCATGTGGAAGAAATCATCCGCCCCCACCTGGCAAGAGGCGGGGTGGTGGTCTGCGACCGCTACGCTGATTCAACCCTGGCATACCAGGGATATGGCTACCAACGCGAGCTGGCGCCGATCCGGGCGATTGTGGAATTTGCCACCGCGGGATTAACCCCCAACCTGACGCTCTTCCTGGATGTGGACGTGGAAGAAGGCTTGCGCCGGCGGGTACAAGATGGCGAGTGGAATCGCCTGGATAGTTACGAGATGGAATTCTACCGGCGGGTGCGCCAGGGCTACCACGAACTGGCGCGTCAAGAACCACAGCGTTGGGCAATCATCGATGCCAGCCAACCGGTAGACCAGGTGCAGCAACAAATCCGCCAGGTGGTGCTGGCGCGCCTGGCGGCTTTTGCGCAAGGTTAGAAGTCATCCTCCATGCTGCCCATCCCGCCAGTGCCTTCTCCGCCCAGTTCCGGTAACGCCGATTCAATCTCTTCCGGGCTTTGCCCGGCTTCCAGGCGGTCGACCACTTCGTCAAATTCGGGACCAAAGTCTTCGCCCATTTCATTTCCCATGCGGCGCATCATCTGCCCCAATGCCTGGGGGTCTTCTTCCAGCCCAGCCAATGCACTTGGATCTGCCAGGCTTTCGATGCGGCTTTCTTCGGATTTAGCCACGCGAATGCGCCCAATGCGCCGCTGCACCTGGTTGCTGGCGCAGTGCGGGCAAACCACTTCGCGCGTGCCATATTCCTGGTAACTCATGAATATTTCAAAACGCGCACGACAACTCAAACAACGATAAGGATAAAAAGGCATACCAGTTCCTCCAGTAAGATCCAGGTGCTAAAATTATAATCAACACTCTCGAAATGAGGCAATATGAATAATCCCGCTCAAGCCAACCAACTTTCCCATAATCCCTTGTTGATCGTCATCTCCGGACCTTCTGGGGTGGGGAAAGATACCATCATCCAGCGCATGAAGGAACGCAACCTGCCCTTCCATTTCGTGGTCACCGCCACCACCCGTCCGGCGCGCCCCGAGGAACAAAATGGAGTGGATTACTTTTTCCTTTCCCACGATGATTTTGCCGAAATGATCGAACAAGACGAGCTGCTGGAATACGCCATTGTTTACAATGACTACAAAGGCATTCCCAAAGCCCAGGTGCGGGAGGCGCTGGCGAGCGGCAAAGATGTGGTGATGCGGGTGGATGTGCAGGGCGCCGCCACAGTGCGTGAACTTTGCCCGGATGCGCTGTTGATCTTTCTGACCACCCACGATGAGCAGGAACTGGTTGCCCGCTTGCTGGCGCGCAAAACCGAAACACCCGAAGGACTCAAGCTGCGCATTGCCACTGCCCGCCAGGAACAAAAACGCATTGCGGAATTCGATTACGTGGTCTACAACCGAGAATTCCAGCTCGAACAAACTGTGGATACTATCATCGCTATTATCCAGGCGGAACACGCCCGGGTGAAACATCGTAAGGTGAATTTATGAACCAACCTGACCCCAACTCTCCCTATGCTGGCGAGCCGCCGGTGGAACGCCCAACCTCGGTGCAGGTTACCCTGCCCTCCCAGGTACCCTATATCAGCTACATCCTGTTAGGAATGACCATCCTGGTCTACCTGCTGCAGATGGGCACTGAAAGCTACCTGGGTTTTGACCTGCCACGCGCGGTTGGCATCAAAGCCAACGAGCTGATCCAGGCCGGGCAGTACTGGCGCCTGTTTACCCCCATGCTGCTGCACGGTTCAGTGACCCATATTCTCGTCAATATGTACGCCCTGTACATGTTTGGACCGGGATTGGAGCAGCATTTTGGTCATACCCGCTTCCTGGCGCTTTATTTGTTGAGCGGTTTTGCCGGCAACGTGATTTCCTTCACCTTTTCTCCTGCCTACTCGCTGGGTTCATCCACCGCTATCTTTGGCTTGTTGGGCGCGCAAGGCGTCTTCCTGTACCAAAACCGCCAGCTGTTTGGGAAAAACGCCCAACGAGCCTTGGGCAATATCATCCTGATCGGGGTGGTCAACCTGGTGATTGGTCTTTCCCCGGGCATCGACAACTGGGGCCACATTGGCGGCTTACTGGGGGGTACTGCTTTCACCTGGTTTGGGGGTCCTGTGCTTCAGGTGAGAGGTTACTATCCGGAACTGCGACTGCAAGACGAGCGCGAACCAGGCGACACACTGCGCGCCGCAGCAGTGGTGGGTTTGTTATTCATTGCCCTGGCAGTGGGTATCATCTTTTTACGAGGAGCTTAGATGACCAAAATATTAGTCACCGGCGGCGCAGGATACATAGGCAGCCACACCTGTGCAGCATTGCTACACGCTGGTTACCAGGTGGTGGTGGTGGATAACCTGGTCAACAGTAAACGCGAATCGCTCAGACGCGTGCAAGAATTGACGGGCAAGACGCTGGATTTCTACCCGATAGACCTGCGCGAGCGGGATAGCCTGCGCCAGGTGTTTGAACAACACACCTTCCAGGCGGTAATTCATTTTGCTGGTTTGAAGGCCGTGGGAGAGTCGGTTGAGCAACCTTTGCTGTACTACCACAACAATATCACCAGCAGCGCCATCCTGTGCGAGGTGATGAGCCAGTATGGCGTCAAGAACATCGTTTTTAGTTCCTCTGCCACGGTGTACGGCAACCCGCAGCATTCGCCCGTGGACGAGGCAGCCCCGCTGGGAGCATTGAACCCCTATGGTCGCACCAAGTTGATCATCGAAGACATGCTGCGCGATCTGCAGCACGCCGACCCGCAATGGAATGCCATCCTGCTGCGCTACTTCAACCCGGTGGGAGCACACGCCAGCGGACGGTTCGGTGAGGACCCGCATGGCATCCCCAACAACCTGTTCCCTTACATCACCCAGGTGGTGGTGGGCAGGCTGCCTTTTCTGCGCGTGTTTGGCGGAGATTACCCCACACCCGATGGCACGGGCATCCGCGATTATATTCACGTGGTCGACCTGGCTGAGGGACACTTGAAAGCCCTGCAACACCTGACCACCAACCCCGGTGCAATCCCCATCAACCTGGGGACGGGGCGCGGTTACAGCGTGCTTGAAGTGGTTGCGGCTTTTGAAAAAGCCTGCCAGCAAAGCATTGCCTATCAAATCGTCGCCCGCCGCGCGGGTGACGCCGCCATCAGTTACGCTGACCCAACCCGGGCGTGGGAAGCCATGGGCTGGCGAGCCGAACGCGACCTGGAACAAATGTGCGCCGACGCCTGGCGCTGGCAACAAGCCAACCCCAATGGCTATAACTGAAAGCCAGTAATGGGATGTTCACTCTTGCAACTCTGACGCCAACACCGCGATCATTTGCATGATGGTGGTAATGGTCATCTGCAAGGCGGGGGGCTCGATCACTGCCAGGGTGTCGTCAGGTGAGTGGTAAGCCAGCTCAGCTTGTAGAGAGCCGCTGGTCTGCAAGGCGGTGGCTTGCAACCCATGCTCCAGGAATGCGGCATGGTCACCACTGCGCAGGGTGTACCACAATTCACGCACCTGCGGATTCACTTGCTGTATGATCTGATTGAGGCGCGCACTACTGCGGAGTGGTAGAAAAAGACCATCTTTACTGACCCAGCGCAGCACCTCCCCGGCACCCACCATATCCAGCACCAGGAATTGCGGCTGGGGGGCGCTCCGGGGCAGCGTTGCCGCGAATGCCCGCGCGCCATGCCCGCCAGTTTCCTCGGCGGTGGTGAACAGAAAACCAATTTGCAGCTTGCCAGGGGGGTGAGCAGCGTAATGCTCCGCCAATGCCAGCAAAACACTAACGCCGGAAGCGTTATCATGAGCGCCGGGAGAGTGGGCGCCGCGGCTCGATTCACGTCCCCAGGTTTCCAGCAGCAACCAGGCAACGCCTGCCAGGCTGCCAATCCCCGCCAAAGCAACCAGCAACCAAGCCGGCAGAGCCACCCCAAGCACTTGCAGCAAAGCGGCTGCCGCCAGCAGAACCACGGTCCGCTGCACGATATCCATCCGGCGGCTTTCCAGGCGGCGCAGCCAGCGGGAGGTAAGGCGGCTGGCAGGGGCGCTATCCAGGTGAGCGCACAACACCAGGTGGATGCCCGTTGTTTCTTGCCCGCCAGGACGGCAGAAAAGATTCTCGCTCGCCTGGTTTGATTGCCTGTTTCGGGCTAACCAGCGTGTGCCCTGCGGCAAGAGCGCAAATATCAACGGCAGGCTGATTGCCAGCCAAGGGAATTCCACCAGCAGCCAACCCGAACACAGCAATGCCGCACCGGCAAGCAGGTTAGTGGGGAATACCCGCGGCAGGGCAGCAAACAACAGACCCTGGCGCTCGCAGCGGTAGCCCCAGCGCGACATACAATCCGCCACGTAAGCGCGGGCTTGCTGCTCCGCTGGACTGCCGGCTGGACGGGGTCCGATTTGCTCTGCCAGGACGCTCAGGTGTGGCAGGGCGCGCTGGGTCAACAGGGTGGGTTCATCCATCTTGCCTGGCTGCAATCACAAAGCGCGGTAAATCATACTGGAATAAGTCTGAATCGTGCTGGAAGGCGGCTTGTGGTTCGATACCGGCCGCACGACAAAACGCCAGTTGCTGTTGGTGTTCCTGCGCTCCCTGGTTGGCAATCAGCAGCACCCCACCCGGTTTCAGGCTTTGCCAGGCAGAAACCAGCAGCCGCTGAGGCTGAAATAATGATCTCGGCAGCCCCCACGCCAGGTGGTCTTGCAGAAACACGAAAGGAAACAGCATCGTGATGACCGTGTATTCGCCAGGCTGATGGGAGAAAAGCTGCGGCAGGTAACGCACCCCAGCCTGGTCGCTGATGTATGCCAGGGCATGATCATAGCGCGAGTGAAAACTGGCATACACGCGGTACGCATCGCCCTCGTAACCATCCAGGCGTACCTCTCTGGCGGAGGGTACATGCCACCATTTCAACAGCGCGTGCAGTGCGTTTACATAGAACCAATCGCCAGGACCGATATCTGCCGCCGAGAACGTGTGCGGTAACTGTACTCCCGAGGCTTGCAAGGCGGTTTCCAGCATATCCAGGTAGAACAGGTTTTCGCGGTAGTTTCTCGCTGTGCTGTTGTGGTAAAAGGACTGCAAGCCATAGGCTGCCAAGAGCTGCTCGGCGCGTGCTTGCACCGGTTGGCGACGCGGCTCTGGAAGATGTGCATACAAATCTTGCTTGGGTTCATTGCGCTGGCGCAGCCCCTTGCGCCGCCAGCGGAAAAATTGGCGCAGGGCATAGTCGATGGTGTTGTAGATGCTGGTGGAAATTTCAGCCAACCGCTGGAATAGCATGGTCTTAATCCGGAAATCCGTCCTGGTGTCTCCAGGCTGGGAGTCTGCCAAATAATCACTCGAGTTTTCTGAAAGCCAGCGCGGCGGGGTTATTGGCGCCTGGCTAAAAAGCCGCGCAGTCTTTGCTTGTATTCGTCTTCTCGCCGGGCAACTTCTTGCAGGTGGGCTTCGTAATCCAGCACTTCTTCCAGGTTGCTGAGTACAGCGTGATTGAAGGCCCGCTTGGTCAACCCCAGCGCCTTGGCAGGGCATTGCGCCAGGGTTTTTGCCCATTCGAAAGCCTGGGCGTTCAACTGTGCGGCTGGCGCCAGCCGGTTTACCAACCCGCAGGCTAATGCCTGTTCCGCGCTGAGCGGTGTGTTCATGAAGGCAAGTTCGCTGGCGCGTCCCAACCCCACCAGCAGGGGCAGCAAGAGCGAGACGCCTGAATCGGGCGCCAGGCCGATGCCCAGGAAGCCGACCACAAACAGCGCCTTTTCAGAAGCCATGCGCAGATCGCAAGCCAGCACCAGCCCCAACGCCGCGCCAGAGACCGGTCCTTGTATGGCTGCCAGCACCGGTTTCTCAAGCTGGCGGATTTGCATCACCAGCGGGTTGTAGATGCGCTGCAAGTGTTGGCGGTAGCTGATATCTCCAACCCGGTTGGCTTCGTCCAGATCTTGCCCGGCGCTGAACACATCGCCGCTGCCCGTTAACAGCACACAACGCACAGCAGCATCGCGAGCCACTTGCTTGAAAGCCGCCTGCAATGCCAGCGCCATGTCTGTGTTAATGGCATTTACTTTGGGTCGGTTTAATGTAATGGTGAAGACGCCATCTTGCAGGCTGGTGACCACCCCATTGGAAGACTCTACGGTTTGCATAAACACCATCCAGCCCAAAAAATTGGCTTGGGCAGGCGGGTTACGTACCCGCTTGCCGGTTTTTCGATCCTGATATCCCAGGACGGGATCTAATTCTCCTCGTCACCCTGGTCGTCGTCGTAATCCATCTCCAGCTCCACATTGTCATCGGTGAAGCGCATCCAGAGCAGGATCATCTGACCTTCTTCCACATCCAGCGTGCGTGCCGCCACTATCGGCGCTTGCTGCACCAATCCATCCGAGGAACGGTATTCCAGTTGGATAGGGCTATGATTGCGCCAGGCGTTATAGCAGCGTTGAACCAAAGCCGGTCCATTGAAGGTGCGCAGCCTGACCAACGCCATATCTGCCATCTTGGGACCTTCATTGAGTCCCAGTACCCAGTTATCGGGAACAACTTCGAATTCGGGTGGCGGACCTTCAATGATGGTGATTTTATCTTCCATAAGTATTACTCCAGCGGCGTAATGATACCACGGAACAAGCAGCCTCGAAATGCTTTTTTTACAGTATCGCACCATTGGCGTTGCAAATTTGAAACCGGCGACGACCCAAAAGAACCAGCCGCGAATACGCGAATGGCAGCCGTGCGACCTGACACCCCTCCGTCATTGCGAGTAACTCCACAGCGCTGCGCGCATTTCTTTGGGAGGAAACATGCTCTGAGAACTTCCAACACGAATAGCGCGAATGGGCTAATAACTCGAATGTATTCTTGAAAGAGTTTCTTAGGAGTAACTCCACAGCGCTGCGCGCATTTCTTTGGGAGGAAACATGCTCTGAGAACTTCCAACGCGAATGGCGCGAATGGGCTAATAACTCGAATGTGTTCGTGTAAGAGTTTCTTAGGAGTAACTCCACAGCGCTGCGCGCATTTCTTTGGGAGGAAACATGCTCTGAGAACTTCCAACACGAATAGCGCGAATGGGCTAATAACTCGAATGTATTCTTGTAAGAGTTTCTTAGGAGGCGATCTTTGCCGAAGCAATCTCCCGGCAGCCAGCGAGGTTTTTGACACCAAGACACGAAGATAAGCTGTAAGTTTTCAAGCAAGCTCACTTTGCTCGCGGCGTTGAGCTGCACCAACGGGAGGGGTTCTGCGGCAATCTGCGGTGTGTATTCGCGCTATTCGTTTATTAGCGACATTCGCGTTTAAAAAATTTTACACTTAGAGACCTGTAAGACCTTTCAACACGAATGGCGCGAAGGGACGAATGACACGAATGTTCCCGGCAGCCAGCCTGGTGTTTGACAGCAAGACACCAAGGATTTTCTTTGTGTTTTGTGCTTTTTGTGGTTAGATAGTATTTCGCGTTTGCTCACCCGCTGAAGCGGACGTGCATGATCTCGCCGTCTTGCAGCAGGTATTCCTTGCCCTCCAACCGCAGTTTACCGACGCTGCGCGCCTGGTTGAGGCCCCCCAACGCCAGCAGATCGGCTTGATGGATCACCTCCGCCCGGATGAAGCCGCGCTGCAAGTCGCTGTGGATCACACCAGCCGACTCCTGAGCATTGGCGCCACGCCGCGTGCGCCACGCACGCACCTCCTCCGGTCCAACGGTGAAGAACGACTGGTAGCCCAGCAGATCGTAGGAATGCCGGATGACGGGCGCCAAACCCAGCTCGTGAATGCCGTAGGCTTCTTTGAATACTTCGGCTTCCTCGGGGGGCAACTGCGCCAGGTCCATTTCCAATTTCCCTTGCAGTGCCACCACGGCGCTGCGCTGTTGGCAGCAGCCGACGACCGGCGGCGACTGCCCATCGGAAACATTCAAAACCACCAGCAGCGGTTTCTGCGTCAACAAGCCAAAGCCAGAAAGCAGCTTTTCTTCTTCCGTGGAATAATCCAGCTCACGCAGCGGTGATTCTGCTTCCAGTGCGGCTTTCAAGCGTTCAAAGAGCTGCCACTCGCTCTCCACCTGCTTCTTATCCCGTGTACCGTTACCGTTACGGCGTGCTTCCTCTGCCAGGCGCTCCAGCTTGCGTTCCACGGCGATCAGGTCATTGAGCAATAGCTCGCCATCCATGGCAGCAATATCCCGCTGCGGTTCGACGCTGCCCAGGCTGTGCGGAACGGAGGTGTTTTCAAAGCAGCGCACCACGTGCAGCAAGCCATCCATCTGGCTTAGCTGGTTGAGCAGCGCGCCCGAAAAAGCCTTCTTTGCCGAGCCGTTCTCCAAGCCGGCGATATCGGCGTACGTCACTTTGGCAAAGGTCACTTTATCCGGCTGGAAGAGTTGCGCCAGGTCTACCACCCGTTGGTCGGGTACATCTACCACCGCGGTGTGAACTTCAAACCGCCCACCGCTCACCGTCACCGGGTGATCGTTGCGCGTCAGGGCGTTAAATATCGTAGTTTTCCCGGTCTGCGGGAAGCCAATGATGCCAATCTGCATGATAAAACTTTTCCTACAAAAAGATAGGCTCGATCCCGTCAAGCTGGCTCGAGCCGCAAGCCGCCATTATACCAGAATATACCCGGCAGTGTTCATAATTTTTTGAGCCGTGCGAGATCGTCGCCAGATGATTCCCTTTCTATCAAGGTATAATTATGAATAATAAAATTAACCAAGGAAAGTGTATGGGAGGACCCTGCCAATGTCTTTGAGACACTTTATCGATACCCAGGATTTTAGTAAACATGAACTGCTCGATTTGATCGAGCTGACCCGCCTGATCAAAGAAGCGGATAAGCAAGGCACCACTCCGAAATTGCTGCAAGATGCCACGCTGGCGATGATCTTCGAGGAGCCATCCACGCGCACGCGCATCTCTTTTGAAGTCGCCATGACCGAATTGGGCGGGCATGCTCTGTACCTCAAGCCCGGTGAAATTCACCTGGGGGTGCGCGAATCGCTGTACGATACCGCCCAGGTGATCTCCCGCATGGTGGATGTGATCATGGCACGCACCCTCAAGCACAAAACCATCACCGACCTGGCAGCCGGTGCAACCGTACCGGTAATTAACGGGTTGACCGATTACAACCACCCGACCCAGGTGGTATGCGATGTATTCACGATGATGGAGCATATGCCTGCCGGTAAGCGGTTGGAGGATGTACGGGTGACGTTTATTGGAGACGCCACCAACGTGCTGAGTTCCTTGATGTACATCTGCACACAAATGGGCATGCACTTCACCCACGCCGCTCCCAAGAAATACCAGCCGCCAGCCGAATGGCGGGCGATTGCAGAGCAAAACTGCCGCGATTCTGGCGCCGTGCTGCGCATTACCGATGATGTGCAGGAAGCGGTGCGTGAAGCAGATTTTATCTACACCGATTTATGGTGGTGGGTGGGGCAGGAAGATGAAATACCGGAAAGGCGCAGCGCTTTTATGCCCGTTTACCAGGTCAGCCAGCAGCTTTTTCAAAAAGCGCCTTCCCACTGTAAGTTTATGCACTGCCTGCCCGCCTCACGCGGTGTGGAAGTCACCGACGAAGTGATGGATTCGCCTCGCTCGATCATCTACGACCAGTCCGAAAATCGATTGCATGCCGAGAAAGGCATCCTGAGCTGGTTGGTCTACCCGCGCCTGCTGCGCCCATCGGCAGAATTATGCGCCTACCACTCCGGTAAGATACAAGCCTTCCTGGAAAAACAACCCGCTAAGCGCTAAAATAACATCCAGGATAGATCAAGCTTAGGATTTGCCTCATTTCTTCGATTGGCGAACCTGAGGTGAATAGCCAGGTAGCAATAGTACTCGATAACCCTATAACTGTTGCTCCACTTAACCATAGAGTAGCAACGATTGGCGTGGTTATACCCAGGCTATATAATCCCATCGCTATTCCCTGCATCCCAAACCCAGCCATACCAACCGCGCCAACCGACATGATCGCAAACGAAGATACAGCGGCTGCACCGCCTATACCCCAAGCAAGAGCTTGCATCACATCAAAGTGACACCAGCTTGTAAACCCATTGGTTTGAGGAGCGCATCGC
>Ga0194113_10004851_pt1 | contig 17559 bp, 17 predicted proteins | sample TA2MahC200mmetaG_FD_146193 | JGI IMG/M metagenome (GOLD analysis project Ga0194113, IMG submission 146193) | Freshwater microbial communities from Lake Tanganyika, Tanzania - TA2015017 Mahale Deep Cast 200m | ecosystem: Environmental > Aquatic > Freshwater > Lake | place: Tanzania: Lake... | reverse complement strand
CCTAAGAGTCAGCAACGCAGGGTCGCCTTGACGTGGAACACGCCCCTCAATACCGTTCAACAACCCTGAAATTTCCTTCCTGATTGCAAGCATTTTTCCATAAGTATGCTGCATCAAACGCCTGTCCTCTTCAGGGACCTCCACATAACCCTTGTACAAACGAGGTGGCTGAGGAATGCCATCCTCACCCTCGGGTAAAGTCTCCCGCGCGTAGAACAATGGCCTACTGCCGGGCGGCGCTGTCGAACAGCCGAATACTGGCACAACACGATCAGACAGCATGTTCGCAAGCCGATATATGCCGGCAAGCCTTTGTATGCCCTCAGGAGAAACAAACCCAAACAAATCTCTGGCATACGTTATCTTAGACACAGAACCTCCAACTGAGGTGGTTACCCTGGCTTCATTAAAATTAGTGTGAAACTGCTTCACCACAGAAGGCCTGCCTTCTGGAGGAAACTCTAAGAAGTGGAAGTCAAAAGGCTGCGCAGACTTAGGCAATTCTATTGGCTCAGCGCACTTTATTATGTCAGCCTCTTCGCCAGTGACAAGCAATGTGAAACCAGGCGGCAGAGAACTTACATCTAGATACCGGGGAACATTCATGAATAGAATTGAACATTAGCAGGTAAAAAACAGGCTCACACGTCCCTGTCAACCACGCCAAGTATCTCGGTCTTGATGTCTGCCTTGCCGCCTGTGGGCTCCGCCAAGATTTTGTCGCAGGCCAGACACTTTACCCTACAGGCAGGCCGGTCGAAAATAATCTGCTCGTTCCCGCAGTCGTTGCATTTGACTCGAATAAACTTGCTTTCCGTTTTTGGTTGCTTCTTAGCCATAATTACTACCCTATCTATTTTTTATCCTATCTTTTTTACTGTGATGTTACTTCAACCGTCTTCTTCGTCCGCGCGCTGAACAACTTCTGGTGTTTTTTCTTGCACTCGCCGCACTTCAAGATTAAGACGGTTCTTTTGCCGACTTTGTACACCTGCTTTTTTGGAGTCCTGGGGCTGCCGCCGTAGCCTCTTTTGACTTTCTCATACTTCCTGCGGCCGCGGTTCATGGTCTTTTCCTTGCCCTTCCTGCCCACTGAAACAGCATGCTTGGTGTGCTTCCTGCACTTCGGGCAGTAGGTGTTTATGGACTCAGGAAACTTCATGGTCTTATTAATAAGAAGAGGGGGAATAAAAACCGTTTTCTATTCCTCCTGGGCTTTGGGGGCGGTTTCCACGAACTCCTCTGCAAGCCTCTGTTTTATCAAAAGCACGGCGTTGGTTTCAGGCAGTTCGAAAACGTCGTCCTCCTTGAAGGGGCCGTAGTTGTTCAAGTCCGAGCCGACGATGGCAGGCATCGGCTTCAGTATTCTGACCTTAACCTTCTTTTCCTCTACCTTAGCCAGTTCCTCAAGCTTTTCCTCCAGCTTTTCGGACAATATTTTGTTTGAATGATTTTTCAGCAGGTCAACCGCCTGCAGATAGAACTCTTTTTCAACAGGTATTGCATTAGCCGGCATTCTGTCTCCGTCGCATATCCTCAAAGCGTGCAGCATTATTTTGTTCCTCCTTTTGGCGTAGATTTCGCCCGCAAGCTTGCTTATGTGCTTCCTGTGCTCTGGCTCAACCTGTGAAAGCAGAACAGACACCTGCCCATAGAAGTCTCCCGGAATCTCCTCCAATGTGGGAGTATTGCCCTCGTTTCTGAAAATCCTCTGTATGTCAGCGTATGTTATCACCTTAAACCACCCGACTTCCCAAGTTAGAGATTGTGTTTATCTGTTTATATGTAGCTTTTGCCCAACTTGCCGTATTCAGGATTAACAACCTGGTCCTTCTCAATGCCCTTCCAGACGCTGCCATAACGCTCCTCAAGCTGCAGTTCAATGGGCTTAGACTCCTCAATCGCCTCTTTAATGTGCTTTGACTCGATAAGCTTGGATTTTTCTGAAGCAGCAAAGTCGCCTGCCATCCTCAACACGCCGCCTAAATCGCGGAGTCTTAGGGTTAGAGCATTTCTTGCGTCGTCTATGACCTTTGCGCGCCTCCTGGCTTCTTCAATCAAGTCTTCTACAGCACTCATTGTTGTGTGAGGTATCTTGCCGTCTTTGATGATTTCCTGCGCGACAAAACGGGTTAATAGGAAGCGGTTTTCCTGCGTGTCCGGCATGTGGGTGTTCATCAAAATCTCATAGCCGTTTCCAAGAATTCTCGACCTCAATGGTGAGAGGATGTCTTGAACGTCTTTTATGTTGCATGCTCCTACGAACAAAAAGTCGCAGGGTACGTCTTCGACTTTTACTGCTGCTCCGGCGCTTTGGGGGTTTCTTCCTACTATGTGGAATTTTTTCTCCTGCATTGCGGTTAGAATAAAATTCTGTAGGTTGCCCAAATGGGGCAGTTCGTCTATGAACAAAACTCCTTCATGAGCCTCATGAATCGCCCCTGGCACAACCCTCAAATAAGCAGGCGTACCAATCTCAGGATGGCTTCCATAAGGATCATGCCTCACATCACCCAAAAGCTCAGTCTCACTAGCACCAGTAGCATGAACAAAAACCTTACGATTTAATGACACTATCACATTTTCTTGTTTCTTCTTTTTTGCTTGTTTTTCCAGCTCTTTCTCATCTGTTACGCGTATTTTATTGCCGAACCTTTGGTATACCATTATCCCCTCTTTTTTCTCAGATCTTATTTTTATCCGCACTTGGTCTTCCACACCCTCCTTTCCTATCTCCAGGACTTCAGTCATCATGTCCTCAAAGGGGGTTGTTCTGGTTTTGTTGTTTTTCTCTGAGCCACAGTGGTTGCACGGCTCCTCTGGCGCACCTATTTTTCCACACCTAGCGCACCTGAAGCCAAGTTTTTCAGCAACTACTACTGGGGCTTCCTCAGGGTTTATCACTTCATTTATTTCTCTTTGCTTTTTCTCTTTGAGCACTTGTTCCTTGTTTTTTACGACTACTAGGGGGTGTTGCGGGGTTTCAGGGTTGTTTATCAGGCTTATCTCATACTCTGGTTTAGGTAGGTGGTATGCGATTGCCTGGGCTATCATCGATTTTCCAATTCCTGGGGGGCCTACTAGAAGGAGGTGTCTTCTCTGTTTTATCGCGGTTTTTACTTTCTCTATTATTGTTTCTTGTCCAACAATCCTCTCCAATGGGTCTTCAGGGATTTTTATGTCTTTTGTTGTTTTTATTGGACGCATACTATCTCTTTTTAGTTTATATGATTAAAATTGGTTTGTAGTGCCTAACTTTATTCAGTCTTCGGTTCTCAGTCTTCAGTTCTCAGAAACCAGAAGCTAGAAACTTAGGAATCAAAACCGAAAACCTTAGGAAACTGAGAACTGAACGTAGTGCCTAACCTTTTATATTAATAAATAGAAATATATATCATTAAGATGTTCATCAGAAAGAAGCAGATTAAGGGTAGAACTTACTACTATCTGGTTAAATCAGTCAGAAGCAAAAATCATGTTAGACAAATTGTTCTTGAGTATTTCGGCGCTGAAATACCTCCTGAAAGGAAGCTGGAAAAAATAAAAGTGAAGCATCATCAAAAACAATAACTTTTTTTTCTATAATCTAATATACTTTCTAATATAACTTTCGAGTGATTGATAATGATTGTCGGTTTTACATACAATTCTAAGAAAAAAACACCTTCTGATATGCCAGAAGATTTTTATGCTGAATTTGACGAGCCAGCAACAATCAATGCAATAAGAGACGCGATTGCATCTGGTGGGCATAGAGTGGTGATGATGGAAGCTAAGGAGGATATTTTTGAAAAAATAAAATCAAACAGCGTCGACATAATTTTCAACATAGCTGAGGGTATTAGGGGTGAGAGCAGGGAGTCGCAGGTGCCGATTATCTGTGAGATGTTTGGTGTGCCTTACAGTGGTTCAGGCCCGTTGACTCTTGCCTTGACTTTGGACAAAGCCAAGACAAAAGAAATTCTATTGTACAATAAAATACCTACCCCTAAGTTTCAGGTGTTCAAAACAGGAAAAGAAAAATTAATCAATATTTTGAAGTTTCCTTTGATAGTTAAGCCAATAAGGGAGGGCTCAAGTAAGGGAATTAGGGATAATTCTGTTGTTAAAAACAAAAAGGAGCTTTATGAAAGGATTAATGAAACGCTTAGTCTTTACTCGCAACCGGTTTTGGTTGAACAGTTTCTATCTGGTAGGGAGTTTACTGTGGCGATAATCGGAAACAAAAATCCCTGGGTTCTTCCAATAGTAGAAGTGTTGTTCGATGACCTACCGCCTGGAGTGAATAAAATAGACTCATATGAGGCTAAGTGGGTTTGGGATGACCCGAAGAAACCATTGGATTGTTTGGTGTGCCCTGCGAGAATAACTAAAAAAATGGAAAAAACGATAAGAGAGATCTCTTTGAAAGCCTATAATGCCTTAGACTGTCGTGATTGGGCTAGGCTTGACCTAAGGTTGGACTTAAAAGGTGTTCCAAACGTGCTTGAGGTTAATGCTCTTCCAGGGGTTATTCCAGACCCAAAATGCAACTCCCGCTTCCCAAAAGCGGCTAGAACGGCAGGTTTAGGTTACAATGAAATGATACTTAGCGTGCTGGATGAGGCTATGGTGAGATGTAAGCTAAAATGAAAGTAGCTTTGTTGTTCAGAAAAGCAACCACAGACGAATTTAAGGTAGATGATTTGATAGGTCGTTCAGGTCTTGAGATGGTAAGGGCTGTGTCAAACTCTCTTAAAGAGTTGGGTCATGTGGTTGAGGTGATAAATCCAGAGGATTTAAAAAAATTGCTTAATAACCACTTTGATATTGCGTTCAACTTGTGTGATGACGGGTTTTTTGGAAAATCGTATTTGGAACCCCATGTCCCTGCCTTGTTGGATATACTTGGAATACCTCACACTGGCTCGGATTATTTCAGTCTTGCATTGTGTTTAGACAAGTATAAGACCAAGCAGATACTCTCATATCACAAAATCCCTACTCCTCAATCTCAGATATTTGAAACAGGTAGTGAGAAGTTAGACAAAAACTTGAAGTTTCCATTGATAGTGAAGCCTTCAAGGGAAGATGCAAGTATTGGAATTCACAATGACTCAGTAATACGCAAAAAAAACAAACTGAAGTCAAAGATCTTTGAATTATTATCCAAACACAAGCAACCTATACTAGTTGAGGAGTATATTGATGGGAGGGAGTTGAATGTTGGTATACTTGGCAATGAGAAGCCGTTGGTTTTACCGCTTTCAGAAATAATGTTTAATCTGCCTGCAGATATGAACAAAATATGTAGCTATGAGGCTAAATGGGTTGTAGAGCATGAGTCTTATGATGGCACAAAACCAAACTGTCCGGCTAAGGTATCTAAGAAGTTGGATAAAAGACTTGTTGAACTTGCTTTGAAGTCCTACAAATTGATGGGTTGTAGGGACTATGGTAGGGTTGATTTCAGGGTTGACTGTTTTGGAAGGCCTTTTGTGCTTGAAGTCAACCCCAATCCAGATATAAGCCAGAGTGCAGGCCTGGCCAACATGGCTTCTAAGGCAGGAATCTCTTACACACAGTTGATTGGGAAAATAATTAATTCTGCTGTTGAGAGAATGAAGTCTGGAGAAAAAAGATAGATTAATAAACATAGACTACAATATTATTTAATAACTATAAAACATGAAGGAAGATCTTAAGGAACCTTACATACAAATACTCGGAAAGATAGATGAAGCGTCTGACTTTGAGCCTAAATCTGTTGATTTTAAGTCAAAGCCGAGGAAGATACACATTGACAGCAAGGGGGAGGTTGTCATCAAAGAGGAGTGGCAGGAGCTTCTAAGCAAGAGCATAAACACGATTGAGGAGCTTTCTCTAAAACTGAACACAAATTTGTCTGAGTTGGAAGAGGTTGTCAAAAAGTATCCTCTAAGGATAAATCCATACTACCTAGGTCTAATAAAAGAGAAGGACGACCCGATATGGCGTCAGTGCGTTCCAGACCTTAGGGAGCTGACCGATCCCATTGGCATGGAAGACCCATTACACGAAGATAAGGATAGTCCGGTTCCAGGGCTCACGCATAGGTATCCAGATCGCGTATTGCTTTTGATTTCAAACCAATGTGCGATGTATTGCAGGTTTTGCACTAGAAAGAGGAAGGTTGGCGACCCAGCAAAGAGAATAACTAAAGAGCAGATAATGCAGGGTATAAACTACATCCGCGCCCATCCGAAGATTAGGGATGTGATCCTCTCTGGCGGCGATCCATTACTACTTAAGGATGGTATGCTGGAGTTCATATTGAGGCAGTTGAGGAAGATCTCTCACATTGAGGTGATACGTATCGGAACCAGAATACCTTGCGCTCTGCCGCAGAGGGTAACTCCTGAATTGTGCAACATGCTGAAGAAGTACCATCCTCTGTACATCAACATTCACTTTAATCATCCAGACGAAATAACTCCTGAAAGCATGGAAGCATGCGAAATGCTGGCTGACGCCGGGATACCCCTTGGCTGTCAGACTGTCCTGCTCAAGGGAGTGAACGACAGCCCAAAGGTTATGAAGGAGTTGATGCACAAACTCCTTAAAATGAGAGTCAAGCCTTACTACATTTACCAGTGTGATTTGGCGAGGGGTGTGAATCACTTTAGGACTAAAATAAGTAAGGGTTTGGAAGTGATTTCTGCTTTAAGGGGGCATACTTCAGGGCTTGCAGTGCCTCATTATGTGGTAGACGCTCCAGGTGGAGGCGGTAAGATTCCAGTGCAGCCTGATTATGTGGTTGAGAAGAATGAGAAGGAGATTGTTCTGAGAAACTATGCAGGGAAGAACTATACCTACCCTGAGACTGGAGAATAGTCCATAATAGTGTCTTGCTTTAGTGGAGTTGAATAAATAAAAAAGAGGGGGCCTTGCGTGACCCCTCATAATTCCTTTATACTGGTGTTATAGATCTGTCTTGTTCCGTAAGCAGGTTAATCCTCCTATTGCTTGTTATGTCAGTGGCCTTGTTTATGCCAACGAGGTAGGATACTCCGCTTCTGGCAGCGCTGTCTATCAGCCTTTGTGTGATTATTCCATCAAACACCACGTAAGTCGGCTGCACATCCCTCAATGCTGTTATTAAGTCCTTTATTTCGATTTCTGTTATGAAGCCGAATTTCTGGTCAAACAGCTTTGCAGTCAGCTTTCCCTTGATGGACTTCAACTCATCCAAAAGTCTTCCCTCATCAACGCTTGAGGATATCCTTGGAGTTGGATTTTCCTCCTCACCCCCCTTTATCTTAACGTCTTTGACAGGGATTTTCTTCCTCAAGGCCATTATGACCTCTTTCTTGCCAAGGTCTTCAACTTCCTTGCCTTTTGGGGCTCTTGTGACATAGTCTATGTCAGTGACCTGCTCCAGTTCGTTCAGTATTATATCCCCTCCTCTGTCTCCATCCAAGAAAGCTATGGTTGTCTTACTCTTGCTCAAGTCAACTATCATCTTAGGTATGTTTGTGCCGCCGACTGCAACAGCATTCTTTATTCCGTATTTCAACAAGTTTAGGACGTCTGCTCTTCCTTCAACCAAGATTATGCTCTCAGCAGTTTCTACTGCCGGGCCTGCGGGCAATCCTTTGTAAGAAGTGATTTCACTCAACTGGACTGACTTCCTTATGTCTTCAATCAGCTCGTCGCTTTCTGGAATCTGCTCATCCATAACCCTCTTTAATATGTCTTTAGCCCTTTCAAGCATTTGTTTTCTCTTTGAAGACCTTGCATCCTCCACCTTAAGGACTTTTATCCTAGCGTTGCACGGCCCAACTCTATCAACCATCTCTATGGCAGACGCAATTATTGCCGTTTCAGCCATGTCCAAGCTTGAAGGCACTAAAATCGTTCCCACAGACTTGCCCACTTTGGACTTTATGTCAACTTCTATTCTTCCAATCCTGCCTGTCTTCTGGAGGTCTCTCAGCTCGAGGTCTTCCCCCAAGAGCCCTTCAGACTGTCCGAAAATTGCCCCCACGACATCTGGTTGTTCTACAACCCCATCTATTGTTATTTCCGCATATATGTTGTATTTTACTGTATCCGCTGGCGCTTTAGCCATCTTAAATCACCTCATTTAATCTGAAGAACAAGCCTACTACCAACTCAAGTCAAAAATCAGACCTATCTATCGTCTATCCCAGCATTCGTGTGATTGATATGAAAGTGTTTTTTTGACATGATTAGAGTAAACTTATCTTCGTATCTTTACGTATTTCGTATTTAAATGCTTTTTAAGCCTTTTTCAGGCATTCCTCAAGTTTTTTTATCACCTCTAATGAAACGCAGTCCTTCAAAAACAGGGTTTTTCTAGGCGATAGAAATCCAGAGGTTATCTCACAGCTTCCGAACAGTTTCTTGAAAAATGCTGTTATTTCCTCGTTTGCCCTCCCTTTTACCAGAGGGCTTTTGACTTTTATCCTCACCCTAGGCTCCCAACTATTGTAGTCCAGAGTGGTTTTCTTTGATTGTGAGATAACGTGAATGTCTATTAAAACGCCTTTGCCGCTGCTTTTGACTGCATCGGAAAGTTTATATTGCATTAGACTTTATCACTTCATCCAATATTTCCAAAAAACGTTTGCTTTGCTCTTCAGTCAGGGGAACCCTACCTGCCTCCTCTATCCTGAGGTCGTTGCTGTCTGCCACTACAACAAGGCCTCTTGATACCGGAACTCCGAAGATTTTCTGCAGTTCTAGGTTATCGTTCAAGTCGCTTATTATGTTATCTAAAACATCCATTTGTATTCCAACCCTATCTGGGTTCACCCCCCCAGGAGCAGTTGCTGCTGTCATCTTTTTTTGTTCACCTCTTTTTTAGGTTTAAAGTATTTCCTATAATATATCTGAACTACTCTATATAAACGAATTACAATCAAAACACCACTAAAAACAACCCATATATGTCGTTTAATATACAATATCCTCTATCCTACCTCTCTTCAACGCGCTTTTTATCTCCCTTGCAATCCTCCTACCAGTACTCATCGGCTCCTTGTACAAGATTTGTGAGTACGGCGAGCCGTTTATGTACAAATTCGTGCCAGCCACAATTCTCGCTGAAATCTCGAAAACCGTTATCTCCAAGTCCTTGGTGCAGACTGATTCAATGCAGAACGGTCCGACAAGGCCTAGCGGAAACAGCTTTTTTGAAGTCTCAACGACGTTCATACCCATTTCCAGCACTTGGGGGAGCAGGGATTCCCTGGCAACTATTGGTATGTTCCCAGTGACGACATAACTCGGATCCACCTTGTAGCCGCTAACTATCGCACTTGGTATCCTAGTCAAACCATCAATGTTTGATTCATATCTGATGTCCATGCTTAGCATTTCTGTCCTGCTTTCAAGCGGAGAATGGAAGTAGTGCGGGTACATCAATGTCCCAATGACGTATTCTTGTATTGAGTATTCTTCCCCTTTTCTTTCATGCTTCTTCATTTTTGCGTTGAATTCCTTCTTGTTTTTTGCCAGGAAGTATCCTTTGCCTCCTTTAGCTCCTGGGAATTTGACCATCACAAGCCTGTCTATCTCTTCCGGGCTTGAGAATTTTTTAGGCATTTTTATTCCAGCTTTGATTAACCAGTCTCTTTGCTTGTCGCGGTTTGACTCCCACTTCAACACGAGGCGGTTTCCAAACATCGGAATCTTTATTTTGTCTTCAATGTTTTTAGCGCCGACATATTCAACAAAAGAACCATGCGGAATAAGTATGACGTTCTTATCAATCAGTTTTTCCTGGATTTTTTCATCTAAAATGTCTTTGTAATCGTCTATGACAATCTTTTCATCCCCTACGTTGAATTGGTCGTATACTATTGCCTGGTCTTTCCTGCTGATGACTATTGTCTTGAAGCCTTCATCTTTCGCCCCTTTCAGTATTTGCAGGGCGCTGTGGCTTCCTATGGTTGCGATTGTAACTTTCTTTTTGTCGTACTTCCTTAGCGTTTGATTTATCTCCTCTTTTTGAATCATTTTTTTCTTTATGTTACTATCTCCTTTAACTTATCTTTTTCTATAGCTCTTTTTATTTCAAGCGCTGTTCTCCTGCCGGTGCTCATTGGCTTCCTCCATAATGCGTTTCCATAGGCGTGGCCGACGCCCATGTGCACGTTCGTTCCCCCTCCGATTCTCGGAGCTACGTCATAGATGTGGAATTTAAGGTCTTTGTCAACGCAAGTCTGCAGGCAGAATGCGCCGATGATGCCTGGTTTATAGTGTTCTTGAGTTGCTTTGACGTATTTTTCAGCCAGGTTGAACGCGTTTTCAAGCAGTGACTCTCTCAAGGTTGCCGAGTTGTGGCCGCAGACCGTGTACTCTGGAATCTTTTGGCTTTCACTTAACGTGACTTGCTGAACTGCAGGAAGTCTTACATGCCCGTCCAAGCTTGTTTCAAACCTCCAGTCTACTCCAAGAAGTTCAATCTTGCTTAATTCTTCTTCAACCGGGCTGTAGAAGAAATCCAGGTTGAACACCGGGCCTATTATGTATTCCTCAATTCTTGCGTTCTGCAGCGATTCATCATCTATCACTCTCTGCTTCAATAGCGCGCTGCTTTTCTCCTGGTATTCCTTGAACGAGCTTGCTGTGAAGAATCCTCTTTCAAGCTTTTTCTTTGCGTGATGCAGTTTAACAATAACCAGTTTGTCAATCTTTTCCGGACTTTCAACTTTCTTCGGGTAAGGCAGGCCAGCTTTCTCCAGAAGCCAATAATAGTCTTTCTCCTTCCCGCGTTCTTCGCTTGCAAGCAAATTTCTAGAGCCTACAAGCGGAACCTTAAACTCGTTTTCAATGTAATCCACGTCGATGTAAGATGTGAAAGAGCGGTTCGGAATGAACAAAACATTATCTTTCAGCATCTTTTCCTGTTCAGCATTGGAAGCCATCTGCTTGAAGTCATCATAAACTATAACCTCGTCCACGCAACCTCTTTCAACTTTGCTTCCAACGCGCTTGGACTTGAAGTAGTTTACGTAAGTCCTCTCCCTGCCCTTCTTGCAGTATAAAACGCTCCTAAAACCTTCCTCAACAGCGCCGTCAGCAACATCTAAAGCGCTGTGAGAAGCTAGAACGCCAACCTTAATCTTGGATAAATCATAAGAATCAAGTTGTTTCCAGACGACCTTCCTGTCCATACTAATTATTGGAATATAGACCTAAAAAATGCTAAAACAGACAGAATAAGACATAAAAACAAATAAAAACAAGCGGGCCCGGTGGGATTCTAAACCGCGGGGAACCCATGGTTCCCCCCAGTTTTCCCTTACGGGAATGCACCCTCACATGTATGTGAAAGGGTGCACAAGTTCTTCCTGACCCCCTCCTACAGCGCCCTACGAGGGCGCTTAATTAGTGGTTAGGAAAAGTGTGCGGGCCCGGTGGGATTTGAACCCGCGATCTACAGCTGTCTTTGAGCCTTTTTTGCTTCGCTTCGTCCAGGTGAAACCTGGACGTCCCTCTACGAGGGGCGCTCAGAAAAAAAGCCTCGGGAAAAATCCTCCTTTGCTTTGCAAAGGGGGAATGCCCCCCACAGGGGGCTGTCCGTCCCCGTAGGGGACGGATTTTCCGGGAGCGCTTTTTCCGAGCGTAGCGAGGAAAAAGGGTTCTTAGAAGGCTGTCGCCTTATCCAGACTAGGCTACGGGCCCTTTTTTTGGTTTGGTTTTATGTTTTGGGTGTTTGGTTTATTAAATATAAGTGTGTGGGGGTTAATACTTAATTCCAAGATGGTTTTTGGTTCTAGGTTGGGTGAGGTTGATTCTGAGGTTGCTGGTATCATTAGAAAGGAGGTTGAGAGGCAGAATAATCAGCTTCAGTTGATTGCTTCGGAGAGTCCGGCTTCTAGGGCTGTTTTGGAGGCTTCGGCGTGTGTTATGACTAATAAGTATGCTGAGGGTTATGCGCACAAGCGTTATTATGGTGGTTGTGAGTTTGTGGATTTGGTTGAGGATTTGGCTGTTGAGAGGGCTAAGAAATTGTTTAAGGCTGAGCATGTTAATGTTCAGCCTCATTCTGGCAGTCAGGCTAATATGGCTGTTTACTTTAGCGTGTTGAAGCCTGGTGATACTATTCTTGGCATGGATTTAAGTTGTGGTGGTCATTTGACTCACGGGCATCCTGCCAGTTTTTCAGGTAAGTTGTTTAAGCCTTGTTATTACAGTGTTAACAGGGAGTCTGAGCAGTTGGATTTCGGCGAGATTTTGAAGGTTGCTAGGGAGTGCAAGCCGAAGATGATTGTTTGCGGTTACAGCGCTTATCCCCGGTTTATTGATTTTAAGGCTTTTAGGGAGGTTGCTGATGATGTTGGCGCTTTTTTGATGGCTGACATTGCTCATATCGCTGGTTTGATTGCTGCTGGCGTTCATCCTTCTCCAGTGGAGTATGCCGATTTTGTGACGACTACGACGCATAAGACTTTGAGGGGTCCTAGGGGCGCGATGATAATGTGTAAGGAGGAGCATGCTTCTGCGTTGGATAAGGCGGTTTTTCCTGGAGTTCAGGGCGGTCCTTTCATGCATGCTATCGCTGCCAAGGCTGTTGCTTTCAAGGAGGCGTTGACTCCTGAATGGAAAAGTTATCAACAGCAGATTGTGAAGAATGCTAAGACTCTTGCATCAGCTCTTGCTGGAAAGGGTTGCAGGATTGTTTCAGGGGGCACTGACAATCATCTGATGCTGGTGGATTTGTCAAGCAAGAATGTGACTGGCAAGGATGCTGAAACCGAGCTCGGCGAGGCTGGAATAACATTGAATAAGAATACTATCCCTTTTGACAAGCAGAAGCCTTTTATCGCTTCTGGAATTAGGGTTGGAACGCCTTGCGTCACGTTCAGAAACATGAAGGAAGGTGAAATGAAGGTTATTGCAGACTTGATTGCTAGAGTGCTTGCAAGCAAAGACGACGGCAGGATTAAGTCTAGTGTTAAGTCTGAAGTGAAGGCTCTTTGCGACAGGTTTCCGTTGTATGACTTAAAATGGCTTCCAGGCTTATAGAAGGCAGCAAGCTTGCATCTGAAATTAAAGAGGGTGTTAAGAGAAAGTCCTCCAGGCTTTCTTTCAAGCCTGGTTTGGCGACCGTTATTGTCGGTAGTAATCCTGCTTCAAAGATGTATGTTTCAATGAAGCAGAAGGCTTGTGTTGAGGCTGGATTTTATTTCGAGAATTTTGAGTTGCCCAAGAATGTGTCTGAAGGTGATTTAATCTCTCTGATAGGGAAGTTGAATGTTAACGGCAGGATTCACGGCATTCTTTTGCAGCTGCCGTTGCCCAAGCACATCAATAATGAAAAAGTTATGGAATCCATCTCTCCTGGAAAGGATGTTGACGGTTTTCATCCCTTAAATATGGGCAGGCTTATGGCCGGAGACGAGTCTTTTGCAGCTGCAACCCCGAAAGGAATCATTAGGATGCTTGAGGAGTATAAGGTGAAGCTTGAAGGAAAGAATGTTGTTGTAGTTAACCATTCAACCGTCGTCGGCAAGCCTTTGGCTTTGATGTTGCTGAACCGTAATGCTACTGTTTCAGTCTGCCATAAGTACACCAAAAATCTGAAGGAATACACTCTAAAGGCTGACGTGCTGATTACTGCTGTTGGAGTTCCAAAACTGGTTAAATCGGACATGGTGAAGCCTGGTGTTGTTGTGGTGGATGCTGGAATCTCTAAAAGTGGGGATAAAACAGTCGGTGATGTTGATTTTGAAGGTGTTTCAAAGAAAGCTTCTTTAATCACTCCCGTGCCTGGAGGTGTGGGGCCGATGACGATTGCAAGTTTGTTGGAAAACACGCTGATGGCTGCTGAAAGAAATAAGAGTTAGGCATTATGTTTGGTTTTCCCCCTTACGGGGATTCATGCCATAGGCATGAACAGTCTTCAGTCTTCGGTTTTCTGTACTCAATCTTCAACCTTGGATTTTCTGGAAACTGAAAACCGAAGTTAGGCACTACATGAACCTTTAATAAAGGTTCATCAAACAACGAGTAGTGAGGGGCATTCGCTCCTTGCAGTCGCTCAACCCCTCATAACGCATTACACAAAATAAAATTAGGCACTACATTCATCCTTTCTCTTTTTAATCTGTAAAGCATATATTGTTAAACTGGTTGGGTGTTATTCTCTGTGAAAGTTAAAACAGCGTTGTTAAGCGTCTCTGACAAGACCGGGTTGGTCGATTTTGCGAGAGCGCTCCATAAACTAGACATAACACTAATCTCAACAGGCGGAACCGCAAAGCTTCTGATGGAAAATGACCTTCCAGTAAAACTTGTTTCAGACTTGACAGGCTATGCTGAAATGCTTGACGACCGAGTTAAGACATTGCATCCTGTTATACACGGCGGGATTCTCGCTTTAAGGGACAAGGCGGAGCACATGAAGCGTCTTGAAGAACTGAACATATTGCCGATAGACTTGGTTGTAGTAAACCTTTATCCGTTTCAAAAAACCATCTCCAAAGAGAATGTGAGTCTTCATGATGCGATAGAAAACATTGACGTTGGCGGTCCAGCCTTAATCCGTGCTGCGGCAAAGAACTACCAGCATGTTGGAGTTGTGGTAAGCCCAAGCAGATATGATGAACTGATAGATGAGTTGAACAAGAATGCTTGCATGCTTTCAGGCAATACTCTTGCAAGACTTTCAGTTGAAGCCTTCCAGCACACTGCCGAATACGACAGCATAATCTTCAATTACTTGGGTGGGAAGATTGCTCAGCTCGAGGAATTCCCAAAGTTTCTGACAATGGGTTTCAGCAAAATCCAGGACCTGCGTTATGGAGAAAACTCGTATCAGCGGGCTGCATTCTACAGCGAGCCTTACATAGACCAGCCTTGCATTTCAAACTCAAAGCAGCTTCAAGGCAAAGAGCTTTCTTTCAACAACATACTTGACTTGAATGACGCACTGGAACTGGTCAAAGACTTTGAAAAGCCTACTGCAGCGGTTGTGAAGCATACCAATCCATGTGGCGTCGCGTCTTCGGGCGACATCACTACTGCATACAAAAAGGCTTATGAGGCCGATCCAATGTCAGCATTCGGTTGCATTATCGCTTTAAACAGGAAAATGCCTGCAGAGCTTGCAGTGTTCATTAAACAGTTTTTTGTTGAAGCAGTTATTGCCCCAGGATTTGAGCCTGAAGCATTGAAAGTATTGTCTGAAAAAAAGAATCTTAGAATAATTGAAACTAGGCCTTTAAGCAGGAAGGACACTGGCTTTGACTTGAAGAAAGTTGTTGGAGGTCTTTTGGTTCAAACAAGGCACACCCCTATTTTAACTGAAAAAGAATTGAAGACAGTGAGCAGGCGGGAGCCATCTGCTGAAGAAGTTAGGTCAATGCTTTTCGCCTTCAAAGTCTGCTGTCACACGAAAAGTAATTCAATAATACTGGCTAAAGAAGACGTGACTACAGGAATCGGTGCAGGCCAGATGTCCAGAGTGGATTCAGTAAAGATTGCAGTAATGAAGTCTCATGGAAAATCCAAAGGCAGTGTTATGGCTTCAGACGCTTTCTTTCCTTTCAGAGACGGCATAGACGAGGCGGCTAAAGCAGGCGTCACAGCAGTAATCCAGCCTGGCGGAAGCATACGCGACCAGGAAGTGATAGACGCAGTTAACGAGCACGGCATGGCTATGGTGTTTTCAGGAACCAGATGCTTTAAACACTAAAATGGCAATCAAGGGTCTTCAACCACCAGAAGGTGAAAGAACTAGCGAGCGGGCTTCTAATACTGGAGTCGTTCATGGACGTGTGGAGGTATTGCCTGCTACGCGTTGTGTGGCACTTGCAGAGCCTTCGCGAGAATTAGCCCATTTTAGAAATATTTATGAAAGACTGAGTGCACTAAAGGTTTTTCCAATGAAAATAACAATAGGAAATTCAGATACGCCCCAATCATCTGCGTTGTTTTGGCATGGTGAATACAAAGAACCCGACTTTGAATTATGCATATGGTTTTCCAGGCAAGCACCTTCCGATACATATGACCAACTTTGCATGTCATTAACTCCAGGGCCTTCAGACAAACCTCCTGCCGTTGGAGAAAAGAGAAATACCATCTCTGTCAAGTACAACTTTAATACTGGTGAATTCGAGCATTGTGTTGTTGAGTCATGGGAGTTTGAACTCGAGTATGCTAGTATGCTAAAAGGTAAAGCCGTTAGAGGTATCGGGTCAAGGACTCTCTCAAGTGGCCCTATTGAAAAATTAGCTCCTGACACACAGATGCTGCTTTCCTCTGCAGCTACAAAAGTATTCCAGATTCTACTCCCCAAAATGGAAGAAGGAGCTCCTGATAAGCTTGATTCAGTGCAAAAATTCGACAGAAAAGCCAGAGAACAGGGCATGCCCACTTCAGGCGAAATGTTCCAAGAGCTACTAGAAAAAGCAAGACAAGTCTTCTTGAAAAAGGCTTAGAGTTATATATTTGCTTTAAACATTGAATCCTAGTTTTATCTTATGGATTTCAGGCAAGCCAATAGTTATCTCTCTGGTTTGAAGAAATTCGGCATCAGGCTTAGGCTGGAGCATACCGAGCGTTTGCTGTCTTTGTTGGGTAATCCTGAAAAGAGGTTGAAGTGCATTCACGTGGCTGGGACTAATGGCAAGGGCAGCGTCTGCACTTTTTTGGATTCCATACTGCTGGAAGTCGGCTTTAATGTTGGCTTGTATACTTCCCCCCACTTCTACAGGCTGAACGAGAGGATTAAGGTGAACGGCAAAATGATTTCTGATAAGGAGCTTGCCAGGCTTACTTCTGTTGTGAAGTCTGCTGCAAGCAAGGTTTCTAAGGAGTTTGGAGAATTGACTTTCTTTGAAGTCACGACTGCAATGGCTTTCCTTTATTTCTCCGAAAAGAATGTTGATTTTGTTGTTTTGGAGGTTGGCTTGGGCGGCAGGCTTGACGCGACGAATGTGGTTAATCCTTTAGTCAGCGTGATTACTTCGGTTTCCATGGACCACACAGAGTTGCTTGGAAAAACAGTAGAAAAAATCGCATTCGAGAAGGCTTGTATCATAAAGAAGGACGGCTTGGTTGTGACTGGCGCGGAAGGCAAGGCCTTGGAGGTTGTTGAAAAAACCTGCAGGGAAAAGAATGCGGTGTTGTGCGTTGTCGGCGATGAAGTTTCGGTTAAACCTTTGTCCTCAAGTTTGGGCAGGCAGACGTTCAACTTGTTTTTCTTTGGGAATTCCTACAAAGTTTCCACCAGACTTTTGGGCCGACACCAGATGTATAATGCAGCCATTGCCTTTTCAGTGATTGAGATGTTGAAGACGTTTCACAAGATTAGCATAGCGAAAAAGTCTGTGAAAAAGGGTTTGCTTGAGGCTAGAATACCCTGCAGATTTGAGTTGGTGCAGAAAAATCCTTTGGTGTTTTTGGACGGCGCCCACAATCCAGACGGGATACTAAAGCTGGCTGAAGCCTTAGGTGAAATACACTACAAGAAGTTGTTTCTGGTTTTCGGTTGCTCTTACAACAAAGAATACAAAAAGATGATTCCATTGATTGCAAAGAAAGCAAATAGTGTGTATGCTG
>Ga0194113_10004847_pt1 | contig 17562 bp, 17 predicted proteins | sample TA2MahC200mmetaG_FD_146193 | JGI IMG/M metagenome (GOLD analysis project Ga0194113, IMG submission 146193) | Freshwater microbial communities from Lake Tanganyika, Tanzania - TA2015017 Mahale Deep Cast 200m | ecosystem: Environmental > Aquatic > Freshwater > Lake | place: Tanzania: Lake... | reverse complement strand
TGAGCAACCGTTTTAGTCCCTCTCTTGTATTCTGGAAAAAAGAGATTCGGCCCATACTGGTGAGATTCGATGTCGGCGTTTGATGAAAGAGACGGATGAAGAGACGGATGCCCCCGATGAAGATCAATGTGAGAAAGGCATCGATGACAAAGACGCTTCTTGGATAGCCCTCAAATCGATGGAAGTATAGAATGGCCAAAATGATGATCGTCGAGCTGACAAAGGTTGCTTTAATGAGGTTTAATAGATCATTGATGCTGGTATACCGCCACATCCCTTTGTAAAGCTTGAAATTAAAAAAGACCAAGAGTTTTAACGGGATAATGAACCAGATCGTATGTTGGATGTTTAAAATTGCTTCAGGGGGTATTTCTCCCTCAAATCGAATTAAATAAGATAAGAAATAAGCCAGGCAGAGAAGAAAATAATCAATACTTAGGATGATCCAAAAGTTTCTTCTTTTAATTAAATTTCCCATAGTTCCACTTTAATTAGTGCCTAACTCCTTCTGCTTTTACTACCTTTAAAAGGGTCATATATAATATTTTAAGATCCGTAAAGAATGATTTATTTTTCATATAATATTCATCATATTTTACTTTCAAGGGAATCGGGATATCGTCCCTGCCATTTACCTGTGCCCAACCGGTGATCCCCGGAATTAATCGATGAACACCTTTTTCCGTCCGCAAAGCAATCAGGTCATCTTGATTGAACAACGCAGGCCGGGGACCCACAAAACTCATATCCCCCTTCAGAACACTCCACAATTGCGGTAGTTCATCCAGGCTTGATTTTCTCAGAAAAGAACCTATCGGTGTCAGATATTCATCGGGATTTTTCATTAGGTGCGTCGCAACCGCGGGTGTATCTATCCGCATCGTTCTGAATTTCGGCATTTTAAAAATCTTGTTGCCCTCCCCCACCCGATCGGACCAGTACAATGCAGGCCCTCTGGAAGTAAGTCTGATCAGAATGGCAATAAGCAGGATGGGAAACAAAAAGATTCCAACTAAACAAAACGAAACACAGAAATCAATAATTCGCTTCAATTTACAAATATTAAGGTGTCCTTTCGGTTCGTTCCCAAGTCGTTTTTTGTACATTAGCGACGACTCTTAAAAAACCTAAAAATAGTGCCGAATTCAAATTACAGAAATAAAATGGAACATAAATAAGAAAAGGCAATTTTGCTTTCTTAATACTTACCCACCCAATTATGGCAAATAAATAGAAAATACACTGCAAAATAAAGAGAGCTCTGTAGCTCAACTCATCTAAAAGAGAAATGTTCGCCATAAAAAGAAAAATCAGCAAAAAGGGGACCATCCAACGAAATATCCTATGGGACCAATAAATAAAAGATCGCAAGCCCAAAAACGGGTTTAATAAACCAAGTAAATGAACGACAGCAATATAATGTCCAGCGCCATCTCTCACATGTCGGTTAAATTCAGATTCCATTGTGGGAGCAACGTCTTCATAGACTATTGCATTTTTATCATATATGCTTTTAAAACCATTCTTGACAATTTTCATTGATAATGTAAAATCATCATTAATTGTACGAGGGGGGAAAGGTTCGAATAGGTCTCTTCTTACGGCATATATGGCACCATTTGCACCCGCAACATACCCGAGTTTGCTCTCCATCTTTTTTAGTGAAGTTTCGTATTTCCAATAAAGACTTTCGCCTTTTCCACTTATGGTTTCTCCAGGGTTTCCATAAATTAATCTACCACTCACACAACCTACATCTGGATCTTCAAAATGCTTGACAAGTCTTTTTACGGCGTCAGTCGAGTATTCAGTATTTGCATCTGAAAATACTACTATCTCACTTTTTACCGATTCCATCGCTTTATTTAAAATACCGGATTTACCAGTTCGTGGAAATTCCAACAAATGTATATTTTCATGCGCTTCCGTATATTTATTTACAATCTTATTCGTGTTATCCGAAGAACCATCAGACGCTATCCATATATGCAAAAGATCTTTGGGATAATCAAGCATTAAACAATTTTCAATTTTTGCACTTATGCCTTTTTCCTCATTGTATGCCGCTATTAACAAATCGACTTTAGGCCATTTATCATATTCATTTAACTCTTTTTTATTTTTCAATTCAAATAGCTTGCTCAATAGATATAACACTATTGGGTAGCCGATATATGCGTAAATAATAATTCCAAAAATAAGCCAATAAATTATCTTCATTTCGTTATAAGTTTCTTCTTGAAGAGATATTTTATAAATGTTTTTGCAGATTTAAATGTCTTTTTAATTTCTTTGGGATTTTTTATCATCTGAAGAGATTTATACATTAGATATCTTGGACTTAAATAATATCTTCTCCTCGCATAGTCACAAAAAGAAACTAATTCATTTGCACTTAATTCCGGTGTGCTTACTACACAATTATGCAATCCTTCATCAGTTAACCACTTGCTGTAGTCTTCAGTAAGAAGATATCCATTATTTTTAGCCCATTCATACGCTTCAGTACCAGGATATACCATTAAAGGAAAAAATTGGAATGTATCTGCGTTAATTTCCTTAGCAAAACATAGTGACTTCATTAATGTCTCTTTTGTTTCACCTTGATTGCCTGCCATAAAACATGAATGGATCATTATGTTGGCTCTTTTTGCATCCTCAACAAATTTTCTCATTCTATCAATCGTTATCCCTTTATTTACATTTCTTAGTATCGAATTATCGGCGCTCTCAAAACCTATTACTATTAATCTACAACCGGCTTTCTTCATCATCACCATTGTTTCATATTTGAGATTCGGGCGGCATTCAACTGTCCATGGGATTTTAATCTTTTTTTCAATCATCAATTCACAAAATCTTTTTGTGTGTTCCTGGTTAAACGAAAATGTATCATCATCAATAAGCACTTCTTTAACCTGAGGCAACTCCTTTTCTATGTATTTAAACTCTTCAACAATGTTTTCAGGACTTCTCTGCCGTTGTCTTCTACCAAACATCTGTTCTGGATACACACAATAATTACATTTCGCGTAACAGCCACGACTCGTGAATATTGAAACCGTGGGATATCGGCAGTGTGCATAAAAGTAATTTTCAATTGTCAGGTGTTTTTTATAAACCGCAGAAACAAATGGAAGAGGGTCAAGATTTTCAATAAATTCTCTATCAGGAGTTGATACTATTTCTTCATTACGACGAAACGTAATGCCATTAACTTTATTTAGTTTATTTGTTGACGTAAGTAACGATGATAGTTCCACTAAAGTCATATCGTATTCACGACGTGCGATAGCATCTATTCTCTCATCAATCTTCAGCGACTCTATTGGCAGAGCCGAAACATGTGGACCAATTAATACAATAAAACTCTTTGTCAATAAATCCTTAATACTACCAGCAATTTCAATATCATTATATATGCTTGGCGTCGATGTATACACAACAACCATCTCCGGTTGAAAATCTTTTGCTATTTTAAAACATGCCGCCCTTGATAAGCCATCAGCGGGTGCATCAACGAGCTTAACATCATGGCCTTCTTTTTCAAGGACACCCGTAGCATAGGCGTGCCATATCGGGTAATAAATTGTGCCACTTTTTGTAACAGCCGGACTTCGAGAAAATCTTGAGAATTTCGGAAGAAAGGGTGGGTTCAACATTAATATTTTCATTATTTTTCTACTTTGTAAGTTGATTCGCGAAATCTGATTTGGGCAAATTAGTGAGAGTAAGCTGCAATTACGGATTCATAATATTGAATTTTATTTTTATTCATTTTATTTCGTATGTATGTATGTCAGTTTCTATTTTTAAACATACATGGTCGTTCACCATCATCGTTTTAGCGCTGATCTGAGTACCACGAAAGTGAACGCTCTTCAGATAATAAAAAATAAAGAAAAACGGGATAAAATCGAAACGCAAAAAAAATATTGTTGAATCGAAGATGCTGCGGAATACTAATGTCAGAAATAAAAAGAAGAATACTTGATTACACCTATAAAACTTGATAAGAGAACATATTATCACTACCATCGTAATCAACCCCATAAGTCCCGTCTGCAAATGGAGATGAATAAACGAATTATGATAATTATATTCATTTATTTCCCCGTCTGGCCATGGATCTTCCACAACATTAACACCGAATAAAAGCCGGGATATATCTAAATTACTAAAATAGTTTGCCCAATAAGACAAACGGGGATCGGACGCTTCTCTCGTCCATCTCTGCACATTATGATCAATCGCATTCTTTAGAATAGAATAATCCATGGCTAACATACACAAATCATCAAAAAACCAATAAGTAAAAATGAAAGAAATAAACAAAATAATAATCGAAATATAAAGATATTTTCGATTAGCTCGCAGTTTGACGAATAAAAGACCAAGTAACAGCATCAAACTTACAGCGATCCCGGTACGACCAAGGCCCCAGATTGAAAAGAAAAAGGTAAGCAATGCCGGGGTTAAAACAAATTTTTTATTTTCCACATGCAATGTAATATACAGAAAGAGACAGGCGATTATCATCAGTGTTGAGATGACATTAGAAGATGCACTCAAAATGCTTGTGGGATCAGATCCTGCAAGCATCATCAGTAGAAAATAGCCAGTCAATCCGTAAAATACTATATACGCGCCCCAACTATAGACGTAGCCCCTAAGAAGAATTAGGGCAAGTCCGAAATTATATACAATAAAGACAATAGGACTATATAATCTCGCACCAGTCCGCCCTACAAAAAGCGATGAAACAAGAAACGATACAGCAAGAAATCCTGTGAATAGATAAACTATAGCATCCTCCCGTCGAAGTCTGGTGCTTAAAAGTATGAGCGCAAATAAACCAAGCACTGAGCCTATAATATTTTTATAAATACTTGGCCATATATAGTTGCTTAACGACAGGGCAAGATTTAGTGAAATAAGTATAGTGAAAAATAATTTATTGAAATTATAACTTACAGGAAAGATAGTATTCTGGAGTTTTGCAACCCTCAGCTGATTATGATTTTGAATGTTCATGAATCCCATCTTCCACTTCCACAGGATATGCCGCATTGCAGGATAAACATTTCTCAAGGACACCCGCAGCATAGGCATGCCAAATCGGGTAATAGATTGCTCCGCTCTTGGTCACAGCGGGGCTTCTCGAAAATCTAGAGAATTTGGGGAAATAGGGTGGGTTGATTAAAAGGACGTTCATGATGTTTTCTTTAACAGATGGGCTTCTACCATATCATTAACTAAAGATTCAAACGGCTTATGTGGTTGCCAGCCACACTGAAGTCGGATTTTGCTGTTATCACCAATATATGTTACCGACTTGGATGATGAAACGCCCGGTTGTTGAAAAATATATTCTTCAGCCTTCAAATCAACAACATCAAATGCCGCCCTGGCAAAATCCATAACAGTCCTGGAATCTCCAGATGAGATGATGTATTCACCACCAGATGGTTGCTGAAGGACACACCACATTGCTTCTACGTAACCTTCTGCGGCACCCCAGTCCACCACGGCATACAAATCCTTTAAGAATAAAGGAACCCCTCGACCATTCGCAGCCAATGCCGCTGCACGTGCTATCTGTGCGGTAACGAAGCTCAGCGAACGACGTGGTGACTCATGATTGTAGAGAATTCCGGTTGCTGTATAAATTCCATGTGTTTTCCGATAAAAGCTACATAACAATAATGCTGTAGCTTTACTAATAGCATAGGGTGTATCGGGACGAAATGGAGTATCCTCATTTTGGGGATGAGCATCAGTTATTCCAAATATTTGGGAACTTGCCGCATAAAATATTTTACATAGCGGCAATTCTGTTTGCAACAATTTCAATACTGCATTAGGTGTCATGACATTAATTGTTAAAAAAGGTGCCATTAGGCCAGAACGATTTTCTTCACCTTCTGATGAAAAGTGATGAACTGCCAGATAATATATTTCATCTGGTTGTATTTTTCTTATGTAATCAACTAAGCGGGTAGTTTGTGATAATTCAACTTTGGTAAATCCAGACAATATTTTTTTTTGATCAGCAGACATTGATGACACAAAACGGTCAACACCATAAACGGAGTAATCCTTAAGAACAAGATTTTGTGTAAGGTAATAGCCATCTTGGCCGGCCACACAAACAATAAGCGCTCTTTTCATAGTGAATCGATCGTAGTAGAGCTACACCTCACAAGAGGTGGTGGAACGATAAACCGAAGACCATTAAGATAGTTTCTATTTAAACCAAGAACTTAAAGTAAAATTTCTTAATATATAAAAAGATGATGTTTGGTATGAGAAAAATTGGAGCAACTAAACACCAAAATTGAAGATATTGACCGTATTTATTATAATACAATTTGAATAAATGAACTTGCGTTGAGTAAGAAATATTTTGTGACTTCAGATTTGCGATGACTCTGGGCAACCTATTAACCATTTTCTTAAAGAATACATAATGTTCTTCAGTACCATAGCCATAATGATGATTAAGTATATTTTCAAAACTACGATGCTCGATGGTTTGTCGTTTGATAACACCCTCTTTGTTTAATAAGGAGTCGTTCCCTGTTCTTTGCATAACCAATGGTCGATGAATATATAACCATCTAAATTTTTCGTTCATAATTTTACCAATAATATGAACCATTAAATAATAACTCTTATACAGATCCCCGTAATCTTCATTCCCAACAGCTTTCTTCCATCGGGAACTATTTATTACCTGAGATGATATAAAACCAAAATCCATACCAATACACTTAAAAGATTCACTTTTATCGACGAATAATCGGTCATTATTAAGAATTTTCCCTGGCCAACCGCTTGCCTCAGCAACTTTCCTCTCTAGTTTGAAGTCAAAAGTAACCCTATTGCAGAAACAACCTGATAAGTCTTTTTCTTTTCTTAAAACATCCAACAAATAGCTTATTGCTCCATCAGTGAACCGATCGTCATCACTAAACAGCCAACAATATTCAGCATCAGACAACTCTACACATTTTATAATATCTTTATCAATACCTACTTTTGCTTTCCTTCGATAGTATTTAAGCTCACATTCAATTTGAAAGGTAGTTACCATTGTCTCTGTGTCATCGTCTGATTGACCATCGACAATGATAATCTGTATATCATCAAAAATACGATGTTTATCCAACTCCAATGATATATTCTCAAGTAACCCTTTCAGATACTTGGATCTATTGTATGTGGGTATACAGAGTGCCAATAAATATTTTTGCATGTGATTTTTTCCGAAGCCTAATTTTTCATCCTTCGATGATTTCGACAGCGGGTAGAGGGAATATCAACTTTACACCTTTTTTTAACATGTCTTTTTCACGTTCAATAAATTCTTCTTTGAAATGCCATGGTAAAACCAAATAGTAATCGGGCTTCATTGCACGTGATTCTTCTTCACTAACTATAGGAATGTCCGTGCCCAAAGTAAGAGCCCCGTATTTATCCGGGTTCCTTTCAGCCGCAAAATCAATTATCCGATTGTCCAACCCGCACCACTGCAATATGGTATTGCCCTTGGTAGAAGCCCCATATATGTGAATCTTTTTACCCTCCTTTTTGAGCTTCTTTAAAAGTGTATTAAGCTGATCTTTATGCACATTTATCCGATCCTGGAAATGTTTGTATGGTTTATCAGTATCAAGCTCCAGATCAAATTCAGTTTGACGTAATGCCTTGATGTTTTGTAAATACTCATCATTTTTATACTTGAATGTATCTCTGTGTGTGGCATAGCAACGGATACTTCCGCCATTGATTGTATTGAGCGAGGCATCAATGACTTTCAGATCAGATTGCTTGAGAATATGCTCGATGACTGAGAGGCTATAATACTCTAAATGTTCGTGGCATATCGTATCATATGAATTCATCTGTAGCATGGTTGGCATATAAGACATCTCAAATACCCAGATACCTTCAGCAGCTAGCAGCTTTTTAATACCGCGCACAAAATCAACAGGAGCCTCGAGATCATAAAACATTGCAATGGAACTAATAATGTCAACTTTCTGGCCACTGAGCTTCTCGTTCAATTCCTCCGACGGGAATAGATCCTGCACAACTTGAATGCCACCTTGTATGTTCTGCGCTACATCTGAAGGATCTATCCCATACTTTTGAAAAGATTTTGGGTAATAATCCAATAACGTCCCATCATTACAGCCAATGTCAAGAACACAGGCCGATGATTTACCTAACCGAAAAGTTGCTTCTTCAGCTAAATCATGGAGGTGTTTACGCATAGTTTCGTTCGTTCCTGATCGATACCAATAAGCAGAATATAGGATTTCGGGTGGAACAGTGTATTCCATTTGCAGAAGGCCGCACGCACGTTCCGACTTCATCGGATCACAGCGGACAAGTCTCATGGGAATCTTGCGCGTTGGTGGCAACTCTTTGCCAGGTTTTACGAATGAACCCTGTAAATATTGATCACCAAGATCAATCACATTGTTTAATGCAGATGAACCACATACACGACATGTTTCTCGACGGATTAAATGCATATCAACCTCCATAAATGAAATTTGTCATAATCGTTGTCAACATTGTTGATTCACTTAAGGTGTGGGGCGACCCCACAACACATAGGGGCCTGGGTTCTTAGGACAGGAGATGGGAATTTATAAGTGATAAAGTGCTCCTGATTTATGGTCTTACCGCAGCCCGTTTGGGTAGATCGATGAAGTAAACCATAGACGGGTCTGCTTGTCAAAGTATTGGTGCCATCATTACAGTCCGGGTATTGCGGAAAACTCCATTCAGTGCATCGCTACGAAATCCTCCATGCCTGAAGTTCCGCACGTATCCTAGCAATAATATTTGTATCCCTGTTTGTGAACCAGAGGGTCAACAACAACAAGGACATCAGGAATGATATCCTTAAAGATGCCGACAGCAGATAACCTGACACATCTGTTCCTTCCCGGATAAAGTAATTGCCGACCATAACTGCCAAAATCATAGCGCCGAAGGGGGTTAGCAACTGCACAATAAATCGTATGCACTCCGTCTTTCCTTCCAATACAATTCGCACCGCGATTAACGTATAACCCAGCCCATAGACACAATATCCCAAAGCTGTACCAACGGCGACTCCCAGAATACCATAGCCGGCCTTCAGCAATAAGATGTTCATTATAATGCTTATTAGCGCCGCAACAAGCTGCACGGGTATCAGCGAGTTTTGTTTGTTGACTGCGATCAGGAAAGTGCCCGACACATTGGCAATTGACCAAAAAAAGGCACCCAAAAGCAAGACCTGAATGATAGGGATGGACTGGAGGTACTTTGGCAAAAAGAGTTGTATCAATAAAGGTATCACTACAATTGCAGCGCCCAGTATAATGAGTGTAACCGCACCCAGTATCCGTACGGGCACGAGCAAATACTTTTTCATATCCGCCGAATTTTTAGCGACCGCAAAGCGTTCCAATGTGTGCGGGTATAGGACGTTCATAGCAGCCCCTGTAGTAAGCCCGAGCATGTTTGCCGCCATAACACCAAGCGCGTAATAGCCAAGGGGCGCTTCTCCCAATTTTATTGCTATCAACCAACGATCGATGCTTAAGAATATCATATCAATAAATCCCACGATAATTATTGGGAGTCCGACAAAGAAGTTCTCTCGAACAATATGCCAATCCACTTGAAGGATTTGTAGGGTAAATCTGGATCGACTCTTTACAAACCAATAGGTCACTACTATCACAAGGGCACACACTATCCCCAAGAGAGCTCCCGACACCCGATCTGAAAACAACATTGCAAACAATACTATCAGAGTGGTTGAGATAATAGAAAACCCTGCGGTTCCCTTGCTCGCAAATCCGAATTCATTCTCCGCCCTGAGACTACAAAACAGATAAAGGTATATTTGCTGAAAAAATATGCACAAAGCTATAATTCTCAAACTCGATGCATAGACATCCGGCACAAAAAAGGAACCTGTCATCGTAATCCCGCTAGCACACAAACCCAATAGCAGATTCAGCCAAAAAATGCTGTTCTTCACATCTGCAATCTTCTGGGTTTTGTTCTGTCCTCGCAGGTAGGGAATCGTTTTGTTCATCCCATGGAGCAACCCTATATGAGAATTCGCCCCGTAACCCAAGATCACGTTCATTAGGTTCCATACCCCGAGTTGGACAGGCTGAAATAGTACAGGCAAGATAATCCCACGCACCAGACCCACAGCTTGAGCAACAACTGTAGCCGAGAGGAACTTTGTGGAATCTCTTATGATGGTTTGTCGTCTGTTAATGGAATGACTCATTTATCGAAAATTTTTTCGATACTGTCTGTATCGCTATGTACACAGAACTTTTTTTGTTTTACAAAATTTATATTTTACCGACAGGAGTATCCTTTTTTATTTCGTGATATCGATGACCTGTGACATAGGCCGCCGTTTTACCAGTATCTGCGTTTTCCCTGGTCTCAACAGCTTTATTTGACACATAATTCCCACTATATTTTGAACAGGTGCAACGTATTAGATATCTACTACCTCAGCATTGACCATCCTGAATAATTCATACATTTTATCAAATGTATTTTCATTATAATCATGACTCGAGTTCAACGTTTTATTGGATAGCGCGATACACCTTATTGCATCCTGATACATCGACTTCAGATTGAATAATGTAGAGCTCACATATGAAACGGCAATTCCAAAGCCCTCTTCGGCAATAATCTGTTCTGCACATCTATTGGCTTCGATAATACCAAAACCCTGGCTTTGGTAGAAAACTTCCTCCTCCTTGCGTCCAAAAGGGTGGTTTTTGTAATAAATGTCAGCACCTAAAGATTTCAAAAAACTAACTGTGTTTGCCCGGATTAAGTGCCATTCTTTATCATTGACTACAAGCCAACCATTTGATTCAATAAAAATACATTTAGATTGGTCAAAATACGGTCTCTTAATTGACGCGGTCAATATCTCCTTTTTCTTTGACAAGTCGCAATCAACCAGCTCCACATTCGGCGCATAGATATATTTTATTTCTTTCCTGTCTACACCAAATTGACTGCCCAGGTAGTTTCGGTACCTGACGCCGCAGTGTAACAATCCATTTAAATATTTTATCGAGCCTCTTAAAAACAGCATTGCTGTCACCTTGGGTAACAAATATGTGCCAAGCCCATCCGAGATCAAACAAAAGGTCGCCTTCCTCCTTAGCTGTCTATCAAAGAACAGCCGATTGTTCATCGGCCAGGCAATATCAGATAGAAACAAGCATGATTTCGGACTTTCATCGACGAAATTTCTAACAAGGCCAACATTATTTTCGCACATCAGGTATCTTTTACGCCCCAAGGTGGAATTACCCACATTCTCAAGAAAAACGACTTCAGACCACAAGTTGCGGTTGATATGTTCAAAACGCTGATTAAACTCGAGCAAAAGGACGTTTTTGCAGTTTGTAATTTCCTCGATGGTGCCGACCATCATTTCCGAAATGTAAACTTGAAAAGGGGTGTGGACAACGAAAATATTTTGCATCTGTATTGAATCCATCTTTTTTAGAGAATTAATGCCGCATAAACTGTATGATCTCTTGCTAAATTAAAACTATCTCGCGAATGGCAGTGATACGCACGATGCTGCAGTTGTTTACTTCTTAGGTTTAATGATGCCCTTGGGCTCGCCGGTTAACGGCATTTTTTCATAGATACTGAAATCTTCAAACATCCTTCCCGGTCCTTCACCCTGAAGTATTCCATCTATTTTCCACATATCACCCTCCCACGCACCGGCAAAATGAAGGAAATAATTCGTAAATAGCGATGCTTCAATACATTCTTTTATTAACTGGTTATTATTGTATTCATGGCGGTATAAAAATGGATATTTATATGCCATCTCGTAAATCCACAACGCCTGGTACCTGTAGTCGAGCCAGGATACTTTTCCCCAGTTTTGAATCTCATAGTTAAGATGCACTTCTTCCGTACCGCCATCGATTACGATGCTATGTTGATCATATTTTTTATACCAGCTACGCATCATACTTGAATGATTTTCGACATTAAATATAAAGAATCCGGTACATGCAAAATCCGGTTGCACCACCAGTCCGTGGTGCTCGAACACTTGTTTTATCGAAGCAAATAGCCATGAATCCAGCGGATAATTATTGTCGTAATATGTATGCCTGAAAAATGCGATACGTCTCAATACAACATCAAGCGGATAGGGCAGGTTGCTTTTTTGCGATACGAGGGCAATAGTGTCCGGATTGTAAGCATTGAAGACATTCGGCGCCATATAATTAATCAGTATGTCAGTATCCAGAAAGCACACATTATTCACATCACGCCGGTTTTGCCTCAAAGAATCTCCAATTAGTAACTTGTCCCAGTATGGTTTTTTTATGATGCTGTCTTCCGATGCAAGTCGAGTATCAAATACAATCAAACCTAATTCATGCCGTTCACAATATTTTTTCCAGGTAGGGTATGCCCACTTTTCCCATGATTCATAGAAATTTCCGCCGACTGCATTTGTTGCGATTACATTTTTTGTTTTTCCCGGTTCAATTAAAATCTTCATGTAGCCTCCAATTATTTTGCCTTTATAGCGCGCAGCGTCGCTGAGAAGCACAGGGGCTAAAGGTCCACATCTAAAAGGATGGACCCCCCGCTAATGCGCCTATGTGGAATAGTATATGAGACCTTTGCACAACCTCTGACGGTTTTTTAGTTCATACAACAGGTTTTCCTCAAAAAAAATCATTATCTAATGATAACATATTAATATTACTTGACAATTATCCATTTTTTTGCCATATTTCCGCCAAATTTATCAGACGGGAGGAACTATGGGCTTCAAAAAAATGGAAATCAATCTGAGCTTTACGGATACTTCTCTTTTTACCTCTATGGAACATAATAGGGCCATCACAAGAATGGAACAGATCAATACCATCGTGGATTGGTCCCGTATTGAGAATCTGCTTCTGAGAGGGTATCCCGTCGGTAAAAGCCACGAAGGCAACGAAGCCTAGCCGCCTCTGATCCTTATGAAATGCCTGTTGCTTGAACAGTGGTTCCGCATCGATTCCGATCCGGAATTGGAAACCCAAATCAACGACCGGATCTCCTTTAAGAAGTTTCTGGGGCTTTCCTTTGATCAACGCTCTCCCGATCATTCTACCTTTTCCCGGTTCCGAAGCAGGCTCTCTCAAGATACCATGCGTTTGATCAATCATGAACTGCTTTCCCAATTCGCCGCCAAAGGCTTAACCATCAACGAAGGCATAGCCGTTGACGCCCGTCTGGTTCAGTCGGCCAGTCATCCCTTGAGCAAAGAGAAACTGGAGGAAGAAAAAAAGAAACGAGAGACTCCCGAAGGCAAACTGGATAAGAAGGGGAATCCTCTTAAATTTTCCCGTAATTTTGAATCGGACTGGACGGTCCGGAACGACATTCCTCATTATGGTCTCAAAGAGCACGCCTCCATCGACACCCGTTATGGATTTGTCCTCGCTACGGAAATAACACCCGCTTCCTTTCATGACAGCCCGTATCTTCCTCTGTGTGTGGCTGGCAGTTGTCATACCAAAGAGCCCATTAAGAAAGTGTATGCCGATAAAGGGTACTTTGGAGGAAACAATCGAGAATTCCTCAGACTGAACGAAATCGCAGACGGCATCATGAGGAAGGCTGTTAAAGGAACCGAATTGACGGAATATGAAAAAGAACGGAACAAAGGCATTTCAAAAGTCCGTTATATCGTTGAACAATATTTTGGGATCTCTCATCTTTACAACAATGCCTTTCGGGCCAGGTTTACGAGATTGATTAAGAATGCCATTGACGCCCTGTTCCGGCAGATGGCCTTCAATCTCCTCCGGGGAACCAAGGTGGTAAAACCAGCGTGAGAAAGGGGGTGGTATCATCACATTGCCCGGAGCAGCAGACGCTGCCCTAAAATTGACTGGTGGTGGAGGTAAAATGGACTCATCATAATCCTGATGTCAGCCTCCGTTCCGATTCAATGAACGGAAGCTCAATATGAAATCTCAAAAAATCGGTCATAAAACTGAGCACCAAGAATATTATCGGTTGTTCAAACCTCTCGAATTTTTTTAAGATGCTCATTCTATCTCTCCATTTTGAAGTCCAACTTTGATTGCCTTGCCTATGGAACAGGCGCCTTTTTTATTTCTTTTAAATTATTATAATGCTCCCTATTAACAAAGAGCCGGTTCTAACTTACGAATTCCTTGACTAACGGGGAGCAGTACACTATTTTGGGGAACAATCAACCCAAAATGTTCCTACTACTGTTTAACGTCGGAGAAGAAATAACCATTTTTGGAATAGTTTACGAACCAAACTTGGAAACAGGCGTATAAGCCCCCAAAAACTCTCAACCGCATAAATTGAACTTAATGCATTCGTATACCTGCGGAACAATCCTATCGGGTGTTTATGTACACATTTTCGATAATTAGCATGGAGTTGATTGATAAGTTCTGTCCGTCTATTAAGCAGTTCCTCATCGTTAAACTGTGTAAGATTAATGCGTAAGGGGCAACCAATATAATACCCTTGCTCCAATCCAAGAAGATACTCTTCTTCCGATCTAATCCGCCCATCAGTCACAAGATCTTCATAGATAGGTGAGCCAGGCAACGGTGTTAATAAGCTGACATGAGCCTTGCCATAACCAACAGGGGGATAAAAATGAATCCGATCAAAAAACTCCAGGGTTTCACGTATTGTTTCCTGATCTTCACCGGGATAGCCATAAATCATTTGCACAATTGGCGTCATTCCTGCCTTTATAGTATTGGTAATCGCCAATTCGTTTTGTTTAACAGTAACTTTCTTATTCATGTTATTCAATATCTTCTGACTGCCGGACTCTACACCATACCCCACGTTTGTGCAGCCAGCGGCTTTCATAGCCTTTAATAATTGCAGGTCAACAGTATTCACGCGTCCCTGACAATTCCAATATATTTTCAGTGGTTTAATCTTCTCACACAATTCGTAAGCCCGCTTTTTGTTTACCAAAACAAGTTCATCAGCAAATGCAATACCTCTAATTCCATACTTATCCTTTAATCTTCCGATTTCTTCAATTATATTATCAATGCTCCGTAGTCGGCTTCCTTCAAATGTGCGTGAACAAAAATTACATTTGTAAGGACAGCCTCTTGAAGTAAACATGTTGATCGTTTTAACACCCGGAATTCCTATTCCCATATTGCTGAAATAAATATCCAGGAGAAAATAATCATAGTTCGTGAATGGCAGGCTGTCTATATTTTTTATATACGGCCGTTTTGTAGTTTCAATAATTGCACCAGTGGCTGACTTAAAGCAAATACCTCTAACTCTAGAAAAGTCTCCCATGTTACTAACAATATCTTTGATTGTCTCTTCACCTTCACTAATAACACATACATCCGTATTTGTTTTTTCAACAACAAGTTTGGAATTAAATGTGGCTAACGGTCCCCCCATTATTATAAGAACATCAGGGTGCAAGCGTTTCGCCTCGTCTGCCAACCATTTAGCCCATGGATACTGGGTGGAATAAGCATTGATGCCGATCATGTCCCACCGAGATTTTCTCAGAAATTCAACGACATCCTCCCTTGAATAACTAAGCGCGAAGATATCGAGAATCTCGGATTCGACCCCCACCTCACTGAGTGCAGTCGCGATATTAGCAATTCCAATTGGAAATAGCGTTGCAACCCGGTCTTTATGGGGCAATTGAACTAGTAATGCTCTCATGATAAAATACCCACTTAACTCTTCTTGATTATCAAAATTATAATGCTCAAGCTTATCTTCTTCACTCAACTTATATGCTTCAACGGTTGCTTCTCCCGGACGTAGTAACACTTATGCCACGACCTGATCAAGAAACCCCATTCGCGCACCGGCACGATATATTCTGTCCTGCAAAAAGGATATGTTTATCAAGCACCACCGCATATCCAGGGTACATCTCCCTCTTTATTTGAAAGAGCTGGATTTCAGATACAATAGTCGGAACTCTGATATCTTTGACAAAGTAGCCAACTACCTCTATGATGTGGTGCTAAAACTGGACTAATTACCTTTTTTTTCACTTGACTCTATACCCCAAATATTGTCGTGAGCACGGTTTTCTTTAATTACGTGATTCAACCGTGTTCCAATGTATATGCTATTCGATTCCAAATTCTGTTCAATCAACAAAGAATGAGCAGATATCTTGCAATTATCTCCAACATTGCAGTTCCCCAAAATGGCAGCCCCATTGTACATTGCACAATATTCGTCTAAGACCGGGTAAACATTTTTATTGCAATCGCCTGCTGACCGGGACGCCCCAACAGTACATTCTTGGTTTATTAAAAAATAGTTTGAATACGTTGCTCGTCCTAAAACGATTCCTGCAGTATGGCTGAACAAAAAAATATCCGGCAATTCAACTTCATAAAGATTTGGTCATTTGCCACCTTTCAATTTCCTATGAAAAACCAGATTTTGTCGGCGCTACGATAAATAACTCGAACGTGGAATAACTTGGTGGCAGTAGCCCATCTGGCATCGCTTTCATTTGCCCAAACTGACTCCAGATCAGTGCTTCCGCAGCATTCACAATTTCTTGGCTCTAAGGGCACCTCGATAATATTCATTTCGATCAATAATCCAGTCTTATAAATTCTACTAACTTTTTTTTAAATCTAGAATGTTTGACGTTTCCCATTTTGCTAAATCTATTCCGCTCTCCTGTAGCTGCCTGCGAGCATTCGGAAAACCCTGTCCGATAAAATTGAATAAGTTTGCTGTAGCAACTGCATCCACCATGTCATGTTTGAGTCCTTCTAAAAGATGATGCCAATTTCCTGCGCCTCCTGCAATAATAATCGGTACTTTCACGGTACTTTTTAACTGACCCCAAAAATCGAACAAATAACCATGACCAGTTCCATCTCTGTCCATGGAATTAAGATAGATTTCTCCAATACCGAGATTAATAATACGATCAATATATTCATCAAATGCCATTGCGACTTTTGTGGAACCATTATCAATATAAATTTCTGTTTTACCATTTTGTAGCTTAACATCAATTGATGCAATAATGCACTGGCTGCCATATGTGCTGATTAATTCTTTCACAAAATGCGGCGCTCGAAATAACGTCGTATTCACAACCAGTTTATCTGCGCCAGAGTTCATTATTGCTTTCGTATGTTCATAGGAAGTAATACCGCCACCCACAGCAATGGGAATAAAACATTCCTTCGCGATCACCTTTATATGACCACAAAATCGCTCCAGGTTTCTTTCATTGCGGGACACATCCAGGATAATTAGCTCGTCAATCGTGAAAGCGATATTTTTAAAATTATAATTGATCTTCAGCCACTCAATATCTCCAGCCCGTTGCAGACGGAAATTCCTGCTGAGCATGAATCCGCCGGCATTATATAAAAGGGTAAAAATTAATCTTTTCTTAGCCATTAAAACTTTTCAATAAAATTTTTTAGTAATACAAGTCCATTC
>Ga0194113_10004846_pt1 | contig 17563 bp, 18 predicted proteins | sample TA2MahC200mmetaG_FD_146193 | JGI IMG/M metagenome (GOLD analysis project Ga0194113, IMG submission 146193) | Freshwater microbial communities from Lake Tanganyika, Tanzania - TA2015017 Mahale Deep Cast 200m | ecosystem: Environmental > Aquatic > Freshwater > Lake | place: Tanzania: Lake... | reverse complement strand
GCTCCAATCCCCTTGGCAGTGAGCGGCCTGCCACCAGCCGGCTGGCACAACGGCTACGGGCTGCAACTCAGGTTGTTCGGCGGCAAAGCCCAGCAGATGGGTGGTGACGGGTTGATCACACTCCCGCATAAGCAGCAGCTTCAGCGGGTCACCGCCGATGAAGTGCCAGCTCTCATCGGCCCCGTGCACCCGGTGCCAGGCGCTGGGTTGGCCTGCCTCCAGCAAAAACAGAATCACGGTGAGGCCGGCGCGCTGGCTGCCATCGGAGCGGCTCACCAGCTGGCTGCTGCGGTGCACCTCGCGGTACCAGCCGCCTTCGGGATGGGGCCTGAGCCCGTAGCGCTCGATCACGCTCTGGCTGCTCACAAAAGGCTGTTGCACAGAGGGCTGTTGCACAGAAGGCCTGCTCAGAACCGATAGGGTCACTGCAACAGGTTGCATCAACCCCACGCCATGAACCAGAGCGTTAAAGGTGTGCTGTACGTGAGCGTCTGGGTGATGCTCTGGGGTACGGCGGCCTCATTGGCTGATTTTGTGCTGCTCGAGCGCGGTGCCTATGAGACCGGCACCGCCGGGCAGGCGATCACGTTTGTGTCGTACGGCGTGGCCGCCGTGGTGCTGGCGTTCAAGCTGTCGGGCCGTTTTCTCAAGCCCCTTGGGTAATACCGGCGCAGACCGAGCACAGCAAAGACCGAGACCGCGGCGGTAGCGCCCAGGTCTCCGCCAATGCCGGCGAGGGTTGGTTCAAACCCAAGGCTGAACAGCCCGAAAAATGCGCCGATCGCCATCAGCTCAAGTCTTGGGTGCAGGACCAAGCGAGACGGCGCCGTCATGCCCGCAAAGCTGGCCCCCAACCACAGCCCAGCCAGCGGCGGCGACAGCAACAGGCCTGCCAACAGCGATGGCAGTGCAGAGCCCAGCACAGCGCCTAAGTTCCACCGATAGCTCAGGTGGTGGGTGATCTGGGGCGCAACAAGCACCACCACCATCGCCAGGATCCGCTCGCTGCTGCTGTAGTGGTGCGGTTTGGCGCCAAAGCCGATCAGGCCAAGGGCCGTGGCCAGCCCGCAACTTCCCAGAACCCCTAAAAAGGCAATGCAGCCCAGCTTGCCGCCAATGCCAGACCAGCTGTTGTGCATCAGCTCAAGCACCAGCCCGGCAAGTGCCCCAGACAGAATGACGCCGGCCGGATGCCCCAGTACCAGTTCAGACGTCATACCGGCAAAGGCGCCGCAGTACAGCGCGGCTCCCAGGCCAGGCCAGCGCCCGCGGCCCCAGGCCTCGAGCAGGCCACCAGCGCTCCCTACCAAGGCGGCACTGACCACCACCGCTACCGACCAGTTGCGGCTGAGGGTCATCACCACCAGGGCAGCCAGTGCGCTGAGCAACGGTGTGGTGTGTTGAATGGCCTTGGACTCGCCATGGTCGGCATGCTCGAGAAACCCGGCCAGAACGACGCCCCCGATTAACACGTAGATCAGCAACAGCTGCAGGGGTGCCCCCACCAGAAAGGCATCCACATAGAAGATCAGCAGCATCCCGGCCATCAGTAGTGCATTGCGTTTCATCGGCGCGGCGCAGGGGCATGGGAGGCACCATTGTTGCCAGACCCATCGCCACGACTTGGACGATGCCGCCGTTGACGCCCCTGTCTGGATCACTGGTCGACGGACCGGCCAGCGCGCCGGCCACCCTGCTGCTTGCCCATGGCGCCGGAGCGCCGATGGACAGTCCGTTTATGGCGTCAATCGCCTCGGGTCTGGCAGAGCAGGGCTGGCGGGTGGTGCGCTTTGAGTTTCCGTACATGGCCCAGCGGCGTGTTGATGGCAAACAGCGCGCGCCCGATCGCCTGCCGCGTCTGCTCGCTGCCTTTCGTGAGCAGGTGGCGCGTTGGCACGATCAGGGTCCGCTGGTCCTTGGCGGTAAGTCGATGGGTGGACGCATCGCCTCGCTGCTGGTCGACGAGCTGGCCTCCCATGCCGACGTGCGGGGTTGCCTGTGCCTGGGGTATCCGTTTCATCCGCCCGGCAAGCCCGATCAGCTGCGCACCGACCACCTCGCAACGCTCAACACGCCCACGTTGATCCTTCAGGGCGAGCGCGATCCGTTTGGCAAGCGCACCGAAGTCGAGTCCTACAAGCTTTCGGCGGCCATCGACCTGCAGTGGATCCCAGCCGGCGACCACAGTTTCAAGCCCACCCGCAGCTCGGGGCTCAGTGAAGCCGGCAACTGGCAGTGCGCCGTGAAGCTTGCTGCGCAATTCATGCAGACCCAGCTGGCGAGCTGAGCATGGTGATGCCTCCTTGTCGTTGACGTTGATCAGCCCATGGCTTTCGAATCAAGCTCTGCGGCCAATGACCTGCGCCAGTTGCTCAGTGGCGATGGGCTGCGGTTGATGCCCTGCTGCTTCGATGCCCTCTCGGCCCGGCTGGTCGAGCAGGCGGGTTTTGGGCTCACGTTCATGAGCGGCTTTGCGGTGGCGGCGGCGCGGGCGGCCCTGCCCGATACAGGCCTGTTGACGGTGAGCGAAATGCTCGATCAGGGACGCAGCATCTGCTCTGCTGTTTCGATTCCGGTGATCGGTGATGGCGACACCGGCCATGGCAACACAGCCAATGTGCGCCGCACCGTTCAGCAGTTCGCCGCGGCCGGCTTTGCCGGCCTCATGCTCGAGGACCAAGTGGCCCCCAAACGCTGTGGTCACACCGGGGTGCGCGAGGTGGTGAGCCGCCAGGAGGCGCTCAGCCGCATTCGCGCGGCCGTGGCGGCCCGCGACGCCGGCGCCGATCTGGTGATCGTGGCGCGCACCGATGCCCGCTCGGCCCTGGCCTCCACAATTGGCGAGGCGGCCGCGCTCGAGGAGGCGATCTGGCGTCTCAACGCCTTTGCAGATTTGGGCGCCGATGTGTTGTTTCTTGAGGCCCCGCGCTCAGAGGCTGAAATGGAGGAGGTCTGCCGCCAGGTGCCCGGTTGGCGCATGGTCAACATGCTCGAAGAGGGCATCACCCCTGTTGTGCCGCCTGAGCGGCTTGAGGCCATGGGGTTCCGCCTGGCCGCGTACCCGTTGACCCTGCTGTCCTGCGCCGCCGCTGCGATGCAGGCTGCCCTGGCCGATCTGGCGGCAGGCCGCACCCCTGAGGCTCGGCTTGATTTCGCCAGCCTGCAGCGACTGGTGGGCTTCGAGGCCTATGACGCGCTGCTCGCCTCAGACGCCCAGAACCTGACATGAGCGCGTCAACCGGCCGTGCGTTGCGATCGGTTTGGACCAGCGTGGTCGCCTGGCTGGCTCTCGGGCTGCTGTTTGGCTTGTTGCTCTGGCCGTACCAGGCGCTCTCTGAACTGGGTTTTCGGCTGCAGCTCCTGTTGTGGCTTGAACCCCAGGCCCATCGGGCCGCCGGCGCTGCGCTGGTGTTCGGGGCCTCGGCGTTGTTGATCGCTCTGGCGAGCGGCCCGCTGGCAGCGGGCCGCGGCGGCGGCGTGGCCCCGTTGCTGGCGCTCGATCGTGCCCCCAGGCCAATCGCGTCCGAGGCTGAGGCGCGTTGGCTGGAGCAGCTCAGCCTCAGGACCCAGCTCAGCCGGCTGCCGCTGATGCTGCTGACCCACCTGGGTGGTCTCACGGTGGGTGTGGAGTCACCGTCGGTGGCCTTAGGAGCCAGTGTGCTGCTGGCGCTGCGCCGGCGCTGGCCTGGTTTTGGCTTGTTGGCCTCGCTCACGCCCCGGCTGGTGGCGGTGATCGGCGGCGCGGCGGGTCTGGGGGCGGCGTTTCGATCGCCCCTGCTGGCGGTCACCTATGGCCTCGAGGAGTTGGGTCAGCACACCGGACTGCCGCTGGTGCTGCCCGCCCTGTTGTTGGCGGGCAGCGGCTCCCTGCTGGCCACCACCATGGGACAGCCGGCGCGGCTTGCTGGCTTGGCGCTGGGCCCCATGGCGCCTCACCTGTGGGGTTGGGCCGCCCTGCTCACGCTGCTCGGTGCGGCCGCTGGTGCGTTGTTGGTGCGGTTGACGGTTTTTGCTGCGGCCTGGGCCAAAGCCTGTCTCAGGCAACGCCGCTTGCTGGGCGTGTTGCTGCTGGCGGCCTTGCTCACCCTGCTGGCCGTGCTGAGCGGCGGCCTGAGCCTCAACGACGGCTCGTTGACGTTGGCTGCGGCCTTGGCCGGCGACAACCCCGCTGCTCCATTGACACTGCTGTGGCGGCTGCTGGCGACGGTGCTGAGCCTGGCGACCGGCGCCCCGGGCGGACTCATGCACGACAGCATGACCCTGGGGGCGCTGTTGATCACCCCGTTGCAGGCCTTCACGGCACTGGATCGCACTGCTCTGGCCCAGCTGGCGGCGGTGGGTGCCACCGCCCTGTTTGCCAGCACCAACGGCACGCCGCTGTTTTGTGCAGCGTTTGTGTTCACGCTTCAAGGCGATCCCTCCTCGCTGCCGCTGCTGCTGGCGGCCAGTGCGGTGGCGGCAGCCCTGGGCGAGCGCTGGCGCGGCGCGACCTGGAACGATCACCAAGCCGAGGCTCTGATTCAGAGCGCCTCGGCCGTCAGCACCGCCAGCAACTCTTCGCCATAGCGCTCGAGCTTGGCGGCGCCGATGCCGCCGATGCGGCTCAGGTCATCGCGGTTGCTGGGCCGCTGCGCCGCCAGCTCCACCAGGGTGCGGTCGTGAAACACCACGTAGGGCGGTACGCCTTGGTTGCGCGCCTGCTCCCGTCGCCACGCTTTGAGAGCCGTCAACAGCCGCTCGTCAACGTTCAGGGTGTCGTGACCAGCTGCCATGGCTCCAAGCAACCGGGCTGCTGATGAGCTGCTGCGTTGACGGCTCTGTTGTTGCGGCGGCGGCAGCGGCAGCTCCAGAACCACCTCACCGCGCAGCAGCGGCCGCACCAGCTCCTGGGGGCCCAGCTGCAGGCCCCCCTTGCCGCCGGGCACGCTCTGCAGGTAGCCCAGGCCGCTCAGTTGGCGCACGAGGGTGCGCCATTGGCTGCGGTCAAGCTCGCGGCCGATGCCGTGCACACTCAACTGGTCATGACCCAGCTGGCGCAGCTTGTCTGTAGAAGCCCCCAGCAGCACATCGACCAGATGGGCGGCGCCAAAGCGTTGACCGGTGCGCACCACAGCCGAGAGCAGTTTCTGGGCCGGTACGGTCAGATCGGCGAGGGCCTTTGGTTCCAGGCAGCCGTCGCAGTTGCCGCAGGGTTCGGCCAGCTCTTCACCAAAGTGGCGCAGCAGCACCTGGCGCCGGCAGCCGGCGGCTTCGCTGTAAGCGATGAGCGCCTCGAGCTTGCCGTGCTCGATGCGCTTCTGCTCGTCGGGCGCGGCCGAGTCGTCGATGAAGCGCCGCAATTGCGGAATGTCGCCCGGGCCATGCAGCATCCAGGCCAACGCCGGCAGCCCGTCGCGGCCGGCGCGGCCCGTTTCCTGGTAGTAGGCCTCCAGGCTCTTGGGCAGATCGACATGGGCCACAAAGCGCACATCGGGCTTGTCGATGCCCATGCCGAAGGCGATGGTGGCCACCACCACCACCGCCGCCTCGTTGCGAAAGCGCGCCAGGGCGGCGCTGCGCGCGTCGCTGCTGAGCCCGGCGTGATAGGCCACCGCATCAACCCCGGCGCCGCGCAGCTGGGCGGCGATGGCATCGACGCGGCTGCGCGAGCGCGCGTAGACGATGCCGGCTTCATCCCGGTGCTGGCTCAGAAACTGCAGCAGTTGCTGCTGCGGTTGGTCTTTGCCCCTCAGCAGGTAGCGAATGTTGGGCCGATCAAAGCTGGCCAGAAACACCTGGCCGTTCTGCAGCTGCAGCCGTTCGATGATCTCGGCGCGGGTGCGCGGGTCGGCCGTGGCGGTCAGCGCCAGCCGCGGCACCTGGGGGAAGCGCTGGGCCAGCACCCCCAATTGGATGTATTCGGGCCTGAAGTCGTGTCCCCACTGCGAAACGCAATGGGCCTCGTCGATTGCAAACAGGCTGATGGGCGCTGCATCGGGGCGTGTTGCCGGCAGTGCAGCGAGGCGATCCAGCAGCTCGCCGCCCAGCAGCCGTTCCGGCGACACGTACAGCAGTTCGAGCCTGCCGGCCTGCAGCTGCCGCCAGATGGCACCAGCCTGTTCGGCCTCGAGCGCCGAATGCAGGGCCGCTGCCGCCACCCCCAGCTGCTGCAGGGCCGCGACCTGGTCCTGCATCAGCGCGATCAGCGGCGAGATCACCACCGCCAGGCCTGCTCTGCACAGGGCCGGCACCTGGTAGCAGAGCGATTTGCCGCCGCCGGTGGGCATCAGCACCAGGCCCGAGCCACCGGCGATCACATGGCGCACGATGGCCTCCTGCGGCCCGCGAAAGGCCGGGTAGCCCCACACCTGCTGCAGGACCTGTAGGGGTTCGGTGCTGGGGCTGCAGGCGTCAGGGGCCACGGAGCGGCACGCGAGGCACGGACGCCCCACAATGGCCCCACGCCCGTGCCCTCTGATGTCTGCCTCTGCACCACGCACCGCGACGGCCTGGGCGTTTCTGCTGCCGGCGCTCGTGCTGCTGGGGATCTCGGTGCTGATCCCGGCGGCCATGGCCCTGCTCATGAGCTTCACCCAGAGCGGGCTCGACGTCAGTGAGCCCCTGCGCTTTGTGGGCCTGGCCAACTTCAGACGGCTGCTGGCCGATCCGATGCTGCTGCGGGTGGCAACCACCACTGCGTTGTACCTGGTCGGCATCGTGCCGCCGATCGTGCTGGGGGCGCTGGCGCTGGCGGTGCTGGTCAACCGCCAGCTTCCGGGCATGAACTGGTTCCGCGGGGCCTTCTACACACCGGTGCTGGTGTCGATCGTGGTGGCGGCGATCGCCTTTCGCTGGCTCTACGCCGAGAACGGCCTGATCAATGGCTGGCTGGGGGTGTGGCTCGGTGATCGCTTCAGTCCGATCGCCTTTTTGAGTTCACCGCAGCTGGCCCTGCCGGCGGTGATGCTTGTGACCCTGTGGAAGGGGCTTGGCTACTACATGGTGATTTTTCTGGCGGGCTTGCAGGGCATTTCACCCGAGCTCTATGAAGCGGCTGCTCTCGATGGCAGCGAGGGCATGCGCAGGCACCTCGACATCACCCTGCCGCTGCTGCGCCCCTACGTGACGCTCGTGGCCGTGATCTCGGCCATCGCAGCCACCAAGGTGTTTGAAGAGGTCTTCCTGATGACCCAGGGCGGCCCTGCCGATTCGACCCGCACGATTGTCTATTACGTCTATGACCAGGCCTTTGCCGAGCTCGAGATCAGCTACGCCTGCACCGTGGGTCTGGCGCTGTTTCTCGCGGTGCTGCTGTTGAGTGTGGTGCGCTACGCCTTTGCCGGCGATCGCGGACTTACCTGAAGTCAGAGGGCCGCAACTGGCACAGTGGTGGCTGGGCTCTTGAACCCTTGGTGTTGCTTGATTCCACCCCTGTCCCTGCTGTCGCCGATGCGATCGGCATCGTCGGCGGCGGGCAGCTGGCCCTGATGCTGGCCGAAGCAGCTGCCCAGCTGGACGTGGCGTTGCATGTGCAGACCCCCAGTGCTGCTGATCCGGCAGCAGCGCTGGCCAGCAGCCTCGAGCTCGCAGCGCTGGATGATCTGCAGGCCACCCGGCGCTTGGCACGCCGCTGCGCGGCGATCAGTTTTGAGAACGAATGGCTCGACATTGCAGCCCTCTCGCAACTGGCGGCCGAGGGGGTGCAATTCGTTCCCGATCTGCCCTGCCTTGAGCAGTTGGTCAGCAAGCGGCGCCAGCGCGAACTGCTCAACCGGCTCGATCTGCCCTCGCCGATCTGGTGTGGGCTCGAGGCCGTGCTGCAACCACCCAAACGGTCAGCAGCAGATGGCGATGAGCCACCACGTGAGGAGCATGCCTCAAGCGATGCCGCCGATCACCCCAGTCCAGGGCTGCCGCGTCTGCCTGATGGCCTCTGTTTTCCGGTGATGGCCAAAGCCGCCACCGGCGGTTACGACGGCAAGGGCACCCGGGTGCTGCATCAGCAGGCCGATCTCGAGGCTCTACTGGCTGAGGTCGTCCCCCACGACTGGATCCTTGAGGAGCTGGTCAGCTTTGAACTGGAGCTGGCCCAGCTCGCCTGCCGCGACCGCCACGGCAAGGTTGCGTGTTACCCGTTGGTGCAGACCCATCAGCACCAGCAGGTGTGCGACTGGGTGCTGGCACCGGCACCGGTGTCCCATGCGGTGCAGGCCCATGCGCGCAACCTGGCGGCCTCACTGCTGACGGCGAGCGGCTATGTGGGCATGGTTTCGCTTGAGCTCTTCTATGGACCTGCGGGCCTGCAGGTCAATGAAATTGCCCCGCGCACCCACAACGCCGGCCATTTTTCGATTGAGGCGTGCCACACCAGTCAGTTTGAGCAGCAGCTGCGCATCGTCGCCGGCATGCCCATGGGCGATGTGTCGCTTCACGTGCCCGGCGCGCTGATGGTCAACCTGCTGGGTTTCGCCGGCCCGGATGCCGACTACAGCGCCCAGCAGCAGGCGCTCAGGGAGCTCCCTTGTGCTGCACTGCACTGGTATGGCAAGCAGGGGGGAGGCCTGGGCCGCAAGCTCGGTCATCTGACGCTGAGCCTGCAGGCCAGTGATCCACAGGCCCGACTGGCTGAGGCGATGCAGCGTCTTGCACAGGTGCGGCAGATCTGGCCCCTGCCGCCTGCCGGCTGATGCGCTTACAGTTTCGGGGAACTGCTGTGTTGGTGACTGCCTTCTACAGTTTTCTGATCTGACTCCCTTTTCGACATGGGGGGTCTGCAGCGGAAGCAACGTAGGCCGGCCTTGCAGCCGGAAACGGCGCCCCGCCCCTGACCCCCCTTCTGGTTCCACCAGGTCGAACACTGGGGCAAAACGGCACGGCGGTTCATCCCTAAAGCGCTCAGCAATGGGCGCTTTTTGCTGGCAGCTCAGCGCCGCTCGATCAGCTGCTCGGCGGGGTAGCGCACCTTGGCGAGTTGGGCGTACTTGTCATCGGCTGCCCGATAACCCGCGGCACAGATCACCAAGCTGCGATAGGGCGTGCCCTCCAGGCCCAGCAGACGGTCATAGGCAGCCGGGTCAAAGCCTTCAATCGGGCAGGTGTCGATCTCCAGCAGCGCTGCGGCGGTCATGAAGGTGCCCAGGGCGATGTAGACCTGCCGGCCCACCCATTCGGCGATGGCACTGGCTGGCAGCTGCTCGTGCTCCCACCAGGTTGCGGCGCATCAGGTCGGCATAGAAGCCCAGTTGCTCAGGCGCCAGCCCCCGGCTCTGGCAGGTGGCCTCGATCAGCCGATCCAGATCGGCCTGCTCGATGTCGCGCCGGCCGGCAAACACCACCAGTTCGCAGCAGTCGGTGATCTGGCTCTGATCCCACGAGTGCGGCCGCAGTTGCTGGCGCAGCTCCGGGTTGCGGATCAGCACAAACTTCCAGGGCTGCAGGCCATAGCTCGAGGGGCTGAGCACCAGGCTCTGCTCAAGCGCAGTCCAGGTTTCAGCAGGGATGCTGCGGCCTGGGTCAAAGGCCTTGGTGGCGTAGCGCCAGTGCAGGGCGTCCTGAAGGGCGGCGGGACTGATGCCATCAATGGTGTGATGCAGTTGAGGGAGGACGCCACGGGTCGTCGCATCCTCTCCCTATCTGACCATGGTCATGACCATGGTCACCGGTACAAGCGCGCAGCGCTTTGTCCTAAGTGCGTCCAAGCACAGTCTCCAATAGCGGCTTCAGCTCAGCAGCGCTCAGCCCAGTGACGATGAACACCTCCTGCACGCTGCCGCCGCGGCGGGCCACCAGCTTGTGCCCACCTTGGATTGGTGCCGAGATGCGGAGCTGCAGCTGGGGGCTGCGACCCCGCACCCGCGCGATCACCGCCGGGGTGATCGTGTCGATCGCCTCGTGCTGCGCCAGCCGCCTGAGCACCGGGATCAGCCCTTCGAGATAGGTGCTGTGGGTGATGACCAGGCGGCCCATGCTGCACAAATGATCAGGCCGGCTCGAGAGGGGCCATGGTCAACCCCTCGCCGCCCAGCTGCTGGTGGATCAGCTCGGCCTGCTCCTGCGGGCCGACCCAGACCACAGCAGCCCCCTGGCCATCGATCTGATGGGCCAGCTCCCAGGCGCGATCAGGGGTCATCGCGGGCACGTAGCGCACCAGGCAGTCGACGACATGCACAAAGGTGTTCACGTCGTCATCGAGCACCACCACTTTGAAATGGGGGTAGGGACTGCGCTCCAGCAGCTGCTCGCGGCTGCGCTGCTGAGCGGGTGCGGCGCTGGTGAGCTCACGAACCATGGCGGGCTCAACTGTCTGTTCTGGCAACAATGGGCGCAACCCGCCTTCAAGGCTAGGTAAGCTCGCACAACGCGACTGCGCTTTCAGATGCTGATCACCGCTGGTTGGGCTTCGTTGGCCGCCATCTTCACGTTTTCGATCGCCATGGTCGTCTGGGGCCGCAACGGCGACGGCAGCATCAATTTCTGAGTGGGTGAGCTGCTTGCGGATCCTGCAAGGATCCTGTCGCTGACAGCAGCTGTCCTGCTGGTGTTTGTCAGTGTCTCTGTCGTGTATCTCTCGAGTGTCGAGTGGCGTGATCGCCGCCGGCGCAAACTGCAGGAGCGCAAATCACGTCCGTGACCCCCGCAGCTGCGCTGGCGCCTTGGGCCACGGCCAAAGCAGCCCGGTTGCTTCAGCCCCCTGAGCCTTTGAGAGTTCCCAAGAGGGCTCACCTGGCTGACCTGCTGCAGGCTCTGCCCTGGGCGGATGAACCCGAAACCCTTGCGCTGCCTGATGCGCAGCTGGCGGCGGCCCTGCTGGCTCCGACCAGCGCTGCTGAGGCCGAACCCCTGCGGCAGGCGGCCGATCGGCTGCGCGCGGCTCTGGTGGGCGAAACGGTCACCTACGTGATCAACCGCAACCTCAACCTCAGCAACCACTGCGTCAAGCACTGCAGCTTCTGCGCCTTTCGCCGCGATCCGGGCACCCCCGGGGCGTACTGGCTCAGCCGCGATGTGCTGCAGGCCAAGGCCGCTGATGCCCACCAGCGCGGTGCCACGGAGCTGTGTGTGCAGGGCGGTCTCAATCCCGAAGCCCGGCTCAACGGCAGTTTGCTGGCCTATGCCGAGGCGCTGCTTGCTGATTTGCTCGAAGCGGCACCGGGCGTGCATCTGCACGCGTTTTCGCCCCAGGAACTGTTGTTCATGGCCGAGGGCGATGGCCTGCCGCTCGATGGCGTGCTCGATCGGCTGCAGCAGGCGGGGCTGGCGTCGGTGCCGGGCACCGCTGCTGAGGTGCTCAGCGAGCCGCTGCGGCGTGTGCTCTGCCCTGAAAAGCTCAGTGCCCGCAGCTGGGTGGCGGTGATGTTGCAGGTTCATGCGCGCGGGCTGCCGGCCACATCCACGCTCATGGCGGGTCATATCGAATCGGCTGCCGACCGTGCCGCCCACCTGCTCACCCTGCTGCAGCTGCAGCGCCATGCCATCGAGCGCGGCCAGATGGGCTTCACCGAATTCGTGCTGCTGCCGTTTGTGGGCCAGGCGGCCCCGGCGCCGCTGCGTCAGCGGGTGGGGCGCGATCAGCCCGACCTGCAGGCCATGCTGCAGCTCACGGCTGTTTCACGATTGCTGCTGGGGCCCTGGATACGCCATCACCAGCCCAGCTGGGTCAAGCTTGGCCTGGCGGGCGCCACCGAGGCGCTGCGCTGGGGGGCCGACGATCTCGGTGGCACGCTGATGGAGGAGCACATCACCACCATGGCGGGCGCCAGCGGCGGCACCAATCAGGATCCAGCGGCCCTTGAGGCTGCAGCGCGCAGCGCTGGCCGGCCGGTGCGCCGGCGCAGCACCACCTACGGGCCGTGTCCATGAATCGACGGCTGGCCTTGCCCAACACCGCAGCACTGACGGCTGCTTTGCTGCTGCTGCCTGCAGCAGCTCTTGTGATCTGGCCCAGACCCCAGGCCCAGGGCCTGGCCAAGCTGCTGCCCCAGATTCAGCTGCTGCAAAGCTTTGGGGCTTCAGGGGCGCGGCCGCTACCGGTGCTCTGGCGTGAGCGCTTGGGCGCTGCTGCACCTTCCCTGTGGCAACGCCAGCAGGGCACCTGGTGGCAGTTCTGGGGGGCGCATGGTGCGGCGGGGGCCTATCTGGCCTTGCCGGCCCCCAGCCTCAGCGGGGTGCCCGCTGCAAGCTTGCCGGTGCCGCCACTTGTGGTCGGCAACCTGGCTGTGCTGGCCGCCGACCCCCTGGCCCGTCAGGCCCTTGCCGAGCGCCTCGCCGCGGTGGTGCGGCCGCAGCGCGGGCTTGAGCAGCGCTGTCTCGAGCAGCTGCGCAGGCCCCAGGCTGTCTATTGGAGCGGTGCCGGTCTTGGCTCACTGGCTGGCCCTGTGGCCGCTTTGCTGCAGCGGCTGCAGCAGGGTTGTCTGAGCCTGCAGTTGCGTGGGCTCAGCCTCGATTTCAGCGGCGAGGCGTCGGCGGCCAGCGGGGTGCTCGCCCAGCCTGCGCCGGCCCGTTGGCAGCCCAGCACCAGGCCCTTGCCACAGGACGTTTTGCTGGAACTTCAGGGGCCCTCGCTCGAGGTGCTGCTGCAGGGTCTGCTGGCCCGCCAGTTGGTGCGCGAGCCATTGGCCGCGCGCTATGGCATCAGCGATGCGCAGCTGGCTCTGCTGCGCCGTCTGCCGTTTGTGCTGCGCCTGCGCGAGCTGGCCGGCGGAACGTTTCAGGCGGGTCTCGAGCTCGAGCTGGCCCCGGCGGCCCGCGACCGTCAGGCCTGGGCGCGGCTGCTGGCAGGCCTGCGCGCACCCTTGCAGCAGCAGGGCCTGCAGGAACCCTTGCCGGCCCTGCAAGGCCTGACGCAACGCCTCAGTGCAACGGGCGCCCTGCCCAGTGCCCGCTTTCGCGACGAGGCCGGCGGCGAGGTGGGAGGCTGGCGTTGGGTCTTGCCTGGCGGTCGCTCCCAGGAGCCGCGCCTGCTGTTGTACCTAGGCCCCCAGCCCCAGAGCCTGCTGGGTGTTGTCGGACCTGCGCAGACGTACGCAGAGCTGCGGCTGCGCGCCAGACCCGCCAGTCTCAATCGGATGGGCCTTTGGCCTCAGGAGTTTCCCCAGTTGATCAAGGATGCCGATCAGTTGGAGCTGGTTGCCGGTGCCGGTGCTACAGCACCGATCAGCCAGCTGTCTGGACGCCTGGAGCTGAGCCGCCCTCGCTAGGGGTATCGCTGGGCGGGGTTGGCGCAGCCGGGGCGGCACTGCTGCGGCGCTCACGTTTGCGCTTTTCGGCAGAAATGGTCTCTTCCATCAACTCGACCGCTTGGGCCATTTTTTCAAGATTGCTGGCGTAGAGCTTGAGATCCTTGTCGAGCCGATCGCGCAGCAGCCCCATTGAGGCGCCCAGATCATGCGCATAGCTGCGCAGGGCTGCAGGATCCATGGCATCGGCGCCCTGGGCTTGCTCCAGCAGCGCCATCAGGCCAACCGCCATCAGCCTGGAGTAGTGGAAATCGGGCCGTTGAATACTGGCCAGGGCTGAGGCGATCGGTTCAGGGGCATCGTTGCCCTGCTGCTCAATCCACTGCTTGACCGCCTCAACGCTGTGTTTGCCCATGGCAGCACGTGCTGCGCTGTGCTGCTGACGCAGAGCCGCCCCGTTGAAGCCGCTCGCGCTGCACAAGGCGTCGAACAATGGCAGCCGTTGCCCTTCAGGCCTGTAGCCCTTGGCAAAGCCGTCAAACACCTGCACCAGCCCCACGGCGAACAGGGCATCGGCCTGAAAACCCTGCTGCCTGCTGAGCAGGTGCAGTTCAACCAGCAGCTCATCCACCATGCGCCGGTACAGCGGTCCGATCACATAGGGAAAGGCGCTGTGAAAGGCGCGCTTGCTGTCGGCAACGGTGAGGGCGGCGCTCACGCGGGTGCATCCAAGGTGCAGCGACCCTAGCGCCGCCTGTCTCAGGCCGTTTCCAGGCTCAGTAAGATCGGCCCACCGCCGAAGCCTTCGCTGTGACCACGATCCCCATTGTCATCGAGGAATCGGGTCGCGGCGAACGGGCGTTTGACATCTATTCCCGCCTGCTGCGTGAACGCATCGTCTTCCTGGGCGAGCCGGTGACCTCGGAGTCGGCCAACCGCATCGTGGCCCAGCTGCTGTTTCTCGAAGCGGAAGACCCCGACAAGGACATCTTCCTGTACATCAACTCTCCGGGTGGCTCGGTGTACGACGGGCTGGGCATCTTTGACACGATGCAGCACATCAAACCCGACGTGCAGACCGTGTGTGTCGGTCTGGCTGCCTCGATGGGGGCCTTTCTGCTGTGTGCCGGCGCCAAGGGCAAGCGCAGCAGCCTGACCCATTCGCGCATCATGATCCACCAGCCGCTGGGGGGTGCCCGCGGCCAGGCCAGCGACATTCGCATCCAGGCTGACGAGATTCTTTATCTCAAAAAGAAGCTCAACCAGGAGCTCGCCGATCGCACCGGCCAACCCCTGCCGCGCATCGAAGAAGACACCGACCGGGACTTCTTCATGTCGCCGGCCGAAGCTGTCGACTACGGCCTGATCGACAAGGTCATCGACAAGCGACCGGTGCGTCCTGTCTGACCGCTCGCCATGGGCCGGCAGCGCGGCAACGACGACCAGGGCCAGAACCAGCGCGGCGGACTGCCCCCCAGCCTCAGGCCCAGCAAGGTCTGCCCCGTGTGCGGGCGTTCTTTCAGCTGGCGCAAGAAATGGGCGGGCGTCTGGGAGCAGGTCATCTACTGCTCCGAGCGATGCCGCAATCGAAGGTCCTGATCAGGGCGGCCTGCTCCAGCTCAGGGACGGGGTGTGCTGGAGAGAAACCTGAATGGTTGTGCAGGGACCATTTGATTGCTGACATTGCCGCTGTAGGTGCGGCCTCCAGCGACAGTCAGCTTGCGCACGGGGTGCCCCTGGTTGAGGCTCAGATCATTGATTTTAACCCAGAAGGCTGTTGGTGAGGTAGCTGAATCGAAGATCAAAATGCCTTCTTTGTGTTCGTAGGTTGTTCGCCAGAGTGTCGATGAAATGTTGGGGAGTTTGGGGTCCTGAATGCCAAGCGGCACACTCACTGCGCGCATCACTCCGAGTACTGAGGCCATGGCCTGAAAGTCAAAGGATTGGTTCGGAACCGCTGTGATGATGTCTGGATCAACCGTTTTAGGGATGGCATTCACCATGAACGAGGCGCGTGTAAAGCGATCCGATGCTCTGCTGGTGCCAGGCATAAAAACCATGCCGCCGATCTGTTGCCAATAACTGTTGAGTGCCAGTTGCTGGTCGAAGCTTGGTGAATTCGTCATCACGTTGTATTGCTTGCCATGGTGGATGACGAGTTTGCCATCGATGTATTCGAAGATGGCCGAGTCACCACTCGCATCTGAGATCGAAAGATGGCCCTGGGCAGGTTTTCCTCCTGGCAAAACCGGTGCCACGATGCGAAACGGTTCTTGTCGCAAAGCCGCTACGGCTTCGTTGACGCTCCCGTAGTTGTCGAGCACAAACTGAGCCCAAGCGACAATGCTGAGGGTTGGTTTGCCATTGGCTCTGCCGTAATTGGACTCGGCCAGGTAAAGGGTGTTGGCAACCAAGCCCTTTTCGTTGATGCCATCAACGGTGCCGATGTCATACATGCTGACCACGGCGCTGCCGTATTTTGACGTCCAGCGGATCGTGTTGGCACCTGTTGCCCCATCACGTTTCATGCCCCTTGGCATGCTCCAGATGTTGGGAGAATTGTCTTGATACCAGTCCATCGAACGACCGGTGATCACGGTATTGGAAGCACCTATATACAAAATCCTGGTGCACGCTTCAACCGGCAGAACTGACAGCAGCCCCAGGCTCAGTGTGCTTCCAACCAGGTTGGCGGCGTGACGAGCTGCTTTGGTCAGCATGGATGGGTTAGTGGCTGCTCAAAAACTAATGTTGATTTGATGTGTTGCCATGGACTGCTTCAAATCGTCGCATTCCAGGAGATGCCACAACTGCAGCCAAGATTGACCCCATGACCAGCTGGTGCTTAGGCGGGGTTTTGGTGTTGCGTTGTGCAGAGAATCAAACTGCTCATGGCCGGGAGTCTTTCGATCGTGGCCCAGGCTGACTGATCACTCAGGCCGACTCGATCAACAGCGGCGAAAAACGCTCCTTCTCAGGAATGGCGGTGTATTCGGCGACGATGGCGCGGAATTCGTCGCCGTCGAGGCTTTCCTTCTCGATCAGGACCTCGACCACACGGTCCATGCAGGCGCGCTGGGAGGCGACGAGCTTGACGGTGTCGGCGTAGCAGCTCTCGACAATGGCGCGCACGGCTTCATCGACCTTGGTAGCCATGGCATCGGAGCCGTCGCTGCGGGTCATCAGATCGCGGCCCAAGAACACCTCCTGGCTGCCGGCGTCCAGCGAAAACTGGCCGATGTTGCTCATGCCGAAACGGGTCACCATCTGCCTTGCGATCGAGGCAACCTGCTGAATGTCGCCGCCGGCACCGGTGGTGACTTCTTCGTGTCCGAAGACCACCTCTTCGGCGGCGCGGCCGCCCAGGGCACCCATGATGCGGGCGCGCAGCTGGGCCCGGCTGACGAGCATCTGCTCTTCATCAGGGGAGAACCAGGTGAGACCCTGGGCCTGCCCTCGTGGGATCAGGGTGACCTTCTGCACCGGATCGTGCGCTTTGACCAGGGTGCCCACCAGGGCATGCCCCACCTCGTGGTAGGCGATCAGGCGCTTGCTGCGTCCATCGGTGAGAGGTTTGCCCTCCATGCCGGCAATGACGCGATCGACGGCGTCGTCGATCTCGGCCAGGGTGGTGGCCTCCTTGCGTCGGCGGGCCGTGAGGATCGCGGCTTCGTTCAGCAGGTTGGCCAGATCAGCCCCCGAGAAGCCGGGCGTGCGGCGCGCGATGGCCTCGAGGCTGACGTCATCAGCCAGTTTTTTGTTGCGGCTGTGGACATTCAGGATCGACAGACGACCCTTGATGTCGGGCACATCAACCTGGACCTGACGGTCAAAACGGCCCGGGCGCATCAGGGCCGAATCGAGCACATCGGCGCGGTTGGTGGCCGCGATGATGATGATGCCGCTGTTGCCCTCAAAGCCGTCCATTTCGGTGAGCAGCTGGTTGAGGGTCTGCTCGCGCTCGTCGTTGCCGCCACCGATGCCGGCGCCGCGCTGACGGCCAACGGCGTCGATTTCATCGATGAAGATCAGACAGGGGCTGTTCTCCTTGGCCCGCTTGAACAGATCGCGAACCCGGCTGGCGCCCACGCCCACGAACATTTCAACGAACTCAGAGCCTGAGAGCGAGAAGAAGGGCACACCGGCTTCGCCAGCGATGGCCTTGGCCAGCAGGGTCTTGCCAGTTCCCGGAGGGCCCACCAGCAGCACCCCTTTGGGGATTTTGGCGCCAATGCTGGTGAAGCGTTCGGGAGTCTTGAGGAAGGTCACCACCTCTTCGAGGTCCTGCTTGGCTTCATCCACACCGGCCACGTCGTCAAATTTGACGCCGGTTTCGGCTTCCATCAGAAACCGTGCTTTGGTCTTGCCAAATTGCATCGCCTGGCCGGGGCCGCCGGGCATGCCATTGC
>Ga0194113_10004835_pt1 | contig 17588 bp, 17 predicted proteins | sample TA2MahC200mmetaG_FD_146193 | JGI IMG/M metagenome (GOLD analysis project Ga0194113, IMG submission 146193) | Freshwater microbial communities from Lake Tanganyika, Tanzania - TA2015017 Mahale Deep Cast 200m | ecosystem: Environmental > Aquatic > Freshwater > Lake | place: Tanzania: Lake... | reverse complement strand
GCCGGGGTTATACCACATGGGGGCATTCAGAAGGTCCAATCGGGTATTCCGGTAGCGCTCATCTGCTCCGAAAGCGCCCGTGTGCGACCAGCTCTGCCAGCCGTTGGAGAAGAAGGCTAATTCTCCTGGGTCGGGGTGTGGGCGGATCACGCCGCAGCCGGCGGGCGGCGTTGATGCATGTACCCTGGCCAGCACCGCCCGGTGTAAAAAACGTTTCGCTGGGAAGAACCCCGCCGAAAGCATTTCGATCTGTTCGATGCGCACCGGCCTGGCGCCCTGGTTGCTGATCTCGGCTTTCCAAAGCATCAGCGGGTGACGCTCTGAGAGGGCGTAAGTCAAGACGCAACTCAGACCGTTCTGGTCAGGGGCGACCTCGACTTGCAGTTGTCGTAAATCTCCATGAGCAGAGAGAACTCGCTCGCGCGCCTCGATGCGATGATCGGGCCACGTTACCAGGACAGTGAATTTCTTGCGCTTGCACCGGTAGCGAACTCGTTGCGATACGCCATCTAAGTAAGGGCCATCCCGCCGGGCGCTGAACAAACTCCAGGCGGCGGCAGCGGAGTCGAGAGTGAATTGCATGTACGGGGATTGGAGGACGTAGATCATGGTTGTCGTTTGTCGTATCACGAGTCACGTGTCAGGTGTCAGGTGTCACGTGTCACGGGTCACGTGGCACGTTTTATGTTTTTCGAAGAATTCGCCCCGTTTCCACGAGGATGGAAAGTACTTCCTCAGCGATTTCGACAGTCGTCGGCCCCAGACCACAGGCGGGGGTGACCAGGCTGCGAGAATCGAACTCCTCTGGGAGGATCGTCACACCGCGGCCGGCGGCCTTTTTGGAAATGAGCTGGAATCCCGCCCGGAGCTGGTCGGCCAATCCCTGGGGAGTGACGTGATAAATCTGCTCGTTATTAGGCGTAATCCCCCAGGCGATCACGCCGCCGCGGTCGAGAAAGCCCCGTAATTCAGCAGGGTAGAGCGCAAGGTTCTCCAGGTAGCCGTATGCGTCCAGGTTGAGGATGTCGGCTTTGGTTTCGAGCAGGAGCGACCAGTCGGTGTTGGCGCAGCAATGCACTCCGGCGATGGCCCCCTCGGCATGGATGGCGTCGAAGATTTCATCCAGCGCGGCGACGGCCTGGGCGCGGCCGATGCTGACATAGGCCGAACCATACGAGGCCAGGTAAGGCTCATCCACGAAGAGAATTACCCTGGGGCGCACGGTTCTGAGTTGGCGGATCTGCCAGCGAGCGTTCATAGCCATGTTCTTGATGATCACATCTGCCAGCATGTCGTGATAGAACACCGCCCGCCTGTCCTGATCGGCGACGGTCAGGCCGAAGGTCAACGGGCCGACCACCTGTCCCTTGACCCATTCGCCAGTTGATTCTTCCAGAATGGGCAGCAGTTCGTGAAAGCCGGCGGCGATTTCGCAGGGCAGGGCGAAATAATCCAGGTCGTTGGCCAGGTAATGCTCGTAGAAGGTTTCCAGGTCGGGAGTCAGGTCGCCGGTGGTGTCCAGGGCGAGTCTCTGGTTGGCTTCGTCAATGACCACGCGGGGCAGCGAGGCGGCGTATTGAATGTAGATGCTCTCGCGGAAATCGCGCCGCGGCATTTGCGGCCAGCAGGGGATGTCAACCGTCTCGACGATCCGACGGCAGATAATAGCAGGGTCGGTGTGTGGCACAGAGCCGACCAGGGTGGTGAGAAAATGGGAGAGGAAGCTCATAGCGGCAGGGGGGTGTGAACGTTACAAGGCCAATTATAAGCCAGAGTTTTGCCGAGCACGAGATAGGAAAACGCTCACAAACCGGGAAATTGCGCAGCGAATGGGTCGTCCAATTGCGATGGTATTCCCTTTAGATTAGAAATGGAGGGGATATTCTGCGAATGGTTCACCAGCGGCACATCGGCGTGGCGGTGACGGCCATCCGCGTAGACACGGCAACTTCCACCCGGAAGAATATCTTTACTTTCGAGGAAGCCCGGGCGTTCTGGGGTGAATCCAGCCGCACGGCCAACGCGCTCAGCCGCCTGGCCCGCAAGGGCTGGATCAAACGCCTCGACCGGGGAACCTACCTGATCGTCCCGTTGGAGGCGGGGCCGGAGCGGAACTGGTCAGAGAGCGGGCTGGTGATCGCGCCCTATCTGGTCAAGCCGGCGGCCGTGGCGTACTGGTCGGCCATGCACTATTGGAATATGACCGAGCAAATCCCGCGGCTTACTTTTGTCCAAACCACCGTGCGCAAGAAACCAATAACCTTGTTCGGTCAGGAGTTTCGGTTCATCACTGTCCAGGCGGGACGTTTCTTTGGGGTTTGCGAGCAGAACCTCGATGACCGGCGCGTCGTGGTGACGGATCGGGAGAAGACGCTGTTGGATGCAGCCGCACGACCTGATCTGAGCGGTGGGATTGCGCAGCTCTTCCCTGCGCTCAAAACGGCCGCTTCCGATCTGGACTGAGAGAAGTTGGATGCCTATCTCGAGACCTGGGGCGGTGGGACGGTAGTCAAGCGCCTGGGCTATCTGTTGGAGAAGGCTGCTCTCGACCTGTCTGGAATCGAGCAACGCCTGGACAGGTGGCGTGAGGTGCTTTCGGCGGGAATTTCCCTGCTCGAGCCGGGCACCCAGGCTCACGGTCCGATCGTGACCCGCTGGCGGTTGAGGGTCAATACCTCATTTGAGAAGGAGAGCGATGATACCAGAAACGGAAGGACATCCTGGGGGCGATCGAAGCCGCCTCGAACTGGGCCGGGAGGCTCGGCGGACCGGATTTCGCGGCTGCGCCGATCAAAATGGGGATCGTTGACGATGAGTATGGCAGCGAGGCTTTCCAGGCGCGCCTGTATAATCACGGCCCGTTGAAATGGGGAGGGTCGCCGCGCTCGATCCGGCTGGATATCACCCGGCAGGAAAAGGTGCTCCTGCCGCTGGCGCGCCGGCCTCTGCTGCATCCTTACAGCGACAGCGCGCTGCTGGAGGGCGCGGCATTGACCTGCTATTCTTTGGAGGAAGTGCTTGCCGAGAAATTACGCGCCCTGGGCGGACAGCGGCGGTTCATCATCTCGCGGGATATATACGACATTCACAGCCTTTTGCAGGTCGGGGTATTGGTCGAGCAGGCTATCCATTTGTTGCCGGGGAAATTAGAGATACGCGGGATGGCAGTATCTGACCTTGACCCGGAACGATTGGTGAAGCACAAGGCTGAATTCGAACTGGATCGGGAGCGCCGATTGGGATATCTGGTGAAGCCTCTGCAAAAGGTGGATTTCGAGCCGGCGTGGGAGTCGGCGGTGGATTGTATCCGACAAGCACGGAGGAGGCTGCAAAAGAGATAATCTCAATCTGGAATCATATCGGCGGATTTGTCTTCGCTGATACTTGGCATCCTGCCCTTCCAGGGTGTTTACCAGATAACCGGAACGGCGGAGGCGCGTATAAACGGGAGGTAGATTGACAAAACTCCATTTGTGTATAGAATTAACTGTAGAACCATAAATTATCAGTTAATTCTATACACCATGAAAATGACCGCGATAGAAAAAGCACTGGCTACTTTCCAGCAGTATTCGGGCACCCTGCGCACATCTCAAGCCATCCGGCTGGGGATTGCCCCGCGCACCCTGTACGCCCTGCGGGATGCCGGCCGGATTGTGGAAGTGACTCGTGGAGTCTACCGGCTGCCCGATATACCTCTCAGTCAGCACGCTGACCTGGTGCAGGTTGCCCTGCGGGTTTCCAAAGGGGTCATCTGCCTGGTTTCCGCACTGGCCTTTCATAACCTGACGACCCAGATTCCCCATCAAGTTTACGTTGCCCTGCCGCTGTATGCAGAAAAGCCGCGCCTGGCTTACCCGCCAGTGCGCCTGTTCTGGCTCTCCCAGGCAGCCTATTCCGCAGGCATCGTAGAACACATCCTGGAAGGGGTGATCCTGCGGGTGTACAGCCGCGAGAAGACGGTTGCCGACTGCTTCAAGTACCGCAACAAGATCGGCCTGGAAGTGGCGCTCGAAGCGCTGAAGGATGGCCTCGCCCAGGGATGCAAGCCGGAACGCCTGATGGAATTCGCCCGCATTGACCGGGTCGAGAAGGTCATGCGCCCTTACCTGGAGGCTCTGCTGTGAGTAAACCGACCATCAAGAACCTGCCCGCTTCTATCCAGGACCGTCTGATGAACCAGGCGCGGCTCAGCGGCCGGCCTTTCAACGAACTTCTGCAATACTATGCTATCGAACGGTTTCTCTACCGGCTGTCTCAATCGAAATATACCGGGAAGTTCGTTCTCAAGGGGGCGCTTTTGTTTCGCGTCTGGGGTTTGACGGCTTTCCGTCCGACTCGTGATATTGACATGCTCGGCTTTACCAGCAACGAAGTGGTAAATCTGATATCCGTAATCCGCGAAGTATGTGGGCAAAAGGTCCAGAATGATGGCCTTTCATTCGATCCCCAAACAGTGGCCGGTGAACGAATCAAGGAGGATGCAGATTACGAGGGCGTCCGGGTGCGACTTTCCGGGCTTCTTGGAAAGGCCCGTGTCCATCTGCAGATTGATGTCGGTTTTGCCGATGTTGTTTCTCCTGCTCCTGTGGAGATGAAATACCCGGTCATCCTGCCCATGCCTGCCCCAGTGTTGTATGGTTACCCGCCCGAGACGGTGATGGCTGAAAAACTGCAAGCCATGATCTATCTTGGGACCGCCAACAGCCGGATGAAGGATTTCTATGACCTCTGGGTAATGGCCAACCGCTTCGAGTTCAATGGGAAAGTGTTACAGGAAGCCATCCGCCGGACGTTCGAACGCAGGAATACCCAAATCCCCGCAACCGAGCCGGCAGCCTTTTCAGCGCAACTCGCCCGGGAAAAACAAAGTCAGTGGGTGGCATTCCTCAAAACCAGCGCCATTACGGATGCGCCCGACCAATTGGAGTCCATTCTGGCATGCTTACGAGAATTCATTTCACCCATCTTTCAAGCCCTTTGCGCAGGGCGGACATTCGTCAATTAATGGAATGCGGGTGGACCGTGGATTACATGAGAGACAGCGAGCAGTGGGGTTGACTGTTTGCACGGCCAACCAGCTCAACGGTAGAGCAGTGGACTCTTAATCCATTGGTTCGGGGTTCAAATCCCCGGTCGGTCATAGAAGCCCCCGCAAACCGGGGGCTTCGCTGTTATACATCGTGCTGGCACTGGCCGCGGAATGTCTCGCCAGGGAAATCTTCGCCGTGGACTTCTTTCGGGTCGAGATTGTAGCGGAGTTCATCGGGGACGTGACCGTAGAGACAGGCGTAGCAGGCGTCCAGTTCAGCGCAGAGTTGGGCGCGGCGGACTTTGGTTGGTTGTGTCATTTTGTCATTCCGAAATGGCGCAATGCTGCTCGAATGTACGCCGCCTTTTCGGGCGGACATGGCTTGACCCGCTTCGCACCTTTGCGGTTCGGCGCGGTTCTCATCGGCAAGCCTGCCTGAGACTTTACATCCGCAATCCAACAAGTTTCAGGGACAAAATCATAGTTTTGTTTTACCCACGCTTGAATTTGTTTGTAGGTCGCCATTGATTTTCCTCCATGGAATCAAACTGTGGGCAAATTCGATGTATAACGCAAAGTCAAATCCATCAATTCAGTTCCACAAGAAACAAGAAAGTCGTCACGATCCATCTGGAAAGCGTCCAAGTCAACTTTATCTCCATGAAACAAGTTACATCGTATCTGATAAATGATTCGATAAAGAGCCATTGGTGGGGTCACAGGCGGGAAAAAATCTTTCGAACTGATTGACAAGCACGTAGTTCGTTTGTTGACGCGGCATACATTTTGGCATATTTTTTGATGATCTATACCAACTGTCTGTTGGAGCAATTCTTGTGAATATTTCACTTCTGAATGTGGCGGCGCGTCATTTGCGCCATTCCCTACACACTCTGCTGTTGCCAGCTTGTTGGCTACAGCTTGAATCGCTTGGATATTCCAAAGATTGGCACCGTGTTCTTGGGCAAATGCAATGACTCCCAGTTTGTCTCCAACCTGATATTTATTGCAGAATGAATTGAACAACATCCAACGAAGAAAAAAGTCTGTGAAATTCGGTGGATAATGCGCTTTGCCATCCAGCCAATATTGAATTGAGCGAATTGCCCATTTTTCAACATCGTTAGCCATATTCATCCTTCATCCTTGACCTTGCGCATCCCACGCCTCCAGCACTAGACGTCTCGTCCTGTACTCCCCAAACTGCTTGACTTCCTTCTCCTTCAGCACGCGGAAGGTTTCGCCGGGAAAATCCTCGCCATACACTTCTTTCGGATCGAGAATGTAGCGGAGTTCATCGCGGGTGAGACCGTAGAGACGGGCGTAGTAGGCGTCCAGTTCGGCGCGGCGATTGTGGTTCATATGATACTACTTCGTCTTTTTTCCAGTGGTAATCATGCTAACAAGGATGTCATTCAATAATCGCCCACGAAGATTTACAACTATGGCGTTCCTTTCATTGCTAATTCTTTCCATCATCGGCTTATCAATAAATCCTTCACTTTGCGGAGCGTAAACTATCAATGCTGTTTCAAGATTTTTCATTTCAAGAATTTTTTCGATCTCACTCTCGAAGCTTTTCCAATGCATCAGGAATAACGTCATTCCTTTTGCTTTCTTGAGAGACGGTTTTTCAATCTTGATAATATTCTCTTTCAGGAATAAACCTGACTCGAAAAGCATATCCCTAAGATCGTCAAATTCTTTCTCGGCGAATATGGCAATCTTACGCTTCGATAAACCCATTCCCAATCTGTACCAAACTGGGAAAATACCTCTCGCAAACAAATAAATGCCATACAAAACCGCGATCAATGTGATTAGTGTGGAAATTCCGCCAAGCACAATGAAAATGGGGTGATTAAAAAAGTCAACGATTGTTTGCATGAGTTTCTCCTACCAGATTATTCGGCTCCAATTTGATTCCCGCAAAGAATTTGCGGCAGCAAGCGACAATGCGACTTTTTGCGAAACAGTGAGATCGTCAGAAATTATGTTCTTCGTGTTGCCTGGGTCTACAATTCTTGCCGTGGTGATACTTTGGGAGATGTATGTCAACGCCCTCAAGACATTTTGCGCTAAAGTTGTAGTGGGTTGGTACTTAAGCCCTTCTATTACAGCAAGTTCCAAATAAAAGGATGGAAACTCAAGGTTGTGTAAGTTCCTCCAGATTTTGACTGCTCGTATCTCTTTGGTACGTGATGAATTCCTTACAGTGTCAGTCTGTAAATCAACATTTGTCTGCGTCCATGTCGTTTGCTTAGATTTATAAAGACTGTGCCAATTTAGATAGCCTTCTTGCACGCGTCCTGGCACTAGGTCAATTTTTGTGCCGACGTATTGTATTCCCAACGAAACATTCTGCCTTCGTGGAAGCCAACCGTGATTCAGCGCAAATTGATATAGGCTGTCATACATTCCACTCAAATTCGGATAATTTGATCTGAGTGAAATAAAAATATCTATATCGGTACTACCCTTTACCGCTGTTCCCTTCGCATATGAGCCAGAAATAAATGTCCTGGACAAATAAAGACCCGCCCAATTACGCAAATAGGGTTCAAGAATTCCGTAAGAAATTTCCGCCAAATTTGTTACGGCGTACTTGGCAAGAATCTGCTCAACATATTCATCTGGTGTCATGGTTGTCATCCTTCATCATTCATCCTTCATCCTTGCCCTTGACCATCCCACGCCTCCAGCACGAGACGTCTCGTCCTGTACTCCCCGAACTGCTTGATTTCCTTCTCTTTTAGCACGCGGAAGGTCTCGCCAGGGAAATCTTCGCCGTAGACTTCTTTCGGGTCAAGAATGTAGCGCAGTTCATCGCGAGTGAGACCGTAGAGACGAGCGTAGTAGGCATCCAGTTCGGCACAGACTTGGGTGCGGCGGACTTCATCCCAGCGGAAGGGTCTATTTTCAAAGTAATTGTGAGACACTTCTTGCCTCATTTAGAAGAGAACTACCGCTAGTCAAACCAGAAACATACAAATGTAATTTTGCTCTTGTTGCTCCTACATAAAATGCTGCGCGACCTTCTTTGTCTAGGGTAAACTTATCAGCACCCACAAGAAAAACAATAGGAGCGTCATAACCCTTGGCGCCATAAACATTGGAGATAGTTAATTTCCCTTTCTGGAAAATATAATTGTCTTTATCTCCTCCCTCTCCAGACGGAAAAACAAATTCCAAGTTTGGGATTTTCTCACTAATTTTTTCTTTAAGTGCATCCCAAGGAAAGAGATGTTGCTGATAAAATACAACCAATATATCCTCTGGTCTTACTGCTTCGACTTGAATAAGTTTCCCAATTTCGTCCGCTAACCAAGCAATTTCAAGATACCTTTCCACAAACCCCTTAACATCAGGTCTCTTGTACTCACGTTCAGCGAACCGAACTCTTACATGGTCACCCGTCTCTTCAATGACGCCTCGCTGCTTTAGGTAATTAATGTCAGCATAGGTTCTTGTTCGAACCCTTTGCTCAGGAGACGACTGACTGCCAAGCAGCACATTGAAAGCGAACTCCACAATTTGACGCGTATTTCTAAAACATTCCATCATCACGGAACTACGCTCGCCTAAAAGATTCAATCCCACGTCACTCCATACTGGGCGATTTCGACCATAAACATTTTGAGCGTCGTCATAAAAAATCAGCACGGGCTTTTCGCCAGATATTTCATTGGGTCGTACTAAATCAAGGATCAAGCGATATTCTTCAGGCTCAAAATCTTGTCCTTCGTCAATAAATATAGCGTCGAAACAAGTGGAGCGATAATGTTCTGGATACTTGTGAGCAAATTCCTTTATTTGCTCACGGTAATTATTTGCCCAAGCCTGGGTACCCATTTGAATCATTTCCTTTTTTGGAATGTAATTCAAATCCCATCTTAGTTCACTTTTCATCATATACATCAGTCCGTTTAAATGGCTAACCCTCAGAACTGAAGAAGGGATATTTTCATCGAGAGTTTGTTCCCGATAAGAAAGTCTAATTTTCTGCCTCAGGAAATCAACCAGAGCCCGATTGTAGCAAGTAACCGCTATTGAAATCTCGCCTTCTGGAAATAATGGAATTTCTAAAGAATGTAACCTACGATGAAGATATCTTGAGACAATATTTGCAAGTACAACAGATTTTCCACTACCCGCCACGCCACGAACCACTCTAGGCGAATCATCAAAAGCCATTCTTGATAATTCCTCTTGCTCTCGAGAAAGATATTTGTCAAGAGCGACGATTTCGTCAATATAGCCTCCCATTGTTTCTTCGCTAACAGAGGCTCTAATAGGGCGATTATCGTTAATTGTTGGTGATTTACCAAAAACCCTATAAATAACATCCGCCTGTTCTATATTCAAAGGCGATGTTTTATTTGTGTTTTTTAAAGTATCTTTGACAAGTTGCTCAATGCGTTGTTTAAGCCTTGAAGGGGATTCCATGTGTTCTTTGAACAACAAACAAACCATTGGATGTTTCTTGTCGTAACCTCTGGCAACCCATTCTGATTCCCTTATATTAGGAAAGGCAACCATGCTGTTAGTTAATGGCAGCAGCCTTTCATTTCGAATTAATTTCAATGCATCAGAACGGATTTCGAACATTTGTGATTCGACTTGTTGAATCACATTCTTGGGCTCAATTCTTCCCTGGTATCGTAGGAAAACACAGCCTGCTTCAACGTTTTCAACCCCATCAATGGAATGATTTTTAGCGTCTATTACCAAAAGCCCAACTTCTGGAGTACACAGAACAGCATCAGGCGGACGCTCATTACTGCGGGCTCGCCCAGGCGAGTAATAAAGAAAACCCGTCGAAGCCCCATAAGCCTTCAACAGGGCAGTTAACAAAAAGGCTTCCGCATCGTTCTTGATTAGTTCCATGTCAATGATTTCATGGATGGAAGCCCCTCTCCTTGCAGAGCTGAGTTTGACAAGGGCATCTCTAGAAGCTGGCATTATTGATCCTCTGATTTGAGAGTGGTACTTCTTTCATCCTTCCAACCTATCCCACGCCTCCAGCGCTAGACGTCTCGTCCGATACTCCCCAAACTGCTTGACTTCCTTCTCCTTCAGCACGCGGAAGGTCTCGCCAGGGAAATCTGCGCCAATATACATCTTACGATCCAGCAGCGAGTTGTTCGATCACGCACCTCTTACTGGAACCTAAAATCACCATCCACATTCTCAAGCACCCGATTCACCTTCTCCACAACATCCTCCGGGATCTCTCGGTCCATTTCCAACCGCAAATGGAATTTAACATCATACCCTGCTGTGGCGGTCAGGAGGTCGCCCATGGCATCGGCCAAATCCTGGATCTGCCCCGCTTGCAGGTCGGCCTCGGCAATCAGGACGCCAGCCACAGGGGGCGATGCAATGGGCAGGGCCGCTTCTGCCACCTGGACTTTGACCCACTGCGCGCCGCCGAAATCACACGGCCAGGCGCCGGAATCCGCCGGGCGGGTCAAATACCCGGCATTGAACGCGCCATCCAGGGCATCCCGCACCACGCGCCAGGGAACCGGGCGGCCTACCTTTGCGGATACTGCTGCCGCAATGGACAATGCAGTAGTCTGCTCCCCTTTCCAGGCTTCGGGTAGACGTTCGGGTATCACATCCAACGTCGAGAGACGTTCCGGCGGAGGTAACAACACCGCATCCGGGGAGAGCAGACCAGTCGGGATTGCCTCGGCGTAGATGCTGGCCTGCCCGTAGACCAGCCAAATGGCACCATCCCGCACCGCGGCCTGAATCGCAGCATCTACAACGGCCTGATCTGCCTTTGGGATGGTCAGCGGCTCTTCGTAGCCTTGCCTTTGGACTTTCACAACGTGCTTACCGGAGAAATATTCATACGCCTGTTGAACGCGCAGTTCCGCGCCGGTCCATAATCCAGGGAGAACATTAGGGGCCAGGACGTCCGGCGAGATTTCGGAGAGTGTAGCGGCTTCAGGCAAAACTACCTCAAGCGCCGCGTCTTTCAGGGCGGTTTCGTCCGGCGTGGTGAACCAGAAAGTGCGAAACGAGCGGTCGGGACGCGGCAGGCGCAGGACGAACGCGCCTTGCCGGCAGCCATCCACGAGCGTGTCGTAGATTGCCTGTCGGTTGAGCATTTTCGGCAGGTGAGGGCGCTGAGCAAAGGCAGTGACCAGGTCTTTGAAACGCAAAGCGGTATCGCCCTCGCGCCAAAGGTCGTAGGGACCGCCAGGGAGTAAGGCGTCAGCGCTGACAGGCGTCTCCTGAATTCGGACGCGCGCATCCTGTTTGATGGCATTGAAAAGCGGCTCGTTCCCCGGCGTAATCCGCAGCGCCTGGATTTCGTTCTTTTCGGATACCGTGATAACGATGCAATAAGCCTGCCGGATGGCCTCAGGGAAGGCCTTGCGAGCGCTTTCCAGATGGACGGTGAGCAACTGCTCGCGCACCGGATCAACCGGCTGCTCTTTCAGAATATTACGCACCTCCTCCCAGCCGAGGTAGCGCAGGATGGCATTGCGAGCCGCCTCCAGGCCATCCAGCGCTGGGACGGCCAGGACAATGGCGTTGCGGTAGACGCGCGGTTTCTCGGCGGAGGTGGTCTCGTTGACATAAAGTACGGCCTCGGGGCTGGGATTGCCGGCCATGCTGCCAGCCTTCGGGCTCAAAACCGCGAAGTGGAAGTCGCCATCATCCTCGATTTGACGCGGCCATTCGGGCAGGTTGTGGACTTTGACGCCCTGCCCCGAGACGCCTATTGTCAGGCTGCGGAGTTTACCGATCTCCTCCAACAGGCGGCTCTCGACCAGTTCCGGAGGAATGCGGAACTGGCAGGCGTCGTGGTGGATCTGAGTCAGGTTGGGGCGCGAACCGAGCCGCCAGGACTTGGGCAGCAACGGTGTGCCGTCAGGAGCAGTCTCGGCCTCACGCGTGAGGGCATCGTCCAGGAACCAGGAGGCGGCGACCCAACGGTGCAAGGCTTTCTCAAGGACGATTTTGTCCGGGCGGCTGGAGCCAATCAGCAAGAAAAGTTCGCGGGTCTGCATGCGCTGGTTGATGGGCTGTGAGTGTAGGAAGGTGGCGAAAACGGCCTGTTCGACCTCGCGGCCGGTCAGGGAGTGAAATTCACCCTGGATCTCGAGTGCCTTCTCCAATTCACCTTGTAGAATAGCCGGCCATTCCTGACGCCGGCCTTCGTATTCCTCTGCAGCGGCGATACCGGTCAGTTCGCGAGCAGCCTCGGAGATGGCGCTTTCCTGCGGCGGGCCAAGAAAGACGGCGGTGGAGATCATCGGGGAAGTATCCCGCTTCTCGGCTGCGCGCAATGCCAGGGCAAAGGTGCGCAGAACGCCGCGCGTGCGCTGGAAGCCTTCCAGGTTGGTCCACTTGGTGTAGAAGACCTCGGTCAGGTCGGGATGGAAGGGATAGGAGTTCAGAAAACGGTCTTCGGCAGCCTTACCTTCGCGGCGGGTTTGTTCGTCCAGGTCTTCGATACCTTTCAGCGCAGCGACGATGTGCGGGCGAAAAGACTCGCGATCCATGATGGACTTGGGGGTGAAAAAGCGACGGCGCAAGACCTCGGCGACATCTTCCTTGACCACCGGCTGGACGCTTTCGTCGCGCTCGCGGCGGAAGATGGCGTAGAGTTCCTGGGTGATCTCTTTACCGAGTGTGTCGCTCTTGCGCGGGTCGGTGGCCAGCAGGGAAGCGACCAGCGCGGCGCGGTCAACGCGGACGACGGCCTGGGTGAGATACTGGAAGAAATTGACCAGCCGGCTGCGCCAGACGGGGTCGAGGCCGATCTTCTCACGGGCGAACATCAGCACTTCGTCTATCAGGATCAGTGTGGAAAGATCATCACGAGCGGGGATAGAGAGCAATTCGGCTAGCAGGTTTTCAGCAGGGGCGCTGTCGCGTTCTGCGTCCTGCCCCTCGGCGTGGAGCAGACGCAGGCCCTCGGCGCCAGCCAGTTGGAAGGCGAGCACGCTCCAGGGTTGCTTGAGCCAGCGGCGGTCGCCATCCGGGGCGCGCACCTCCATCCCCTTTTCCACGTCCAACTTGTCGAAAGTCAGAGCGGCGATGCGGGCGGGCGGCGGATTGATGCCAATCTCGCTGATGAATTCCTTTACGGCGGGCAGGTCAGGGAGGTAGTCTGGATTGTTGACCAGGTGGTAGAGAGTAATCAGGGTGTGGGTCTTGCCGCCGCCGTAGGTAAGTTCGAGTTGGCGCACGGCCTTGTCGTTGCGGCCGGCCAGGCGCAGGACGACGTCCTTGACCAGTTCACGCAGATTGTACGTCGGGTAGGTTAAGGCGAAGAACTGGGCCGGGTCCTCGTAGAGCGGACGGCTGCCCCGCTGCATGGCGACATCGTACAGGTCAGCGGCGAACATGGAGAGGGAGAGTTCGCCGCTCTTGAGTTCCGGGCGGAGCGAGACGACTTTATGCCAGGGTGTCCAGGGAAGTTTGCTCATCGTACCTCCGGTGTGCTAAAACAGGCGCTGGGCGTTGAGCGCTTTGGCGCCCACATGATTGCTAATGCTTTCGAGTAGCGAGCGTTCCTCGCTGTTGGCGGGAGCCAGTTCGATCAGGGCTTGCAGGACCTGGTGAGAGAGTTGATTGCGGCGCAGGCCGTGCCCATCCAGGTAGTCATTGACGCGGTTGACGTCGCCGCCTTTCCACAGGTGCATCAGGCGATGGACGTGGTCAACCAGCGGGACGGCGCGGCTCTCCGGGACGGCGGCTTCCAAATCGGGGAACAGAGGCAGGCGGGACGGAGCGACCCCCTCGCCATCCCCTTTCAGCAGATAACGCTTGCGCTCCTTCCAGCCTTTGAGCCGCATGGTGCTTTTGCTACTTTCTTCGTAAGCCTCCTCGCTGTCCTCGTCAAAGTTTTCGTCCAGGTCTTCTGGACTTTTGACCTTGCCCGATGCGGTGAGGATCTGGTAGCGGTCGGCCAGGTCGCGGTCGGACAGGCCGCAAGAAATAGCGTACAGGATGCAGGCGCCGGCCGGGGCTTCCTGCAAGCCGAAATCGTGGCGGTGAAGCAGGTAATACGTGCTGATGCTATCCAGACCGGAGGATTCCTGCTCGCCTGAGCCGCTCAACACCCGCCCGACGACGAAATCCACCACGATGCGGCGGACGTGGGTCAGAAACTCGGAGACGCCCATGACCTCGCCAGGATGGTTGGTCTTCTTGACCACCGGATACTGGCTGTAGGCTTCGAGAGCCGGCCCGGTGGCAGCCCAGACAAAATCCGGCCCACGGATGCCTGCATCCCAGAAGTCGCGCAGGCGGGCAGCAATATTGAGGTGCATTTCTTCGAGTACACGGTTATCCCATCCAGGGCGGGAAGTTTCGGGGCGCTTTTTACAGACAAGCCAAACGGAGGATGCTAATGCCGCACCGGCATGAGCGCGAGTTCTATTGCTCATCTCCGTTTGAATAGGCCAGCTTCCATTTACAACGAAATTGGCACGAATCAATGCAGATACTAGTGCTTCCCATGCCTCAGGTTGTTTGTTAGCAAAAACAACCACTAATCGCCCGTCAGTCTGTAGCGCTTTATTACATGCTAGAAAAGCATGAAACATTCCATTCTCATAGACCAACCTCGATTTATTTTTATCTCCCCCAAACCGATTTGCATCATCGACTAGTTCTCCATTGTCTTCTTTGTGATCCCACTTAGGCGTTAAAGGCTGGTAAAAAGCTTGCAATGATTCATCATTTAACCCATCAAGGCTTCTGCGTAACCATACATAGAAGAAATCCATCAATACAGAGTAACCAATAGCATCGTAATAGGGGGGATCAGTGATAATGAAATCAATGGCCTGCTCATTTAGGTTGATAGCTGATTCCAATAACACTGATGGCATATACATATTTCCTGGTAGAGAAACGGCTGTAGCTACCGACTTCTCTACTGAATGAAGCATCGACTCCCAACTCCCTGAAGCACCTCCTATCGGGGATGTTTCGGCAAAATCCCACTTGAATGGCAAGACAAAACGGTTGAACAGATGGGAAATTTGTTCATTCTTTGCATACCATGAACATAGGCTATTACCATAATCCAGAAGTTTGCTCAAAACGCATGTCAAGTAAACGTAGATAGCTTCTATCCATTCAATGGTGTAGTATTTTTTTAGAGTTGATTTTGTTTCCCTTATGTAGTTTATAAAGCTGCCTATCGCTATAAGTTGGCGATGAGTAAACAGTTTATCGAAGCTATCCATTCCATATAGAGTACACCAAGTATTCCCTTTTGCGTCTATTGTCAACTTTTCTGTTGGCAAACAATAAGGCACTTGTGAAAAAACCTGTTTAATCTCTTCTTTCAACACTAGAGCTGGCTGGAAATCATGCTCAGTTGGCAAACGATATTCTTTACCTTTAGGTCCATCAACAACGACCGTAGTTAAAATTTCGCCAATTCCTCCCATCAACCCTTCCTGTTGAAGGTCTTCTCTTGTCATAATAACATGGCAACATGGACATGCTACACCAGAACGTGATATAGTCCCATTGCCAACCTGCTTGTCATGGGAGTTGCGCAGGGCTTGGGTGGAGCCGACGATTGGAACGTTATATTCGATCCCGAAGACAACCCCTACCACCTTATCCCCTGTCCCCTGGTCAGAAGGGGATTTGGGTCTCATGGTCAGCACCACCCGCTTCTTATCTTTCTTGCACAGCCAACGGGTCTTGAGCAGAGGGATGACGGCGCGGCAGTTCTTGCAGGTCACGCTACGCGCCCACAGGTAGGCGACGGTCGGCTTGGCCACCCAGCGCGGGTTGCGCCTGTCGGCGAGATACTCTGGACTGAATTCGGCGTTGAGCGCACCAACGTCCGGCGTGCCATCCTCTTTGAGCGGGACGAGGCGCATCGGTCTGCGTTCCCAGGCATGGCTGACTTCGACCAGCGGCTCGAAATCGGCATAGGTCGGGTAGAAGCGAGCCAAGTCACGCCGCGCCTGGGCCAGCACCCAACGCCCCCAGGCACGCACGTGCCAGGCCAGGTCCGCTTCCAGGTTGATCCCGGCAGTCTCCAGGCCGGGCAGATGTTGTTCCACGGCCTTTCCAAAACCCAGTTTTTCCATTTCAAGCGCCAGCGCCTTGCCCTTAAAACCTTGCGCCTTCAAGAAACTCTCCATGAACTCGCGGTCCTGGAGTACGAAATCGGGCAGGGGGCGCTTCTGGCCGGCGAGTTTCTGGGGGTATTCGAGCGTGCACTTCAGGATGAACCAGGCCACCGGGTTGATGTCCACGGCGGTGACCTCGCATCCCAGACGCATGGCCTCCAACGGGATGGACCCGCCGCCTGCGAACGGGTCGAGCACCTTGGGGGCGCGCCCGCCATAGGCTTCACGGATCTTCTGGCGGAACCAATCCAGGTCAGGGCCGGATTCGCGGCCCCAGTGCAGGATGCCGCCCTCGGTCTCCTCCTTGACTTCCTCGACCGTCTGCCCGTCGGCGCCTTTCTTACGCCTGAGGCGCTGAACGATCTTCCCGCCCAGTTTTTCCAGGATGCGCTGGCGCTCCTGCGGGTCGCCGGGATCAGGCAAGAGAGTGGCAATCAGCGCGGCGCGGCTGGCGGCCAGCGGGCGGCGCGCCGGCCAGATGTGCAGCGTCGAGATGTGCCCGTGGCGCACGTTCTTTTCATGCACAGAATCGAGCGAGGCTTGTTTGAGTGGGAAGGCGATTTCGATGAGGCGTTTGGATTGATCGGACAAGATTGGCTCCTACGGGACGATGTCTAACAAGTCCTCTGCATCGGCTCTGAGATAGACGCTTGGCAATGCATTGGTACCCTTGAAAACAACCAGGATGTGCTGCCCGTTACGTGTGGAAACAGAATAATGATCTTCGCTCCCATTGCCACTATCTACCTGTAGACCGAAAGCATAGTCAGAGGATTGATATTGCGCTGCAACCTGGCCGTCTCCATCCGAGCGATGGCGTTTTTCTGAAATTACATTCAAGCGGGTTTTTTTGTCTTTGATTACTTCAAAAAGGTACGGGCAGAAGCACGACTCCAGGCCGTGATGAGGAGCAACCAGTATCGAAAGACCACGTTCTGACAACAAAGATTGTAGCGTTGGCTGACCACCGTTCTCTTTGTGAAGGTTCTCAGGTGTACCGGCAGGTTTCTTGTCAAAGTAAGTATATCGTTTTTGAACGTATTTACCGCCTTCGATGACTTCTGCGAACACATCGGGGGTAATATCGCCGGGAATCAAGATGGATTGATTCCCATGCCGTAAGTACAAGGCCAGACTAAGACCATTTCCATAGAGTTGATTATCCTTGGGGTGGATTTCACTGACGCGCGCAGGAACCAAATAGTAAATTCCATACTCGACATTATCAGCATAGATAGCGCTGAGAGCGCTTATTGTCAGGAGGGGAGGATTGCGCGTCTCATAACTCTTGCGATATTTCTCGATTAATTCGTAACTGCCTACCCATCTTACCAAAGATTTGCTAAACTATCCCTGTGGCTGAAGAAGCATTGTTGATAAACGTTCTGGAAAAGCAGCTGGCAGATCTTGAAGCTGAGGTTGTCCGA
>Ga0194113_10004833_pt1 | contig 17590 bp, 14 predicted proteins | sample TA2MahC200mmetaG_FD_146193 | JGI IMG/M metagenome (GOLD analysis project Ga0194113, IMG submission 146193) | Freshwater microbial communities from Lake Tanganyika, Tanzania - TA2015017 Mahale Deep Cast 200m | ecosystem: Environmental > Aquatic > Freshwater > Lake | place: Tanzania: Lake... | reverse complement strand
GGCGGCTCTCCCAACCCTCGCGCCAGCCCTTGAGGCTCTGCGGGACGACGCGCACGCCTCGCGGCGGGCCCTTTGTCAAATCTGGTATATTGATATTGAATAGTATCGGCTGCCCGCGCGCGTGCTCCAGCAGCCGGCCCACCAGGCCGCGAGCCAGGCGTGCCGCCGCGTCGAAGTCCACGGCGTCGGCGTCCTCGATGCTGACGGCCAGGGACGGGATGCCGAAGAACGCCCCCTCGACCGCCGCGGCCACCGTGCCGGAATACAGGACGTTTATGCCGGCGTTGACGCCCAGATTGACGCCGCTCGCCACGAGGTCCGGCCGCGCGGGCAGGAGTTCCAGCACGGCCAGTTTGATGCAGTCGGCGGGCCGGCCCTCGACGCCGTAGCCGACGGCCCCGTCGCCCAGGCTCACGCGGTGCACGCGGATGGGGTCGGTCAGGGTGATGCTGTGCCCGACGGCCGACTGCGGCGTGGTGGGGGCGACGACCGTTACGTCGCCCAGGTCGGCCATCGCCCGCCTGAGGGCCAGCAGCCCCGGCGCCATGATGCCGTCGTCGTTGGTCACAAGAATGCGCATACGGGGCCCTCGCCTGGTGCTTGCCGGTTCGGCCTATGTTACGGCGCGGCGGCGGCCGGGTCAAATGCCGGGCGCGAAACAGGCGAGGGCCGCGCGTCTTTTGCCTCCCTGGGCGCTTGCACGCCGGGCCGCCGCCGCGTAAAGTACACGCCCTTGATGCCTCCAACCGGAGAACGGACGATGAGCCGCAAGCAAGCCGCCCCGGCCGCGCGGAAGGCGGACGTCGGCCACGCCCCGGCCGAGGTCCTGTTCGCCTCGGCCGCCGTCGAGCGCCTGGAGGCGAAGGCCACGCTGCCCGCCAAGTTCCAGCGGATGCTCGACCGCCTGCCGATGAAACGCATCTGCGGCGAGGCGGCGGTGGCCCTGAAGGTGCACGTCGGCGGAAACATAGGCTTCACCACTATCCCTCCCCTTTTCATCCGCCTGCTCGTGCAGAAGATAAAGGACGCCGGGGCCAAGCGCGTCTTCGTGACCGACGGCTCTCCTTCCATCCACGAGGCCACGGCCCGCGGCTACACGGAAGAGGTGCTGGGGGCGCCGCTCGTGGGCGCAGCCGGCGTAAGCGACCGCTACTTCTACCGCCACCCCGTCGGCTACAAGACCCTTGAGGAGATCGAGGTCTGCGGCAACATCCAGGACGCCGACGCCCTGGTGAACCTGAGCCACTTCAAGGGCCACGGCGATTGCGGCTACGGCGCAGCCTGCAAGAACCTGGCCATGGGCTGCGTAACGCAGAAGTCGCGCGGCGACTTGCACCTGCTTGAAGGGGGCCTGGAGTATGATGAGAAACTCTGCTCCAAGTGCAAGAAGTGCGTGGAAGCCTGCACCCGCAACGCCGCCAAGTGGAACGCCGAGCAGGACCGGCTGGAAATCTTCTATCACAATTGCGTGTACTGCCGCCACTGCGTCCTAGCGTGCCCGAAGGACGCCATCAAGATAACCGGCGGCGGCTTCGTGCCGTTCCAGCACGGCATGGCCCTGGCCGCGCGAGAGATCCTGCGCACCTTCCAGCCCGGCCGCGCGGTGCACATCACCTTCCTGACGCAGATAACCGTGTATTGCGACTGCTGGGGCTTTTCCACGCCGCCGCTCATCCCCGACGTGGGCATCGTGGCAAGCGAAGACATCGCGGCCGTCGAGAAGGCAAGCCTCGACCTGACGCGCGACGGCGACCCCCTGCCCGGCAGCCTGCCCCCGGGGCACAAACTCGTCGAGGGCAGGCACCTGATGGAACGCATCCACGGCAAGGACCCGTACGTCCAGGTTGACCGGCTGGAGGCCGTGGGGCTGGGGACGGCAGCGTACCGCCTGCGCGAGATCAAGTAGGCGGGGACGTGCCCGGCCCTACCCGAGCGCAAGGCGGAACTCGACCGTCACCAGGACGAACCGGCCGTCCTTGACGAACACCGCGCGCACGCGCGACGGGCCGTCAAACGCAACGGCCGAGGCTCGCGGGAAGTCGTCGTAAAGCGCCCCCCGCACTCCGTCAACCACGTACGTGTGCTTCTCACCCACCTTCGCCCCGTACGCCACGTGGCGCGAATCGGGGCTGAAGGCGAGGTTGCGGACGCCGTCGCATGGCTCATTCAGGCCGCCGGCGGATTTCTGCTCGGCACCGTCCAGCACCAGGACGTGCTTCCCGCCGCGCTCCGCGGCGTACGCCACGCGCTTGGAGTCGGGGCTGAAAACCACGTTCCCCGCGATGCCGTCGAAGTCTGGCCCCTCGACGCCGTCAACGACGGTCAGCATCGTCTCTTTGTTGCGCCAGGCCTGGTAGGCGAGACGCTGCGAGTCGGGGCTGAAGACGAAGTACCCAGCGGCGCGCCAGGACCGGCCCTCGACGCCGTCCAGGACCACGACCGTCTCTTCCTCGGGCTGCGCGCCGTACACGCAGCGGCGGCCGTCGGGGCTGAAGGTGGGCGGCCCTTCGTTCAGCGTCTCGTACCAGCGGCCCGGCTCGCCGTCCACGACCATCGTGATACGGTTATTGCGCCACGCGCGGTAGGCCATGCGACTGCCGTCGGGGCTGAAGCACGGCGTGCCCTTGCCGATGGTATCGTACGGCGGGCCTTCAGCCCCATCGAACACCACCAGGCGCTTGCCCTCGCACGAGGCAATGTAGGCGTAGTGGAGGCCATCGGGGCTGAAGACGGGCTGTCCCTCGGCAACGCCGTCGTACCACTTGCCCTCAACGCCGTCAATGACGGCCGCCTGCTTGCGCCCGTTGATGGCAACGTAGGCGTACCTGCCGCCCCGCGGGCTGAAGAACACGTGGCCGACGTGCTCGTACCTGTTGCCGTCCACCCCGTCAACGACGACCAGTTCCTTGCCGCCGCGGCGCATCTCGGCCGCCCAGCGGAGGCCGTCGGGGCTGAACTTGAGGCCCTTCTGGTTGGCCTGGTCGTACGAACCCCGTTCAACTCCGTCAATAACAAGGCAGTAGTGCTCGCCGCGATGGGCCACGTAGGCGAACCGCTTCGGGTCCGCGCTGAAGACGAGGAGCCCGTCGGGAATGCCGTCGTACTTCGGCCCCTCCTTGCCGTCAAAGACGATGAACCACTTGCCGCCCAGGATGGCCCGGTAGGCCACGTGACGCGAGTCGGGGCTGAAGATGAAGTCCTTGACGCCGAGCGCATCGTAGGGCTTGCCTTCGACGCCGTCTATGACGACCATGCGCCGGTCGCCCCTGCGTGCGGCAAACAGGAAGTGCCTGGAGTCGGGGCTGAACCGGAGCGACTCCTCGAAGATCTTGTCATACTCGCCGATCTCGACGCCGTCGGCCACCACGACGCGCTTCTCGCCGCGCGCGGCCTCGCAGGCCACGTGGCGGCCGTCGGGGCTGACGACCACCGATTCCATCGCCACGCCCGGCATCACCTTTCCGAGCGGAGTCTCGGTGGTCACCTGGATGGTCTTGCATCCGGCGGCCCACGAGGCGGCGGCAGCGAAAAGCAGCGCGAGAAGCAGAAGCCGCGGCACGGGGCGCATGGCTGACTCCTTACCAACCGACATGCCGCGATGCTAAACCGGCCGCGGGACGTTTACAAGCAACTCCGGGCTCTGGCGCGAACAGGGCGCGGGCGTGCCTCTGCCGCTGGAATCCGCAATCCTCAATCCGCAACCCGCATTTGCGGAAGGGCAGGGCTGGATTTCGCCGAGGTTTCCTGTATACTTCCGCGTTCCCGCATGCCGCGGGCAAACACACGAAAGGTGAAGGGCTGCCGCAATGCGTCGGAACATCGTTCACGTCGGGGCGGGGTCGCTCACGTACGCCATCCGCGAGATCGTCCAGGTGGGCTACAGGTTCCGCGACCTGGGCATGGAGATCACGTGGGAGAACATCGGCGACCCCGTGCAGAAGGGCGAACAGATCGAGCCGTGGATCCGCCAAATCCTCCACGACGTGGTGGACCAGGACGAATCCTGGGCCTACTGCGACTCGGCCGGCGTGCCGGCCGCGCGCGAGTTCCTGGCCGCTGAGGTGAACAAGCGCGGCGGGGTGCGCGTAACCGCCAATGATATCATATTCTTCAACGGCATCGGCGACGCCGTGGCCAAGGTGTACGGGTTCCTCAGGCGCGAGGCCCGGGTCATCGGCCCTACGCCCGCCTACTCCACGCATTCCTCGGCCGAGGCCGCACACTCAGGCTACGAGCACCTGACGTACGAACTCGACCCGTACAAGGGCTGGATGCCCGACCTGGACGACCTGAGGATGAAGGTCAAGTACAACCCGTCCATCACGGCCATCCTGCTGATAAACCCCGACAACCCCACGGGGGCCGTGTATCCGCGCGAGGTCCTGGAGGAGATGGCCCAGATCGCGCGGCAGTTCGACCTGTTCCTGCTGGCAGATGAGATTTACACGCATATCGTCTATAACGGCAATAAGACGCTGCACCTGTCGGAAGTCGTGGGCGACGCGCCGGCCATCGTGATGCGCGGAATATCGAAGGAGGTGCCGTGGCCGGGGGCCCGCTGCGGCTGGATAGAAGTCCTGAACCGCCGCCGCGACGAGACCTTCAACACGTACGTCACCTCGCTGCTGGCCTCGAAGCGGCTGGAAGTGTGCTCGACCACCGCCCCGCAGATGTGCATCCCGCGCCTCATGGGCGACCCGCGGTACCCCGCGCACCTGGCGAAGCGCGCAGCCATCTTCGAAGCCCGCGCGAAGGAAGCCCACGCGGCCCTCCAGGGCATCCCCGGCGTGCTCGTCAACCGCCCCAGCGGCGCGTTCTACGTAACGGTCATGTTCGAGGACGGCATCCTGAACGACCGCCAGACCCTCGGCATGGAGAATCCGCGCGTCCGGGCGATGGTCGAGGAACTCGTCAAGGGGGCGACGAACGACTCGCGCTTCGTGTACTACCTGCTCGGCGCAACCGGCATCTGCGTTGTGCCCCTCAGCGGCTTCTGCTGCAAGCGCGACGGCTTCCGCGTGACCCTGCTGGAGTGCGACGACGCAAGGCGCCGCTGGATCTTCGAGACGCTCGCCAAGGCGCTGCGCGAGTATCTGTGGAAGTAATGCAGGAGATGTGGCACGGCAGGCTTGCCCGGCCGGGCGGCGTGCCCGCGGCATCCGTTCCGCGGGCATGCATGCCCACGCAACGACGGCGTGGGCATGCCAGCCGGCGGGGAACGGCTCCCCCGGTAATTGAGGGATTACGCGGTCTGCGAGTCCAATTTGCCTTGCATCCCGGCCGCGCGGCGCGATAGACTGCCAGTCGGCGGCATGCAACCGAAAGGCGGTGGCGCAATGAACTCCAATCGCGAGCGGGCCGTCCTGGCGGCGCTGGCCCTGGCGGGCCTCCTGGGCCTGGTGATGGCGGCGTCGGCCCAGGTCTCAGGCACAGCCCTCCAGCAGTACGAACAGAAGATCAAGACGCTCGACCGCAGCAAACCCAACGACATCTACGACTGCGCCAAGTGGTGCTACCAGAACGGCCTGGCGGACGAGGCCCAGGCGCTGGCGCTTGAGGCCAACCAGAAGGCCCCCGACGACCTGCGGCCGAAGTACCTGCTTTACATCCTGGCGGGCGGCGCGGGCGGCGGCGGCGAAACCGTCAGGTCAACCGAGGAAGACAAACTGCTCGAGGCCAGCATCACCGAGGCCGAGGTCGCCGAAATCTACAAGAACGAGGGCGACCTCGCCATGAGCGCTTTCCGCCAGGTCCAGCAGATGATGCTCAACTCCTGCGGCGCACTGAAGTGCCACGGCGGCGGCAACCCCGATTCCAAGTGGATCCTCATCCGCCGCAACGTTACCGAGAAAAAAACCCTCGCCGAGAACTTCCGCTCCGTCAACCGCTACGTCAATCGCGAAAACGCCGCAGACAGCCCACTCCTCCTGAAGCCCCTCAAGGGCAGGGAAGTCCAGCACCCCGAAGTCGTGTTCCGCAGCGGCACTAACGACGCCGTCCATAAGACGATCCTCAAGTGGATCGGCGCTCTGAAGAAACAGACCGACATCATCTGGGGCAAGGCCAGGACCGCCCCCGTCCCGGCGACCCCAAGCAAGTAACCGCGAGAGCGGCGGGGAAGGGAAAGGCCCGCGGCGCAAACCGCGGGCCTTTCTGCTGCGCTCCTGGTGCGCGGCCGGACGCCAGCACGCAGGCCGCAGTGGAATCCCACCGCTGTCGCCGTGCGAGACGAAAATGCCGGGACTGCATCCCGGCCTGCCCGTCACTGCTTCCCTGGCCGTACCCGCGACGGCTAAACAACCGAGTCGAGCGCCGCCAGGCCCAGCGTCTCCTGGACGGCGAACGGCTCGCCGTACCGGCGGCCGATCATGCGGCCCCAGTAGCGGTTCACGTCGCCCACGTACCGCAGCGTCTCGCCCGCCAGCGGCCCGCGGCCCAGGAAGAACTGGCTCCGGTAGCACTCCATCCCCCGCATCTTCGTATCAAACTCGCCCGATATATCAACCACGAAGGAAACGTCGGCGTGCGTCCGCAGGTGCGTGCAGTAGTAGTACAGCACGCGCCGGGCATGATGCGGCTCGCCCTTCATCCGCGTCTTGGTGAGTTTCGCGTGAAACCGGGCCTGCACGGCCAGCAGCGACGCCGCAAGGTGGTCCGGGTGCGCGTCGCGCCAGTACGGAATGAAGATGACGCGCGGGCGAAGCACGCGGTACGCCTCGGCCAGGCGGACGCGGGCCTCGATGGTCGCTTCGAGCGTGCGGTTCGGAAGGCCCAGGTTCAGGCGCCGCGTAAGGCCGAGGACCTTGGTGGCGGCGGCGGTCTCGCGCCGGCGGCGGGCGGGCGTGCCGAAGGGCGTCGGCTCGCCGCTCGTCAGGTCCAGCACGGCCACGCGGCGGCCGGCACGAAGGAGTTTGATGATTGTGCCGCCCATCCCCAGTTCGGCATCGTCCGGGTGCGGCGCCACCACTAAGTACTCGACGGTCTCGCTGGTCATGAGCCGCTGCTCCGCATGAAGGCATGTCGCGCCCGTATTATACTGCGGCCGGGCGTTTACGATGCGCCGGCTTCCGCCCTTGACGGCAGCGCGTTAGAATACCATAATGCTCCGCCGCTTAAGGGTCTTCCGCGGCGCCGGGCCGCCGCAAACGTCTGCGCGGTCAGCGTAAACTTGCAGGCGGTGAGCGTAGCTCAGTTGGATAGAGCATCGGGTTGTGGTCCCGAGGGTCGGGGGTTCGAATCCCCTCGCTCACCCCATGTTCTCGCGGCCGCGCTCTATCTGGAAGATGGCGATGGCCGCACGCCAGTTGGCCAGGATGTGAGTGACGCGCTGGAAGCGGGCCGTCAGGAAAATCTCGACCACCCGCCGCAGGTCCTGCCGGTCGCAGAACTCCCGGAAGTCCTTCACCGTGCAGAAGTGCACGTTCGGCGTGTTGTACCAGTGATACGGCAGCAGGCGGTTGTGCGGCATGCGGCCCGAGAGGAGCAGTTGCAGCCTCACCCACCAGTGCCCGAAGTTCGGGAAACTGATGACGGCCCGGCGTCCCACGCGCAGCATCTCGTGGATGACCTTGGGCGGGTCCATCGTCTGCTGGAGCGTCTGGCTGAGGATGACCACGTCGAACTGTGCGTCGCGGTAGAAGCCGAGCCCCTCGATCATGTCGCCGTGATAGACCGGCACGCCGCGCTGCACGCACTCAAGGACGGCCTTGTCGTCGATCTCGATGCCGCGGCCCTGGCAACCCTTGCGTTCGATGAGGTCCGCCAGGAGTTGGCCGTCGCCGCAGCCGAGGTCGAGTACCCTGGCCCCGTCGGGGATGAGCGACTCGATGAGTTCATAGTCGAGCCGCAACTTGGTCGGGCGTTTGCGAAGCGCGCTCATGCGCCGTTTGCCCTCCCCTGCCCGCCATGCCCGCCGCCGCGGACCCGCCGCAGAACGTTGGCCAGGAAGCCCGAGACGGCGTCGTTCAACTGGGCGTTGGGCAGCAGGAAGGCGTCGTGGCCGTAGTCGCTCTGGAGTTCCACGAACGTCGTGGGCACGAGGTTGGCCTTGAGGGCCTTGACGATTTCCTTGGACTGGTACGTGGGGTACAGCCAGTCGCTGGAGATCGAGATGACGAGGAACTCGGCCCTGACGCCCTCGAAGGCCTGGACGAGCGAGCCGCGGCGGGCGGGCAGGTCGAAGTAGTCCATAGATTTCGAGATATACAGGTACGAGTTCGCATCGAACCGGCGGACGAAACTGTCGCCCTGGTACCGCAGGTAACTTTCCACCTGGAACTCGGTCTTGAAGTCGTAGCCGAACGACTGGCGGTCCTGGAGGCGGCGGCCGAACTTGGCGTGCATCTGCTGGTCCGAGAGGTACGTTATGTGGCCGATCATGCGCGCGATGGCCAGGCCGGCCTTCGGCGGCTCGCGCCCGTAGTAGTCGCCGCCCGCCCAGTTCGGGTCGGCCATGATGGCCTGCCGCCCCACCTCGTTCAGCGCGATGCCCTGGGCGCTCAGGCGCGCCGAGGTGGCGATCGGGATGGCCGACGCCACGCACTCCGGGTACCGCACGGCCCACTCCAGCACCTGGAACCCGCCCATGCTGCCCCCGGAGAGAGACAGCAGGCGCCTCACGCCCAGGTGCTCCACCAGCGCCTTCTGCGCCCGCACCATGTCGGAGATGGTGACCATCGGGAACGCCAGGCCCCACGGCCGGCCCGTGCGGGGGTTGGTGCTGGACGGCCCCGTGCTCCCCTTGCAGCCGCCGATGATGTTTGAGGAGATGACGAAATATCTGTTTGTGTCGAACGGCTTGCCGGGGCCGATGACGATGTCCCACCAGCCGGGCTTCTTGTCGTCGGGCGAGTGCCACCCTGCCGCGTGGGCGTCGCCCGACAGGGCGTGAACTATCAGGACGGCGTTGTCGCGCTGGGGCGAAAGTTGCCCGTACGTCTCGTACGCCAGCGTGACGGGGCCCAGCCGCTGGCCGCACTCAAGTTCCATTTCATTCGGCGGCTCGGCGAACGTGAAGACCTGCGGGCGCACCAGGCCCGCGCTCTGCGCGCCGCCCAGGCGGCTGGATTCGGCAATCGGCACGGCGTCGTCGATCGACACGGGCTCGGCCTCGCGCCGGGGGAGGGCCAGACAAAAAAACCTCTTCCCGATAAGAAGAGGCTTGCGCGAAAGATTCGCGGGTCTCTCTTATCTTCCCCCCACGTCATCGGGGGCGGGAGTTAGCACCTGCATCCCATCGGGACCGGTTGCTGTGGCTTCGTTGGGCCCTTCCCTCAGCCACTCTTGATAAGGTCCGCTTGCGTACTGAATTGTCGCGTAAGAATATACAGCCGGAACCGGCCGGCGTCAACACAAAAAGCGTTCACGGACCCTGGCCCGCGTCGTCGAACTCGTCGCCGCGGAACGTGGAACCCAGGTACACGCGCTTCACCTCCGGGTCGTTGATGAGTTCCTGGCTTGTGCCGTGGCGGAAGACCCTGCCCTCGTTGACGATGTAGGCGCGGTCCACGATCGAGAGCGTGGCGTGGACGTTGTGGTCCGTCAGCAGCACGCCTATGCCGCGGTTCTTGAGGTTCCGAATAAACCCCTGGATGTCGAAGATGGCGATGGGGTCCACGCCGGTGAACGGCTCGTCCAGCAGCATGAGGCTGGGGCGGGTGACCAGGGCCCGTGCGATCTCCAGGCGCCGCCGCTCGCCGCCCGAGAGGGTGCGTGCGTGCTGGCCGGCCAGGTGCGTCAGGCCGAAGTCGCGCAGCAGTTCCGCCGCTATCGCCTGCCGCTCCGTGCGCGAAAGGTGCATCATCTCCAGGATGGCCAGCAGGTTCTCCTCGACCGACAGGCGCTGAAAGACGCTCGGCTCCTGGGCCAGGTACCCCATGCCCCGGCGGGCCCGCTGGTACATCGGCAGGCGGGAGACGTCCTCGCCTTCGAAGACCACGCGGCCGCCATCGGCCGGGATCATGCCCATGGTCATCTTGAAACTGGTGGTCTTGCCGGCGCCGTTCTTGCCCAGGAGGCCCACGATCTCGGCCTCGTTGACGCAGAAGGAGATGTCGTCAACGACCCTGCGGCCGCCGTAGTGCTTGACGAGGCCAGTGACGTTCAGGAGTTCCACGCGCATCTCTCCGGCTTCTTGCCGCGCGGGCAAGAAGGCCAAAGCGGGGAGCGGCATGCCCAGTCAAGGCCGGCGGCCGAACCTCGCTTCATTCGAGCCGCGGGCGATATCAGTGCACAAACCGGAAGCCCGTCACGTCCGGCACCACGGGCACAGGGATGCCGTACCGCGACCCCGCCGACGGCCAGTAGATGAAGAACGCCTTGCCCACGAGGTTGCGGCGCGGAACGGTCGGCTCCGGCAGGTCCCACAACCGCGAGTCGAACGACTTCGGGCTGTTATCGCCGCAGACGAAGTACTGCCCCGCCTCGACGGCGAACGGGTGGCCCTGCGTCCCGTGGCCGGGGGCCGAGGTGCGCATGAGCGGCTCGCTCAGGTAATACACGTCGCGGTCCAGCCGCAAGTAGCGAACCGAGGCCCGTCCGCCGCGGGCACCCAGGCGGACCTCGGCGGCCATGGCTCGCGGCTCATCGGTCGCGGGATTGTCGAAGCGGTCGCGGTCGGACTCCGACAGGCGCGTGGGCTCGTACAGCGGGTCGCCTTGCGGCGTGAAGTCGCCGCCGGCCGGCGCGGCCACGCGATGCCCGTCCACCAGGAGCACCAGGCGGTGGTCCACGTTGGCGGCCTGAACGTGGGCCGCGCGGCCGACCGGCAGCACGCCGCCGCCCGCCTTCGCCGCCACCTTGTCGTTCACCAGGATGCGCGTCGGCTGATCGCCCCCCTCGGCCGTCAACTCGAACCGGAAGCGGTCCTTGTAGGCCCGCATCTCGACGACCACGACGGCGGCCGCCTGGGCGACGGTGACCTCGGCGCGCAGGCACAGGTCGGTCACGGCCTGTGACCCCAGGCGGTACATCGAGCCGCCGCTGTTATAAGCATAGTAATCGGCGATGTTCTCCAGCCGCCCGCCGGGGCCGCGATGCCGGTACGTCAGCCACGCGACCTTCTCCCGCGGGGGCGCCCTGTCGAGAACGAAGCCGGTGTCCTGCGGCTGCCAGGGGGCGTCGAGCGCCCAGCGGGGTTCCCAGCCCCGGCGGGTGGCCTTGTAGCGCGTGTCGTGGACGAGCATCCACAGCGCGTCCTGCGCGGCGTCGGTCTTCTGCGCGATGCGGCCGCCCACGGTCACGTTGCCGCCCACCAGTTCCACCGTCTCGCCCGGCAGCCCGACGAGGCGCTTGATGTAGTTCTGGGCCGGGTCGTTCGGATTGTGGAACACGATGACGTCCCACCGCCGGGGCTCATCGAAATCATAGAGATATTTCAGGACCAGGATCCTGTCGCCGCTGTACCGGTACGGCCGCTGAGGCAGCGGGTGCGGCTTGAAGCAGTTCGGGCACAGCGGCTCGCCCGAGATGGCGCCCGCCTCGACCCCCGCGCCGAACTTGTACCCGCAGTCGGTGCACGCGAACTCCGCGTGCTCCCCCAGCAGCGTCGGGGCCATCGAGCCGGTGGGTATCACGAACGCCTCGACCACGAACGCCCGGAAAATGAACGCCAGCACGAAAGCAATGATGATCGACTCAAGCGTCTCAAGGAGCGACTCGTGGCCCTTGCGCCGCTTGTGGACTTTCTGGAGGTCTTCCGGCGGTTTGGCCGTCGTTGCCGACAACGTGCACGCTCTCCTCCGCCCCCGCGGCCCACCGGGCGTCGCCCCGCCATGGCCGGGCCGTGCCCTGCCGTCGCCGGGCGCCGTGCTTCAGCCGCCGGGGAACCAGACATCGTAGGCCGCGGGGCGCCGACCGGCAAGACAATTTCAGGTGACGCCCCGCCCGCCCGCCGCGTACAATCGTCCTCGGCGCCGGCCCGCGCAGCGGGTGCTTCTTGCCTCTGCTTCTTGCTCTTTTTTTTTCACTTTGCACTTTTCACCCGGTGCTTCCGTGAACATCCTCGTCGTCGGCAGCGTAAACATGGACATCGTGGCCCGCGTGGACCACGTGCCCGCCCCGGGCGAGAACGTCCGCGGGGCGGACCTGCGGTTCATCCCGGGCGGCAAGGGCGCAAACCAGGCGGTCGCCTGCGCCCGCCTGGGGGCCCGCACGGTATTCCTCGGCCGCGCGGGCGATGATCCCTTCGGCGAGCGCCTCCGCCGCGGCCTCGCCCAGGCCGGCGTCGATACGGCGCCGATGCGCACCGTGGACGGATGCCCGAGCGGCATAGCGCTCATCCTTGTCGATGCCTCTGGGCAGAACAGCATCATCGTCACGCCGGGGGCGAACGCCCGCCTGGCGCCCGCCGACGTCGACGCCGCACGCCCGCTGTTCGAGGCGGCCGATGCCGTGGTTCTGCAACTGGAGATCCCGCCGGAGACGGTCGCGCGGGCCGTGCACCTGGCGCGCGAGGTCAGCCGGCCGAGCATCATCGACGCCGGGCCGCCCCGCAAGCCCGTCGATCCGGCCGTCTTCGAGTGCGACGTGCTGACGCCGAACGACGCCGAGGCCGCCGCACTCCTCGGCCGCGCACCCGGCGAACTTGCGCCCGAGGACCTGGCGCGCCAACTCGCGGCGCGCGGACCGCGGGCCGTCGTCATCAAGGCAGGGGCGCACGGGGCCGTCGTCGCCCGCGGGGGCGGCCGCGCACGGAGCGTCCCGGCCTTCCGCATCCGGCCGGTCGACACGACGGCCGCGGGCGACGCCTTCACCGCCGCGCTGGCCCTGGAGTTCGTCAAGGGAACCGACCTGGCGGAAGCGGCCCGCATCGCCAACGCCGCCGGCGCCCTGGCGTGCATGCGCCTGGGCGCCCAGCCCAGCATGCCGACGGCGGACGAGTTGGCCGACTTCCTCGCGCGCCGGAGCGATGGTTAGCCGCCGGGCTTGCCCGCCGCGTGATGTGCGCCCGGCGCAAGGTGCGGCGGGCGCGAACCTGCCTGCCGCTTTACAGTCGCCGACGCGCCATAGCGCTATGGCGACGGCGCGCGGCGGCTCGTGCGCTCTCTGCGCCCTCTGCGTTCAGAAGGAACCGCAACGTGCGATACCTGACCGAGGGCCTGCCCGGCACGGGCGGACGCATCAAGGTCCACCCCGCCGACTTCGTCGTCACAGAGATTCCGCTTTACGAGCCGTGCGGCCAGGGCGACCACGTGTACCTGTACGTCGAGAAGCAGGGCATCGGGTCGCTTGAGGCGGCGGAGCGCATCGCCCGCGCCCTCGGCCGCACGCGCGCCGACGTGGGCATGGCCGGCCTGAAGGACGCCCAGGCCCTCACACGCCAGTGGATGAGCCTGGAGCGCACCGACATCGACCGGGCCGCACGCCTGCGCCTGCCGAACGTCCGCATCCTGGCCGCTGCGCGCCACCGCAACAAACTCAAGATCGGGCACCTGGCGGGGAACCGCTTCGAGGTCCGCATCCGCGGCTGCGGCCCCGACGCGCGGAATCGCGCCGAGGCCGTCCTGGCCGTCCTGGCTGCGCGCGGCGTGCCGAACCGCTTCGACTACCAGCGCTTCGGCCGCCGGGGCGACAATCATCTTCTTGGCCGCGCGCTGGTCCTGGGCCGGCACAAGGAGTTCTGCGACCTGTTTCTCGGCCGGCCCCGGGCGCAGTTCGATTCGCCGCGCCTGGTCCGCGCGCGGCAGTTGTACGACCAGGGTTCCTGGCACGAGGCGGTCGGCCTGTTCGCGGGCAGCCCGGACCACCAGCGCGTGCTGGCGGCGCTGGTGCGGACGCGCGACCCCGCCCGGGCCGCCGCAGCGCTGCCGAAGCAACTGGCGCGGCTCCTTGTGGGGGCGCTACAGTCGGACATATTTAACGCCGTTCTTGAGCGGCGGCTGGACAGCCTCGACCGCGTCGAGGCTGGCGACATGGCATACATCCACCCGAAGTTGCCTTCGAGCGGCGCGGCCGGGCCGCCGATGTCTGAACAACGTGGCGGCGGCGCGGCGGCGGCCGGGCCGCCGAACGCTTCGCGCGGCGGCTCTGCCGGCCCGCCGACCGCCTCGGCCGCGGGGCCCGGCGCGGCGGGTCAGGAGACCCGCCGCGCAAACTCGGAGGCCGCCGCAGCCCCGCCTCCGCCGTCAGCCCCCGGTGAATACACCGGGGGCGGACGTGCCGGGGACGCGACGGCCGAACGCAGTCCTCGCGGCGGGGCCGTCTTCCGCGTCGAGGACGCCCAGGCGGAGGCGCCGCGGGCCGAGCGCTTCCAGATCAGCCCCTCCGGCCCCATCGTGGCACACAAGGTGACGCTGGCATCCGGCCGGCCGGGCGAGATCGAGCGGGCGGTCCTCGCCGAGAAGGGCATCCGGCCGGAGGACTTCCATCGCGTCAAGTTCCTGCGCCTTCGCGGCGACCGCCGGCCCCTGCGCGTGCCCATCGCCGACGCGGCCGTACAGCCCGTGGGCGACGACATCCTCGTGCGATTCACCCTGCCCTCGGGCGCCTACGCCACGGTGGTGCTGGCGGAAATCACCAGGCAGGCGTAGACCGGGGCGTGCCCCGGCTTCGAAGGGTGCGGCGGAAAAATTGTCGCGGACGCTTCAGAACGGAGGAGCCCTTATGAGACCGGATCGCCGCACGTTGCCGGCCGTCGGGCTGGCGGTTGTTGTAGTGTTGGCAGGCGTCGTGGTGGGCGCATTCTTCGGTCTGCTTTCGGGCTTCATCTACTCGCCCTGGGGGGACGTGAACGGGGACCTGCTCGTGTTGCTCTGCCTGTCGGCGGGCGCCGCGAGCGGCGCGGGCGCCGCAATTCTCTGGCTCGTCGCCATGCGGCTTATCTCGCGCGCCGGCGGAGGGCTCCGGATAGTGCTGGCAGGCGTGGGCCTGGGCGCGGCCGCCGGCGCAATCGCCACCGTCCTGCTGCACATCGTCCTCATCCTGGCCACGCAGAAGTGGGAGATGATGGGCATGCTTCTTTTCGGCCAGGTACTCGGTGTTCCTGCGGGCCTTGCCGCCGGACTTGTCTGCGGGTTTGCCGCCTGGGGCGCGAAGGCGTGGGAACACCGGCTGTCGCGCCAGGCCGCCGCTACGCCAGCAGCAGACACGGCCGGGCAACGCGACCGTGCCGCATCTGACGGCCCCGGCCCGGGCCCGCAAGAGGGGCACGCATGAGCCTTCGCGCAAAGGTTCAACTCGCGCGGATGTTCCTGCACCTGGCGGGGCGGTTGCCCGCGGGGCACCTGGCGTACCTTGCCCGGCGGATGCGGCGCGAGAAGCCGCACGTCTGGGCGGGGCAACTCCGCATCAACTCGTTCTTTCCGCCGTTTCCAAGTCTTGCCTTCGACCGCTTCCTGGCGGCCGCGGCCACCCGCCGGCGCGCGCCCTTCTCCTCCTACGTCGCGGTGACCGGCGACTGCCCGTACCGCTGCCCGCACTGTAGTTATGCGCGGCGCCGGCCGGGGCAGTTGCCGCGAGAGAGGCTCCTGGCGCTCGTGGCCGAGATAAAGGCCCTCGGCGCAGCCACGCTGGGCTTTACGGGCGGCGAGCCGCTCCTCAGGGACGACCTGGAGGATTTCATCGCCGCGGCCGGGCTGGAGATGGCGACCATCCTTTTTACGACCGGCCGCGGCCTCGACGCCGCACGGGCCGCCCGCCTGGCCGCCGCGCGCCTCACAAACGTCACGGTGGGCCTGGAGTCGGCCGACCCGCCGGAGCACGACCGCATACGCGGCGGCGCGAACGGGCCGGACGCCGTGCAGGACAGGGCTCCCGGCGCCGCTGCGGCCGCAGGCAGTTCCTTCGAGGAAGCCCGAGCCGCAGTGGCCGCCTGCCGCTCCTGCGGCCTGTACACGGCCATCTCGACCGTCGCAACCCCGGCGAAACTTGCCGCGGGCGACCTTGATCGCCTGTACGCCCTGGCCGAGGAGTGGGGGGCGCAGGAACTCAGGCTGCTGCCGCCCGTGGCCACCGGCGGATGGGCCGGCCGCGCATCCGTCATGCTCGCACCGCAGGACCGCGCGGCCATCGGGCGGTTCCACGCCGCCCGCAACCGGCTGCGCGGCGGGCCGGCCGTCGCCGCCCTGCCGTACCTGGAATCGGCCGGGATGTTCGGCTGCGGCGCCGGATATCATCACATATTTATTGACGCGACTGGCGAGGTGTGCCCGTGCGACCTTGCGCCCCTGAGTTTCGGCAGCATCCTGGAGGAGCCGCTGGCGGCGGTGTGGGACCGCATGGGCGTGCACTTCCCCCGCCCCCGGTGCGAGTGCCTCATGAAGTCGCTGGCCGGCAGGATTCCCGCCGGCGCCCTGCCCCTGCCGCGCGCCGAAAGCGAAGCGCTTTGCCCCCCGCCGGCCCCTGGCGCGCCGATGCCGGAGGTGTACCGGCTGCTGTTCAAGCAGCGCTGACGACGGCGCGGCGCGGTTGGCTTGTCTGACGGTGGAAGGGTCCGCGGCGACACCACGGCCGGGCAAGCCGGCCGTGCCACATGCGCCGTCCGGCACGTTCTTGCTCTTCCATCGCGGGCGCGTCGAACGGTTCTCAGAAGCCCAGGATAAGCGGGTCGGCCGCCGCGGCCACGCCCACCAGGAAGCACTCGGCGTAAACCGCCATGATGGCCCGGCGGACGGGCAGAAAGACGGAGACCACGGCGGCCCCCATCGCCGCCGCCGCGACGGCGCCGTACACCCATCCGCATCCGAGGCCGAGCGGCAGGAGGAGCATCGCGGCCGCCGCCGCAATGACTGCCCCCGCCGCGCGGCGCCACAGCCGCGGGTTCCGCTGCAAGGCCGTCGCGGCCGCGCCCCCGGCGCGGTCCCCCGGAATATCGCGGATGTCCTTGAGCACCTCGTACCCGAACGCCGTGAGGAACATCCACGCGGCAAAGACGGGCAGCGCGGCCGCGCGCGGCCCGCCTCCCTGCGCCAGGGCCGACGCGACGGCGCCGATTGTGAAACTGCGCCAGCCGTCGCTCGCCCCGCCCGCCTGCGCCAGGGCCAGCGGATAAATGCTCGTCATGAGCGCGGCCACGGCCAGCGGCTTGGCGGCGCCGAGCCGCTTGGAGGCGGCGTCGTACAGGACGAGCGCCGCCGCCACGGCCGCCAGCGCCGCCGGGAACGCCGGCCTCGCCGCGGCGGCCGCCAGCACGAGGCCCGCCGCCGCAAGCGCCGCGCCCCACGCGGCCGCCGCGCGGCGCGGCACGCGACCGGCCGCGATCGGTCGCCACGGAGCGTTCACGCGGTCAAACGCCATGTCGAACACGTCGTTCAGGACGTATGCAGCGGCAATCACGAGCGCCAGGGCAGCCGTCGATGCCGCCGCACCCGGCCACTGCCCGTCCATCCGCCCGCCGAGCGCGTAGTAAAGCGTCAGCGCGTACGCCAGCGCCATCGGCACGGCATAGTAGAGGCGGCACAGGCGCAGGAGCGCCGCGATCATGGCTTCTCTCCGATGGCCGCAATGTAGCGGTGCGTGACGGGCACGCCGCGCTCCGTCCGCCGCGCGTCCATGAGTTCCGCAAAGCGGGCGAAGACGGCGTCGCGTGCAGCCGGGGCGGCGGCGAACTCAAAGCCTGCGGCGGCGCCCGTGGCCGTCAGCCGCTCGATGGCCG
>Ga0194113_10004832_pt1 | contig 17590 bp, 18 predicted proteins | sample TA2MahC200mmetaG_FD_146193 | JGI IMG/M metagenome (GOLD analysis project Ga0194113, IMG submission 146193) | Freshwater microbial communities from Lake Tanganyika, Tanzania - TA2015017 Mahale Deep Cast 200m | ecosystem: Environmental > Aquatic > Freshwater > Lake | place: Tanzania: Lake... | reverse complement strand
TAGAGCGTTAACTCTAACTCGGCAACCCCGCTATCTCTAACGGGGCTTACCTTTATCGTTCGCGATCTTTAGTTTCGCTACTCCAAATTGTCAATTAAAGTATAGCATATAAACGTATATTTGTCAAAAAAATCTAAAAGGCGGCAAAAAGGCTAGAATTTAAGGGTGGCGCGGGTTGAAAAGTATTGTGTGTTAGAGTTTGTGGTTTCGGGAAAGGCATCCCCAGGATAAAATACGCCGTATTTGATATTCAGGTAAAAATTATCATTAGGCTGCCAATATAAAAACAGGTTAACCTCCTTGCCCACATCATTATTGGACTCCGTTGCCTGAGTATCGTATATAGGGCCTTCTGCCCTGTTTTTTCTATAAAAATAGAATTTTGCTCCGATATCAACACTTTTAGCAAATTTAGCATCTTTAACGGGGGTTAAACCAACTTGTAGCTTCAGCATCTCTAAATTTGATAACCTGGCGGCCAAGGCATAGCCGGTACCAAAGTATCCATAATAAGAAAAGTTGTTGTCTCTGCCGAATTGATTCCCACCTGGCTTGGTATCGGTAACATCTGTTCTATCTGGGTCTCCTGAGGCCAGGGCATATTCGGCTTCAAAGGTAGGCAAGGCAGGCAAAGTAAAAATGTATCTTGTGCCTACGTCCAGCGCCCAGGCGTCAATCTTGCTTCTGTGGGGGTCCACATAAGTAGTATCATTAAAAGACCTTCCCCATTCTTTGATAAATTCCGCCCAATAAGAAAAACCCCTCTTAGCTTGTTTGTCCACGCCTAGCCCTAAATATTCTGAATTGTATTGATATCTCTGGGCTGTACCGGCGGGATGGTCATCTTGCTTGTCGCGTTGGGCAAAACCATATATATAAAATATGGTGGGATAAAAACTGGTATAGGTAGCTTCTAACCCCAGGTAAAGACGCTCCTCTTTTTTATCATATTCGGGCACGCTCTGGTCCAGATTATTATCTTTAGGGTTGGAATGCGCGAATAGGCCTTTAACATAAAATTTGGGTGGCTTCAAAATTAATTCTATGCCGTCATGCACTCCGCTAAAACTAATGCCCCTGCCCAACAATAAGAATTGCCTGCCAAGCTTGGTATTAACTGCGATATCTCCAAATTCCAAATTTGTTGCAAGATAACCCATGTCTAGGTAAGGGCCTTCCGCGTCATCTTTGATACCTGTATAGCCGGTACTGGTACTGCGCCGGATATAAGTTTCTCTGAACCTTAGATAAACGGAATATTTTTTTAAATAAGTCATCCACATCCAAAAACGCAGATCCTGCTCCAGGGAATTTTTTAACTTGTCTGGAACAGTATTGTCATTATCGGTATTTTTGTATTGACGAAAAGTGGAGGATAGCCAGGTGCCGTATTTTATGGCGATTTTTTCCTTGACGGGCTTTGGCGCAGAGATTGCCTCTAGCTCTTTAGTCTTCTCGTCCTCTTCTGCATTGGTTCTCTCTTGTTGCGTGTCTTCGGCAGCGAAAATTTGAGAAGAAAACACAACCACCAAAATTAAAAAAAGAAATAATATTTTCCTCATAAACAATCTTTTCTGTGTGTATTATATCAACCGGTACCCCAAATTGCAACAAGGTTTTCTGTAATACTATTTAATAATGCTGGCTCTGCAATTTATGGGCAAAGATTAAGAATCAAGACAAATTCGCCCCTGGGCAGGGTTTTACTAAAGTGCTCGATTAACGCGCTGGCTTTTTCTCTTTTTATCTCTTCGAATTTTTTGGTAAGTTCTCTGGCGCAAACCACTAAGGGATCATTTAATATCTCGGATATGTCGTGGAGGCACTTTTTAATTCTATGAGGCGATTCATATAGAATTATAGTTCTTTGTTCGCCTGAGAGTTCTTGCAGCCTTTTCCTGCGCGCAGCCTGTTTCGGTGAAAGAAAACCTTCAAAGATAAATTTATGTGTCGGCATGCCTGATAAGCTTAGGGCGGTGATTAAGGCAGTGGGGCCCGGTATTGCTGTAATGGGGATGTTGTTTTGGATGGCTAAATTTATAATATGGTAGCCGGGATCGCTTATCCCGGGGGTGCCAGCGTCGGAGACTAGGGCGATTTTTTGCCCTTGTTTTAAGAGCGAAAGCAAAAAATCGCCCTTTTTAACCTTATTATGCTCAAAATAGCTAGTTAGCGGCGTATTAATACCGTAATGTTGGGTAAGTTTTCTGGTCTGGCGGGTGTCTTCGGCAGCAATTAAATCAACCTCTTTTAAGACTTCCAGCGCGCGGATGGTTATGTCTTTTAAATTTCCGATGGGAGTTGAGACGATATAAAACATGCGGGCCTCTAGATAAAAATTTAGGTTATCTCGCGCTGAAGCCTTATGAGTAAAATAGGGTCTGTATCAATAAAGGCCACCCGAGTTTCGTAGTTTTTACTTTCCTGGTCCAATTTTGAATCTATGACCTTACCATGGGCCTCAATTGTATCGTTTGAGATTGGCATGTGAATTTCTATTAACAAAAGGGTGTCTTTGTCGAATGAATTAGCGCTGATAAAGCACATGCCCCCAGAGCTGATGTCTTTGGTCTGAGAGGCCTTGGCCGGGGAATCTGAGCCTTTGACTTGATAATAAATCATGATCGGCCTTTTGGCCCTGAAAAACTTTCTTTTGTCTTCCATGACTAAACTTTATTTTTTAACTTAGAGGCGGCCTCTTTATCCAAAATTATTGTAACATTCTTATGTTTTTGTAAAGCTGATGCTGATATCTCCTCGCTGGGCTGACCTTCAATAAATTTCGCGCATATCTCTGCCTTTTTTGCTCCGTTGGCAATGAGCAGAATATTTTTTGCCTCAAGGATCGTCCCTACTCCCATAGTAATCGCCTGGCACGGAACTTCTTGTCCTTTTTCAAAAAATCGGGCGTTATCTTCTAAGGTCTCTTGGGAAAGACCTACTATCCTAGTCCGGCTATCAAACGGGGAACCAGGCTCATTAAAAGCAATATGGCCATCGCGGCCGATGCCTAAAAGTTGAAGATCGACTCCGCCGGCCTGCTTAATTCTATCTTCATACCACTGGCAGAATTTTGCAGGATTATCCGTATCGCCCTTAGGTATTTGAACATTGGCAGGGTTTATATTGATATGCTTAAAAAGATTATCCCACATAAAGAAATGATAACTATTTTTATCCTTAGGGCTAAGCCCGAGATATTCATCTAGATTAAAGGTCTTAACGCTCGTAAAATCCAATTCTCCTTTTTTGTGCATCTGGATAAGTTTTGTATAGGTGCCCAGCGGCGTTCCGCCCGTCGCTAGGCCTAAGACGGAATTGCGCTTACTCTTGATTTCTTTGCCAATGAACTCTGCCGCAATTTTACTCATTTCATCATAGTTGGATACGACAATTATTTTCATTTTTTCCCTCTTCTAATGAAAATTCTCTATTCAACAGTAACCGATTTTGCCAAATTGCGCGGCTGGTCTACATTACAACCTCGGCGCACAGCAATGTAATATGCCAATAATTGCAGGGCTACTACATTAAGTAACGGCGAAAATAAATCTTCTATTAACGGAACCGATATAACTTCTTTTACGTAATGCTTAATTTCTTTATCTCCTTGGCTGGCAATAGCGATAATCTTTCCTGCCCTTGCGCGTATCTCGTGAATATTGGATACCATCTTGTCATAGATCTTAGATGCAGTGGCGATACAAACTACAGCCCGGTATTCGTCAATTAAAGCAATCGGCCCATGTTTCATCTCGCCTGCAGCGTATCCTTCCGCCGGGATATAAGAAATTTCTTTTAGCTTTAATGCGCCTTCTAAAGCCGTGGGAAAATTTATATTTCTGCCCAAATATAAAAAACTTCCAAAATGATGATGGCGGCCTGCAACCTGCATAATTGATTTTTCATTATTTAAGATTTTCTGTTGCAAAACAGGGACTTTTCTAAACTGAGCTAAATATTTGTCTATTTCTTTGCGGGGGGTACTCTTGGTCAGATTGGCCAGGTATAACCCTAATAGACAAAGTATTGATAGTTGGGCGGTGTAGGCTTTTGTGGAGGCAACGCCTATCTCCGGACCGGCATAGGTATAGATTACTCCGTCGGACTCGCGCACCAAAGATGAACCAACCACATTGCAGATAGATAAAATTTTTATGCCCCGCTGCCTGGCAATCCTTACCGCCGCTAGCGTATCTGCTGTTTCGCCAGACTGGCTGATCGCAACGACAACCGTGTCTTTGGGGATGATAAGTTTGCGATAACGGAATTCGCTGGATAAATCTACCGTGACCGATATGCCAGTTAAGTATTCAATCAAATACTTGCCTGCAAGACCGGCGTGATACGCGGTGCCACAAGCAATAATAATGATATTCTTTATGTTCTTTAAGGAGTTTTCTTTAATTTTTAGCTCTTCGAAGTGGATACCGGAGCCCTTGATCCTGGATGAGATAATCTTGGAGGACACTTTAGGTTGCTCGAATATTTCTTTTAACATAAAATGCGGATAGCCCTCTTTTTGGGCAGCATCCAAATCGTACTCCACTCGATGAACAGGCTTAACAACTCTTTTGCCACCTAAATTAAAAACACTAATATTGTCTCTGGTTACAACAGCAATTTCATTGTCGTCTAAATAAATAATTTCTTTGGAGTATTCCAATATTGCCGGGACATCCGAAGCAATAAAATTTTCGTTTTTGCCCTTGCCGATGATTAACGGCGAGTCTTTGCGGCAGGCGATAATGCGGTCAGGGCTATGGGAGCTGATTATACCAAGGGCAAACGAGCCCTTCAGCCTCTTTAATGCCAGCCTTACCGCCGAAAGCAAATCCCTCCTATAATAATGTTCAATTAAATGCGCCACGACTTCCGTATCGGTCTGTGAACGAAATCTGTGCCCATGTTTTTGAAGCTCGGCTTTTAATTGCTGGTAATTTTCGATAATGCCGTTATGGACTATGGAAATTTTGCCTGTGCAATCGAGGTGAGGATGAGCATTAGCTTGGTTGGGTGAGCCGTGGGTCGCCCATCTTGTGTGGGCGATACCGACGTGGGAATGGGCAAGCGGGGATCTTTCTAAAAGATGAGCCAGGTCCTTAATCTTGCCTTGTCTTTTGCGGATATTAATTTTACTATCATGCATAATGCCGATACCGGCTGAATCATATCCGCGGTATTCTAATCTTTTGAGCCCTTCAATGAGAATTGACTGGGCATTTTTTTCTCCGATATAACCGACTATCCCGCACATTTGATTTTCCTTAATTAGTTTAACAGCGTATTAGAATATACCAAGAAATTCCGGACAAGGCAACAAAAATTAGACGGGATCAAAGGTGGGGGTAACATATACATCATCGCATTTTTGTTTTTTGATGACGTTGCCTTCATCGTCTATGCCTTCGATATCCGATCTGCCATTGGAGCCTATAGACCAGACGCAATAATGTTCATTATTAGGAGAAAGGCTATAATTATATTCAGCATTTTTTTTCTTCACAAAAGGATCAAATAGTATTTTGTTAACGACTTGGGGCTTCGCCGCAATCAAATGCTCTTCGCATATTCTCTCTGTGGCTGGCGGATATCGCTTAGGGTTTTGATTATCGCGATAAGACACCAACGCGTTCTTAATAACCAATATCTCTCTGCGGGCAACGCGACGGCTGACAAAGTGCTCCATGTTTTTATAATAAGGAATAAATATGCCGAACAAAATTGCCACGAGGGCCAAATCCACCAATAATTCTATATAGGCAATGGCTCTTTTGTTCTTCACTTTGCCGCTGCCTCCTGCCAAAGCCTAAGCTTATAGGTTTTACCTGCCTCTTCTATGGTAGCGCTATTTTCATCGATAGCTGCAATCTTCAACCTGCCTAAACTGTCCCCTTTCTTAACTAAAGTACCGTTAATGACGGCGCGCCACTCTTCTTCATAATTTATAATGGTGGTAAGCTGCGCTGTATCAAAGGATCTCCCGGAAAATGAAGAAGATGTGTCCTGCGTAGAATCCTGGGATTCTTGCTGGGTTAAAAATGGCGCATTGCCATAATCGCTTAAAGAAGTAAAGGCATCTATCGTATCGGTGGCGGCGCCTGTATCCGCGCCGTCAGTTGCCTCGGAAAGTAACATTTCGGCAGGTATCTCTTCGGTCAACACTTCCTCTGGAGGGGCATCGGTTTGTCCTGGCTTGGCATTAAAAGCGGTTATGCCCTTCTTTAGAGATAAGAAGGCGATATAGCATAAAATAACTAAAACAATTATTTTTACGGCATTGCCTTTCATATTAAACCCCTTTCTCTAAAATTAGTATCTTAATTATGAACTTGTTCTTTTGGCTGTTGTATTATCTGTCCTTTTTTCAATACGCATGCCTCTAGCCTTAATTTGATGTTAAGGCGCGGCAATATACTTTCTTCCCTGGATACAGCAAAGCCTTTTACCACTATGAGGCAATCCGGAAAACTGTTTAAACTGTCCAAAAATTGCCCGAATTTTATATACTCGCTTTCTAGGCTAACGTCTATCGGTAAGACATTCAAGGCATAACCCGAGAACTCGCCTGATTGAGGCACTTGCGTAAAGGTCTCCGGGCTTATCGCAGAAATTTTAACTCCTAGCTTGGTGCCCATCTCTGTAAGGCTATTAAGCACAAAAGACAGGGAGTATTCGGGAGAGAATTTCCTGGCTAAAATATTTCTTTTTTTCTCAAGATCATTTTTGTCTAACGACTGCGCGCTGGCTAGCCTGTCTTTATAATCTTTTATCTTAAGGTCGAGGTTATTTATTTCGCTGCCCAGCTGGATCCTCTTGATAATAAGCGGAGATGACAAGACCACGGCAACCGATGCAACCACTGCTAAAGATATTATTGGCACGGCTATAGTGATATAGCGCCTGGCAAACTCCCACCTTCCAAGCAGGGCATTGACTTTTATTAAGATAGGTTCGGGTATTTTAAACTGGCTTAAATTAATTTTTTGCATATTAGAAATCTAGTTTTGAGTTTAAATTAAAGTCCAATACTTGCGCCTCTTCGTATTTTTGAGCGTTAGTCAAAGAAACCTCCTTAAAGATGCCTTTTTCTAGCGCCACGATAAACCTAGAGAGGATATTCTCCGCATCTCCAGCAGAATTCGAAACAGAGCCTTGCATGCTTATTTCTGTTTCTCCTACGGTTAAAGAATTTAAAGTAATGCTTTTAGGCTTCACCCTGCTTAATTGCTTTAAAACCCCGGACCACACTTTATTTCTTCTAACAAGCGAATTGGCTAAGGCTAAGCGCTGTTGCACTTCTTTATCCAGGCTTTCCAAGGGCTCTATATTTAGAATGAGCGGATCAAGGCTGGCAACTTCGGCCTGGGCTACAGCAAGCCTATCCTGGTAGCCATCGACGTTAAATTTAAAAATGAAATACATAAATATAAATAGGAAGATCCCAAAGATAGCTACTATTCTTGCCCCGGCGCCAAAAAGATAATCTTTAGTTTCTCTCTTTATTTTCTCGGGCAAAAGCGAAATCCCGTGGTTATAGCTTAATGCTGCCCCCAGCGCTACGGCTATGTGGTAACCAGACACAAGCCCCCCGCTAGCTTGAGGGTTTTCGGAAGCAAATTTGATATCAATATCTTTAAGCGGGTCGATAAGCTCTACTGGCGACTGCAGCTGCTGTTCAAAAACATTAGCCGTATTATCTATGACTGATTTCTCGCCGAAGAATATTATTTTTTCCACTTTGCTGCCGTGGCTTTCTTCCAGGAAATAATCAAAGCTCAGTTTTACCTCGGCAGGCAACCTGTCTAATTTAGGAGTGATGGTCCGGGTAAAACACAATTTTCTATTTCTATAAATATTTATCGCTGTCCCCTGCGGGGCTATCTCCAAAGTAGCGACCACCTCTTTTTTCACTATCTTCTGATGTTCCAAAAAGTTTTCCAGCGCCAACGGGGCAATAGTTGTAACATGCGGAGTCACGCCGGCCTGCCTAAGAAGATGGATGTGATCCGCAACAACGTCTTGAGGCACTGCCACGACTAAAACCCTGAGCCTTTTTAACGGCCCATCGGTTATCTTTTCTATGATCTTGGCGTCGATAATAGCCTCTTCCACGGGAAACATAAGGTGTTCTTTGATCTTCCATTTCACTGATTCCATTAATTCATGGTTAGCCATCTGCGGAAAAACCATCTCGCGGACAGCAATCTTAGGGCTGGTAATAGTGCTGATAATTTTGGTGTCAAATAAATCCACCTCTTTTAATAAACCGGCTAGCTTCTTGGCGGTCTCGGGGCTGCTAGGTTCCTCGGGATTAATAGTTATCTTTCCGGAGCCCAATAAGACCATACGCTTACCCGCAAAGGCCAGATTAACAAAACTAATTAAATGCTTATCAATTTCTATCCCGATAAATTTACGCATAATTTATATTTTTATAGTGCTAAGGGTTATTTCATGCTGCTATATGCTGCATAAAATAAAACCAGGCTTGCCACCAAAAAAAGTGCCCCTATGCCAAGACGTACGCTCTGGGAATTTAAAAATAACTCGCGGTCAATGGACCATTTTCTCTCAAGGCGGTTAATCAAATCAATCATCAAGCCCGGCTTCAATATGCTTATGGCTGCTAACACCAAAAAGGCAAGCGCAAAAATAAAAATAATAATAAACATGTTTTCTCCTTTTAACTATTGTGCCGATTCAACAAAAAATGTCCCGCTTGGTTGACGATAAACCTGTGGCGGTGTGCCTTTAATAGCGATGTTCTGCGCTGCGTAAGTGGCAAAAACTACCGGTGTCAAATAAGTAACGGCGCAGCTAGAAGTGATGCACGCCGCTGGCACGTCTATCTCCCCGAGGCTGACCGTGCCTCCTCCGCCTGAAACAGCGGTTACGTTAATCCTCAATTGAGTTACATTGGTCTGAAGGGCATTAAATGTGGCGGTTACATCCGGTACTGCCCCGCTCTGAGTATACGCCACTCCATTTGTCCAGGCTCCGCTACTGTAAACATCTAAAGTGTAAGTGGTCGGAAAACCGGCAGCCACAGAACTACGCATGCGGATTTTATCCAATGAATAGTTTGAACCCGTGGGAAAAGTAAGCGTGTAAGAAACCGGTATGCTCGCGCTCCAAACAGTGCTCAAACTATTATCCAAAGCATTTGCGCTGGTGCCTGTTGCCGGCACTACCGCGCCATAAATCTCCACCTCTCCTATATTGACAGGAGAGACTGCTCCGCCTATGGTTGCCGTTACATTTATCCTGATATAATTTGCCAATACGGGCGTGAATGTGTGGGTAACACCTGTCAGGTCATTATTAGTCACTGTCGTCTGCGTTGTCCAGTTAGTGCCGTCTGTTGATGTTTGTATGGTATAATTGCGCGGAAACTGCGATAACGTTGCTGAGCCCAACATCAAGCGTATCCTGTTTAAATAAACCCGATAGGTAGTAGAGCCGCTATTAAGCAATAAATTGAACCTCAACCATTGTGGGATATTTCCAGAAGAGCGCCAAAACATATTAGCGCCAATGCTGCCATCCATGGCCCTTGAAGCAGAATATAGCCCGGAAATCGAAGAAGCGTCAATATAAGGCCCTTCTAAAAACAGGTCTCCGACGGCACCTCTGATATTATAACTGCCCAACAACTCGGTGCGTGTGCCTCGCCAACTGCCATTGGTACTTAAGTCTGGGGCTGTGTTTTCTAAATATGCGGCCATTCTGTGTATCCCTGCTTCGGCAAGATTGAAAGTTATATAACGATTTGCTCTGTGTCTATAATTTAACATAAAATAATAGTTCAAATCTAAATAAGCCACCACAACGCCGGCAAGTATAATTCCGAATCCAAACGCCAATAGAATTGCCGAACCTCTTTTCGCATCGCGTTTAGAACCTAAAAAATCCATTGGCATCAACCGATATTCTATGATAATCCCTGCTAAATCAGGTTATAAGTTACATATTTCTTGGCCGAACCTGCGCACGCACAGTTACTGAGTCGGTAAAGAGAAGCTGGGTCGACTGGTTTACCAAGGTGATCCTTACCAGGCGGATATTTGCCAACTGAGCACCGGGCACAGGCACGGTCATAGTCGCTCCGGTACCAGTATAATAAGCTAAAGTAAATGAGTTGACATTATATGCTATGGCAGAAGTTATGGATGTGACAGGGGATGTAGTCGCGGCATAGGTGCGCTGAAGCTGCCAAAGCCCCGACCCGCCCAAAACCCGGGCATAGGTTATGGTTTCATAGGGAGAGATGGCGAATGTTATAGAATTCGCCGTGGCGGTTGTAATTGAGCTGGCCTTACGCAGGTCTTGATTTATAAGATCCAGGGCGTTGGCCGCCGACTCGCGCAGATCCATATCTTGCCTTTGATAATTCCAGTTTCTCATGGCAGTAAAAGTCACGAAAGTAAAAGCACCAATAATATAAATAAGCACAAGATTGGTAATGATTAGCTCAACTAAGGTAAATCCTGCATTGCTAGCCTGCTTATTTTTACTTTTGATATCGTTAAATAAATTCATATTTTTATCTAATAATCCGCCAAGTAAGTAGTTAAAGAAAAATCTTGGTAGTTCGATCCCCATGCAGTACTAGTGCTGCCTTTGGAAAACCAACTCACCACAACATTAATAACTTTGTAAGTTGAATTAGGATTGGCGGGCACCAGGGTAACCGTGGTCCTGCGCCGAAATTGCGCAAAACCGGTAACGGGGATGTCTGAGGTAGTGCCTGCCGCTACGCTAGCGTATGTGCCGCGCCTGAGTTCATCGATTTTTTCCTGGGCTAAATTTATTCCTATTGCCATACGGTCAAGATATTGTCCCGCAAAGAAACCTTGATTATAACTATCCATTAAAGCGGAAAAAGCAACGGCAAAGAATAATATCCCTGCCATTGTCTCCAAAAGAGTAAAGCCTTGATTGTGCCGCCTAGGTACCCGAACCATTAGAGGTCCAAACATCGTCGTCTCGGTTAGCTGGCGTGACTACGCCGGCAGTGCTTATACCGGTTATATCCGATGTTCCGTCGGGCCCTATAGACCATATTACATAATAGGCGTTATTGGTGGATCTGGCATACCGGTAAACCGTGGTAGTGGTGGCGCCGAAGGGGTCATACATAGCGCTTTCAATAATGCGCGGATAAGTCGTGGCTGCCCAAAGCTGAGTTAGGGCTGTCGGGTAGCTGCCATACCGGATATAATAAGATTCCACTGCGGTTTTAAGCGCCCTTATTTCACCTTGGGACTTAGAGATATTGGCCTGGTCGCGCATACCTTTAAAACGCGGCAGCACCATGCCTACCAATATCGCGATGATTGCCATAACAATCATCAACTCGATCAACGTAAACGCCTTTCCCTTAATCCTCACCTTTACCCTCCTTCTGTGTATTTTCTTTTTTTCATGTGCCCTGCCTTAACAACCTCATCATGTCAAATATCGGCAAAAGAACCGCTGCCATAATAAAAGCAATAAAAGTACCTAAGACAAGCAAAAACACAGGCTCCAGTAATGCCATAAATTTCTTCACCGCGTATTTTGCCGTTGTATCATAATAATCGCCTAATCTATTTAAAAGCTGGTCGAGGTGTCCAGTCTCCTCCCCAACAGCAACCATCTGTATTAAATCAACAGGGAAGACTTTTGCCTCTTTTAATGAATCCGCCATCTTAATACCCTGCCTTACATCCTCGTGGACAATATCTATCGCCTTTTCATATATTTTATTTTCCACGTTTCTTTGCGATATTTTAATCGCCAATAACATGGGAACTCCGCAATTAAGAAGCATGCCTAAGGTCCTGGCAAAACGCGAGAGGCAAAATCTTTCCACCATTAATCCGGCTACAGGAATATTGAGCTTAATTCTGTCAATGATTTCCTTTCCTATGGCGGTGGCAGAGCTGCCGCGGAAAAAAAGCACTCCCCCGCCTATTGACAACAACACCAGCATCCATTGAGTCTTGAGAAATGTGCTGAGTTTATACATAATCTGGGTAGGTATGGGTAATTCTATTCCTATGCGTAAAAATGTGGAAACAAAAGACGGGATTACCCCGGTAAGGATAAAAAACACTATGCCGCCGCCCACCACTATCAAGATGATAGGATAAGTTAAGGCAGCTTGTATATTTTGCTTTACATCCATATCGTGTTCTGTAAAGGAGGCGACCCTCTCTAACACCGGGCCTAATTGACCGGAAGCCTCGCCTGCTTTGACCGAACTGGTAAAATAAGGAGGAAATACCTTGGGAAATTTTTCCAGGGCATCGGAAAAAGCCATGCCTCCCTCGACATTTTCATAAACACTGGTTAAGACAGAACGGAATTTCGGATTCTTCATCTGCCTGACTATAATATTCAAAGATTTTACCAGGGTAAGGCCGGCGCTCACCATATTGGCAAGCTGGATAGTAAAAACCATTTTATCTTCGCCGCTTATACGGCCGAAGAGAACGATTTCTTTTTTGAGAGCGCTGGTAGCCTCTTCTCTCTTTATTTGTTTTGCCTCTGTCTTTTTATCTATCGGCTTGTTGCTAATAGTTGTAACAAAAAGGCCCTTTCTCTGCAATATGGAAGCGATCTCGCTCTGCGACGGCCCCTCTAATTCTCCGGTTAGGACCTCGCCTGCATGGCTTCTGGCTTTGTAATAATAAATGGGCATAATATTAGGTAATTGTGGTTTCTTCCTCTCGGCTGACCCTTAAGACTTCTTCTATGGTTGTGTGGCCGTCCAATACTTTGCGTAAGCCATCTTCAAAAAGCGAAAGCATGCCGTCTTTCCTGGCTGCTTTTTTAATTTCATCTGCCGAGGATTTCTCCAAGACCAGCTTTCTTATGTCTGAGCTAGGGCTAAGCAGCTCAAAAATCGCCATTCTTCCTTTATATCCGGTATTGCGGCAATTTTCGCAACCGCGGCCTTTAACAAATTTGACATCCTTAACCGGCTTGCCAAAATCCAGCCCCTCTATAAGCTCTGGGGCAGGTTTATATTCGCTTTTGCAATGCGCACATATGCGCCTGACTAATCTTTGGGCGATAATGCACAAAATTGTCGATGTGACCAAAAATGGCTCAATACCCATATCAATTAAGCGCGTAAAAGTTGAGGCGGCATCGTTGGTGTGAATTGTGCTTAATACCAAGTGGCCGGTTAAAGCAGACTGGACAGCGATTTCGGCTGTTTCTTTGTCGCGGATTTCACCGACCATCATGATATCAGGGTCTTGTCTTAAAAATGCGCGCAATCCCGCCGCAAATGTAAGGCCGGCCTTTACATTAACCTGTACTTGAGTAATCTCGTCCAATCTGTATTCCACGGGATCTTCGACGGTAACAATATTTCTTTCCGCAGATTTGATTGTATTTAGTGAGGCATATAGCGTGGTAGTCTTGCCGCTTCCCGTAGGGCCGGTAACCAATAAGATGCCCCAGGGTTTTTTAATAATATCATTATATTTCTTGAGCTCGTCGGGATAAAACCCCAGCTGTGCCAAGCCGGGCAAGACAGTTGTGGTATCAAGAAGCCTCATGACTATTTTTTCTCCGTGGATACTGGGGACCGAAGAGACGCGTATGTCTACTTCTCTTCCCTTAATACGCACGGCATAACGGCCATCCTGAGGCACTCTTCTTTCGGCGATATCCATGCCGCTTAAAATTTTAATTCTGGAGACGATCGCCGAATGAAGCCTCTTGGGCGGGGCAGGCACAGGATGCAAAACTCCGTCTATTCTTAAACGGATTCTCAAGCTGTCTTCGCGGGGTTCAATATGAATATCGCTTGCCCACTCATTGACAGCTTTAGTTATAATAAGATTCACCAGTTTAATTACCGGCATCTCCTCTGCCAAATCATGGAGCTTGCTTATGTCTACATCGTCTTCTTCCTGCTCTTTCTGCTCAGCGATTTCAATGTTTTCCGCCTCTTTAGATACTTCGCTTTCATCCATCTCTACCAAATCCTCTAAAGCAAAGAATTTGGCAAACAAATCCTGCACTTCCTTGTCGCTAACAAGCACCGGCTCTACTTCGCAATTAAGCAACATTCTGATACGGTCGATAGTTATGATATCCAAAGGGTTGACCATGCCTAAAACAAGAATATTGTCCTCAAAAGATATGGGCACGACTTCAAATTTACGGCAAATTTCTTCCGGGACTTTCTTTAACACCTCGGGTTCAATGTGTCTGTCCTTGAGGCTAACCTTGAGCACTCCAATTTCCTGCTCAAAGAAATTATTCATCGCATCGCCATTGACATAGCCCAGTTTAATCAAAATCTGGCGTAGGGGTTCTCCGCTTTGTCTTTTCTCTTCCAGGGCCTGGTCTAACTGGGATTTAGTAATCAACCCCTGATCGATAAGAACCTGGCCTAACGGTTTTCTTTCTCTTAGCGTCATCTTAAATCTGCCGTTTTAAATTCCCTTGGGATGTTAATGGTTAAAAATATTAAAATCTCGGTTTTTTCTTTAGTCTTAGACTTGTGCTTAAAAGCAAAACCGACCAATGGCATATCTCCCAGAAATGGGACTTTTGTAATAGTATCTATTTCCCTCTCATTAAGTAGCCCGCCGATAACTACGGTATCTCCGTCTTTGACTCTCAGGGTGGTTGTAACCTCGCGCGTAGTGATAATCGGCTTTTCATTATTTTCTCCGGTATAGCCGGTGATGGCGCTCACCTCCGGATGCACGGCAAGGGTCACATAATTGTCTTGGTGGATTCGCGGCGTTACCCTTAAGATTATACCCACTTCTTTATCTTCATAGCCTGTAATCTCCATTTGGCCCGTAGTGCTATTTCGTTCATATGTGGGTACAGGTACTATTGTCCCTATAAGAATCTCTGATTCTTCGTCGTCTATAGCTAATAACCTGGGGTTGGAAAGGATATTGGTATCCCCGTCTGTGGTCAAGGCATCTAATGTCACCTGCAGCGTTCCGGATTCAATACTGCCAAAAGTAAAATCATCAACTGTAGTATATGGAAAAGCCGTGGACTCGCTTGTCGGAAAATCGCTTATATCGCCCTCCTCTGGCGGCTTACTTAAAGGCGCGTATTTGCCTAATTCACTTGAACTGCTAAAAACTCCGGGATCAAACGGAAAGGTAAGCGGCCTGGTGGCGCCGGTAAGCTTAACATACATATTCTGGTCCCATTTTACGCCTAGGTTCGCAAGCTTGGTGACTGCGACTTCCATAACCTTGGCATCAATGTGCACCTGGGGCCTGGCCTCATCCATCTTTTTTACCATTTCCTCAACGTCATGAATATTAGAGTAGGCGTCGGCAATAACCAGTGTGCGCGATTTAGGTTCATACAGGATTCTTCCCTTATCCGAAAGGACATCTTTGATATCCTCGATCTGGTCCTCGGTAAAACTGGTGTATTTTAATTTAAATATCCTGTTGGTGACCGTGCTGTCGTTTGACTGCACCACCCTGACCACTGTCCCGTCTATAAAATAGGTGTAGCCCGTCGACCGCAAGATCGTCGATAACACCGTCTCCGGTTTGGCATCGGTAAAATTGGCATTGACCTTGCCCGTAATGTCGGCCGGGAATATTATATTAATATTCAATAACTGCGAGATGGTCCGCAAGGCAATAGCCAAATCCTCGTTTTTGAAGAAGGCCTTTATCTTCTCATGTTTCTTGTTAACAGGAATGACGCTGCCGATAGAGGTAACCGGCTCTTGCTCCCTGCGCTGCGACTCAATCTTGTCGGTGATTGTGGCAAATAAATCGCGCGCCTTTTTATGATTGGGGTTAATTTTTAATGCAACATGCAAGTCATCCATAGCGCCATAGATATCGTTATTAAAATATTTGCTTTGCGCCCAGCTGCAGTATTCATCGGCCAAGCCGAGATCATCTTTGGAAACGCTCTTCGGGCTGCTGCGCAGCTCATCATCTTTTCTCTTTAAAACGATCGGCAGGAGCTTATTGGCTTTATCCGAACCCGGGTCAATACTGAGGCACTGGCGCAACTCATCTAGGGCAGCATCGTAATTACGGCTGAGATAATGTTTGACCGCCAAATCGAAATGCTCTTTTAAAGAATTAATATTTTCTGCCGAACCATAATAACAAATGAATAATAACAAAAAAATGGATAATAAGAAATTTCGTCTCATTTTTCCTCTTTGGTAATGGCGATAATATCCTCTAATCTTTCTAATAATGTGTTTGCCTCGTTATTGGCCGGGTCAAGGCTGATGACTTTGTCTAATTCGATTTTTGCCTTATCGTATTCCTGGATATCCACGTAGGCTGTGGCGCTTTTAAGGTAGCTTTCTATGAGCAGGCTGTTCTTTTCGCGCTGCTGGGTTGATTCCCTTTCTTTAGCCAAGACCGTAGTCTTCTGTATCAGTTCCCACAATTTCTTTTTCGCTTCTTCATATTTATCGTTACGGATATGAGAGAGGATTTCGTCGGGATACCTCTTGGCGCTTTTTTTGATTTGACGGGCGGTTTTTAACTGCGCGGTTTCGATGCTTAGCTTGTTGACGTTTTCCAGTATCGACACAAACTGTTTTTGCGCCTCGCTAAAATCGCTTGAATTTAAAGAAGCCACCGCCTTATTAAAACCGTCCTTAATCTGCTTGTTGTAATTTAGGATCTCTTGCTTGGTCAGCTCCTTGGGCTTGGTCTTGACTTCGGAGCTTTTTAAAAACAGCATCTTTGCATCAGACAGATAAGACATCGCCTCGGCATTATCAGGCTCTAAATCCAATGCTTCTTGAAATTCATATACCGCATCGGCATAGTTTTTATTTTTCATATATTCTCTGCCCATGGCGATATGCTCTCTTACCGCCGCCTTCCTCGCTACGCGCTCCTCTGCCAATTGTTGTTTGATTTTAATATTTGCCTTCTCGGCAAGCTGTCTGGCCCGCTGTATCTGATCGACGGTTTTGGCTTCTTCCAGCTGTTTTTTATTCTTTTCTGAGGCGATAGTAATTTTCTCTCCGCAAAATGCAATTTTTTTATTTAGTTTATTTTTGGCATTAGGGTCCAAGATGAGCAATTTCTCGTAAACCCGTTTTGCCTGTATATAATCCTTCCGGCCCATATAACTGGCCGCTTCCTGGTAAAGCAGTTTTATATTTTTCTGCTCTGCCTCTTGTTTCATCGAGTCTCGCAGCGTGCTTTCTTCGTCAGATTTCTTTTGCTCTTCTATCTCGCTTATACCTGTTGAGGCTTCCTCTAGCTGGGTATCCAAGGATTCTAAAATAACCTCTTCCTGAATAACCTCTTCCTGAACAACCTCTTCCTGCATTCCTTCCTCTTGGGCAAAAACAAAGCCGGCCAAACCAAATATCACTACCGCAATAAGCAATAAATATTTTTTCATAGGCCTCATTTCTCCTGAACAATATAGTTTTCTTTGACTCTTCCGCTAAATACTTGCGGGACAATCTTGCCCAGCGAAACCGGTTAGGTTCAAGGATCTAATGCAACACTTTTATCTGTTATAATAGCTTTTATAGCAGAAGAAAGGAGTTGCTTATGATCTCGTACCAAAGGCTTAGTTTCATAGAACGAGAAGAAATCAGTCGTAA
>Ga0194113_10004831_pt1 | contig 17591 bp, 11 predicted proteins | sample TA2MahC200mmetaG_FD_146193 | JGI IMG/M metagenome (GOLD analysis project Ga0194113, IMG submission 146193) | Freshwater microbial communities from Lake Tanganyika, Tanzania - TA2015017 Mahale Deep Cast 200m | ecosystem: Environmental > Aquatic > Freshwater > Lake | place: Tanzania: Lake... | reverse complement strand
TCGACCCCGTCCCGATAGCGACATACCCGCTCCGTGATGTAAAACGACCGACCCCAACCCCCATTCCTGGGGATCCGTCGGCCCAAACTCTCAAACTCGCGCTAGCCTCTTCGCCCCGAGCGACTCGTCAACGTTACTGTTCGAGCCGGACGCGGGGAACGGCAAGTACCAGGAAGCCCTCGCGGAACTGCGGCGCGAGAGGCTCGACCGTCCAGCCACCTTCGTCGGCGCTGGGACGTGCAGCCTGGGCGCGGGCGCCGCCGCGACCCTGCGGGCGGTAAGGGACTACCTCGCCGAGCACAGCCTGGACGCCGACGTGGTCGAGGTGGGCTGCATCGGCATGTGCGTGGCCGAGCCCATGGTGGACGTACAGCTCCCCGGCAAGGCCCGCCTGTCTTTCGCCGGTATCACCGGGGACAAGGTCGGCGACCTTCTCGATGCATTGCTCGCCGGCGTTGTCCCCGAGACCGGCGTTCTCGGGCAGCACCGTGCGGAGGGCCTGGAGGCGTGGCCGGGTGTGCCGCACCTTGACGAGCACCCCTTCCTCGCGCCCCAACTGCGCTGGGTCCTGGCGAACTGCGGTCTGATCGATCCTTCCAGCATCGACGAGTACCTGGCGCGCGGCGGGTATCGGGCACTGGCGAGAGCCCTGTCCGCGCTCGCGCCCGCCGAGGTGTGCGAGACGGTGGAGAAGAGCGGACTGCGCGGTCGCGGCGGCGCGGGCTTCCCGACGGGGATGAAGTGGAAGTTCGCCCTCAAGGAAGAGAGCGACCACAAGTACGTGATCTGCAATGCCGACGAGGGCGACCCCGGCGCTTTCATGGACCGGGCGGTGATCGAGGGCGACCCGCACCGTCTCCTGGAGGGCCTGGCCATCGCGGCCTTCGCGATCGGGGCCACGAAGGCGTACATCTACATTCGGGCCGAGTACCCTCTCGCCATCGAGCGGCTGAAGCTGGCCATCGCGCAGGCGGCGGCGCTCGGCCTGATGGGCGAGCGAGTCCTCGGCACCGACTTCTCGCTGGAGGTCGTGATCAAGCAGGGCGCGGGAGCCTTCGTCTGTGGCGAGGAGACCGCACTCATCCACAGCGTAGAGGGCCGCCGAGGGATGCCGCGCCCACGCCCGCCCTTCCCGGCGCAGGAGGGGCTCTTCGGGCATCCGACGGTCATCAACAACGTCGAGACGCTGGCGAACATCCCGGCGATCATCGCCAACGGGGCGGAGTGGTTCAGCGCCGTCGGCACCGACAACAGCAAGGGGACGAAGGTCTTCGCGCTGGCGGGGAAAGTCGCGTGCACGGGCCTCGTCGAGGTGCCGATGGGCACGAAGATCCGCGAGATCATCTTCGACATCGGTGGCGGCACGGGCACGGGACAGGAGTTCAAGGCCGTCCAGATCGGCGGGCCGTCGGGCGGCTGCATCCCGGCGAGCCACATGGACATCGAGATCGACTACGAGTCGCTGAAGACGGTTGGGGCGATGATGGGCTCGGGCGGCCTGGTGCTGATGGATGAGGGCACGTGCATGGTGGATGTCGCCAAGTTCTTCATGGACTTCATCCAGCGCGAGAGCTGCGGCAAGTGCATCCCCTGCCGCGAGGGGACGCGGCGGATGCTGGAGATCCTCCAGCGCATCACGCGCGGTCGCCGACACGAGACGGGCCTGGAGGCTCTCGAACGGTTCCAGGGCGTGACCTACCTGAATCACCTGGCCCAGGTCATCAAGGACACGAGCCTCTGCGGGTTGGGCCAGACGGCGCCGAACCCCGTGCTCAGCACGCTGAGGTGGTTCCGCGAGGAGTACGAGCAACACGTCTTCGACCGCCGCTGTGCTGCGGGCGTGTGCACGGAGCTGCTTCACTACCGGATCGACGCCGACACCTGCGTGGGCTGTGGCCTCTGCAAGAAGGCGTGCCCCGCCGAGGCCATCATGGGCGCGCCGAAGAGCCCGCACTGCGTCATCCCGGACCAGTGCATCCGCTGCGGGAGCTGCGTGCAGGTGTCTCGGCACAATGCAGTGATTGCGGAGTGATGTGCGGAGAGGCGGAGAGGCGGAGAACGGCAAGATCGAAGTCAGCGAGGACTGATCGGTGATCGAGATCGAGGTCAACAACCAGAAGGTCGAGGCGGAGGCGGCTGACACCATCCTGCAGGCGTGCCAGCGTGCGGGGATAAAGGTGCCGACGCTGTGTCACCTGGAGGGTCTCCCGGCGAGCGGCGCGTGCCGCATCTGCGTGGTGGAGGTGGAGGGGCGGCCGAACCTGGTGCCCAGCTGCGCGTACCCGGTGACCCCGGGGATGAAGATCAGGACACACTCGCAGCGCGCAGTGAATGCCCGGCAGACGATCGTCGAACTCCTCCTCGCCAACCACCCGGACGACTGCCTTTACTGCATCCGCAACGGGAACTGCCGCCTGCAGGGCCTCGCGGAGGAGCTGGGCGTTCGCCAGCGGCGCTATGTGGGGATCAAGGACGAGTACCGGCTGGACATCTCCAGCCCCTCGGTGGTCCGCGACCCGTCGAAGTGCATCTCTGCGGGCGCTGCGTGCGGGTGTGCGAGGAGGTTCAGGGCGTCGCCGCCATCGACTTCGTCAATCGCGGCAGCAAGGCGACCGTCGGCACGGTCTTCAGCGAGGGCCTGAATGTGTCGAGCTGCGTGAACTGCGGCCAGTGCATCAAGGTCTGCCCGACCGGAGCCCTGGCGGAGAAGACGTACATTCGCGAGGTCCTGGCCGCGCTGGAGGATCCCGAGGTCGTCGCCGTCGCGCAGCACGCACCCGCAGTCTCGGTGACGCTGGGCGAGCTGTTCGGCCTGGAGGCGGGGAGCGACATCGACGGCGTGATGGTCGGCGCGCTAAGGACGTTGGGCTTCGACTATGTCTTCGACACTTCGTTCACCGCCGACCTGACGATCATGGAGGAGACCAGCGAACTGATCCACCGGATCAAGACCGGTGAGACGCTGCCGATGCTGACGAGCTGCTCGCCGGGGTGGGTGAAGTTCGTCGAGGAGTTCTACCTGGAGTTTCTCCCGAACGTCTCGACCTGCAAGAGCCCGCAGCAGATGATGGGGGCGGTCGTCAAGCGGTTCTGGGCCGAGCGCATGGGTCTGGACCCGGCAAAGGTCTTCAGCGTCTCGATCATGCCCTGCACGGCGAAGAAGTGCGAGGCCGAGCGGCCCGAGATGGCGCCGGAGGGCCTCCCCGACGTGGATGCGGTGCTCACGACGCGCGAGCTTGCCCAGCTCATCCGTCAGCGGGGCCTGGATATGGCCGCCGTGCGGCCCGACACCGCCGACACGCCCTTCGGCGAGCGCAGCTCGGCCGGGAAGATCTTCGGGGCGACGGGCGGCGTGATGGAAGCGGCCTTGTGCACGGCGCACTTCATGCTGACCGGGAACGAGTTGGGCGACCTGACGATCCCTCCGTTGCGCGGCCTGAACGGGCGCGAGGAGGCGGTGGTGAAGGTAGGTTCGGCAGAGGTCGGCGTTGCGGTTGTCAGCGGGCTGGTCAGCGCGCGCGAGCTACTCGACGAGCTGCGCAACGGACGCAAGGACCTGCACTTCATCGAGGTCATGGCCTGCCCCGGAGGCTGCATCTCCGGCGGCGGGCAACCGATCGACGTGTCTCCCGGGGCGGTTCGCCGGCGCATGCAGGCCCTCTACCGGATCGACGAAGGGGCCGCGCTGCGCACGTCCCACACGAACGCGTCCGTGCTGCGCCTGTACGAGGAGTTCCTCGGCGAGCCGCTCGGACACAAGAGCCACGAGCTCCTGCACACACACTACGCGGCGCGCGAGGAAGTCGTGCGCTAGCCGCAGCCGCGTGAGGCGAGGTTCCGATGGCCGACCACACCGGTAGGACGATCCTGCTTGTGGACGACGACGTTGACCTGTTGACGGGTCTGACGTTCCAGCTCAAGCGCCAGGGCTTCGAGACGATCACCGCCGAAACGCAGCGCGATGCCGAGCGGCTGATCGAGGAGACGAACCCGGACATCGCGGTTTTCGATCTGATGCTCGAACATCTCGACGCAGGCTTCACGCTCTGTCACCGCATGAAGCGGAAGCACCCCGAGACGCCCGTGATCCTGCTGACCGGCGTGACGAGCGAGACGGGACTGGAGTCCGACACCGTCACCCAGGACGAGCGGAGTTGGGTGAAGGCCGACGCGATGCTTGCCAAGCCCATCCGCTTCGAGCAGTTGCAGCGCGAGATCGAGCGACTGCTGTGACCAAGTAAGGGCCGGGTGTCGTTGTAGGGGCGGACCCACGTGTCCGCCCCGAGCGGGCTGGGCGGACACGTGGGTCCGCCCCTACAACGACACGACGACGGATGGCGATGGCTGACACTGAGACGTTGCGCATCCTGATCGTGGATGACGAGCCGGCGCTGCGCCGAGGCATGGAGCGCGTGCTGCGCGAGTTCACTGTCTCTCTTCCCGGAGGGGACGGCTCCGAGATCCGCTTGGAGATCGAGGAGGCCGGGTCTGCGGAGGAAGCGCTCGAGACCATCGGCCCGCAACCCCCTGACATCCTGCTCCTGGACTATCGCCTCCCCGGCCTCTCCGGGCTCGACCTGCTCGAGCGCGTCGCGACCGCCGATCCCCCAATCCTGACGGTCCTCATCAGCGCCTACGCGACGCTGGAGACAGCAGTTGCCGCCACGAAGCGCGGCGCGTTCCATGTGCTCGCCAAGCCGGTCCGCCCTGACGAGCTGACCGCCACGATCGAGAAGGTCGCGCGCCACATCGTCCATCAGCGACAGGCGCGCGCGCTCGCTGAGGAGCGCAAGCGCGTCCGGTATCAGTTCGTCTCGATCCTCGCGCACGAACTCAAGGCGCCCCTCGCCGCCGTGGCGGGCTACCTCGACATCCTGAAGGACCGCGAGGCGGCCATCGGCTCGGGCATGTATGACCAGATCATCGAGCGCAGCACGGCGCGGATCGACGGGCTCAAGAAGCTCATCAACGACATGCTCGACCTGACGCGGATCGAGTCGGGGCAGCGCAAGCGCAAAGTGGAAGAGATCGACCTGTACGAGGTGGCGAGTACGTGCGTCGAGGTCGCGAAGGTCGATGCCATCGAGCACGACATCACGGTCTCGTTCACGCCGGACCAGGGGCCGATCCCGCTGCTCGCGGACCGCAGCGAGATGGAGATCATCCTCAACAACCTGCTCTCCAACGCGGTGAAGTACAACCGCGAGGGCGGCACCGTTGAGGTCGCCATCGAGCCGAACGAGGAGCAACTCGCGATCCGCATCGCCGACACGGGGATCGGGATGACCCCCGAGGAGGCGAACACGGTCCTCAACGACTTCACCCGCGCCAGGAACGAGAAGACCCGCAACATCCCCGGCAGCGGGTTGGGGCTCTCCATCCTCAAGCGCATTGTCGCGCTCTACGACGGCGACGTCTCCGTCGAGAGCGGGCCGAACGTCGGCACGCAGTTGGCCGTCCACCTGGAGTGCAACGTGGCCCCCGAGCCTGTCCCGGTCACTCAAACAGCAGCGCCCTGAAGTCGTGCTTCTTCAGCGGGAAGCTCACGCGTCCGCCCGCGCCCTCGACAGCCTCCCCCGACTCCACGTCCTTGGCCTTGACGGTTGGCGGCAGGCCGAGGGCCTTCAGGTCCAGCTCGAGCGCACATTGACCTCCCTCGCTGTAATCGGTGACGATCGCGATGGCGCGCGGGCCGTTGGCCATCACGATTCCCTTCGCGTCTACGCCGGTGACCTTCAGCGGGAAGCCCTCGTCCCAGTAGTTGTAGACGCGGCAGTCGGGGCTGCCGTAGCCGAAGTCGAAGAGCTTCTCGTACATCGCGTAGTGCGAGGCGGGGTGCCAGTCCCAGACGCGAATCTCGTGCACGAGGCAGACGCCGAGGCGGGTCCTCATGCACCATTCCCAGGCGGGGTCCTTCTCATCGTAGAAGCCGCCGGCGAGGATGAGCGGGATGTTGCCGCACTGGCGGCCGATGGTCTCGGCGACGGTGAGGTCGGGGGTGAAGCGGTCCTGGAAGTCGCGCTTGCCGTACTGCCACTCCCAGTCGAGGTTGATGTTCGCGAAGGAGAGGATCGGCACGATGTTCGTGTTCGTCATGTGGGGGACGTTGGCGAAGACCGGCCGGCCCTCTTCGTTGAACAGGACCGCCGTGCGCTTGATGAGGTCCCGCATCGCCCACAGGCCCATGCTCGGATGTGTGCGGCCCTTCTCATCGACCCACGCGCCGCCGGCGACCGTGTCGAAGTTCGCAGCCATGAAGATGTTGTCCCAGTAGATGCCGTCGAAGCACTGCATCATCTCGCGGTAGTACCACATCGCCGCGTCCTGGAAGCTCGTCACGGGGCAGATGTCATACGCGAGGCCGCCGGACTTCGAGCGCTCGTGGTAAGGGAAGTTCACCCACTCATCCTGGAAGGTCGGCCATTCGGCCATCTCGTAGCCCATCCCGCGCGCATTCGTGTAGGGCGTCCACAGCCAGCCTTGCGCCCGGGGCGTGCCCGCCGCCGACCGCATCCCCGCGCTGATGTGGGCGTTGTAGAAGGCCCACTGGTCGGTCCCGGGCTCGATCCCGTACCTGCGGTAGCCCTCCATCCACTGCGTGACGAAGGCCTCGTCATACTCACCTGTGTCGCGCGCTTTCGAGAAGGCCTCGTAGATCGACAGGTCATGCTCGCGCGGGTAGAAGTCGAAGTTCATGCAGCCGTAGTAGTACGAGGCCCCGATGATCGAGAAGGGCTGGACCTCGGGTGACTCGTAGGACTGGCCGATCCAGCGACGCCAGTTGACCGGATCCTCGGGCATCGGCTTGGCGGGCGTGGCCTGGAGGCCGAACTCGATCTCGCGCGGCGCATCGAGCGAGGTGCTTCTCGTGATGAAGTTCACGCGCAGCAGCAACACGCCGCCCTGACGCTCGATCTGCACCGTGGGTGTCGTGTCATCGAGACTCCAGCCCTTGTCCGAGTCGGCGAACCACGCCAGCCCGCGCTCCCCTCCGCCGAGCCAGACGTAGGGGTAGAACGTGCCGACGATGTTCGTCCGGTTGGCCTTCGAGGAGTCCCAGATGAGCCCGTCGCCCTCGGGGGTCTTGCCGGCCAGGTTGAACCGCAGGCCGTCCCCGCAGGCGTGTATGTAGGGCATCTGCGAACCGTCGAGGGGGATCTCCAGGCTCAGCCCGTCGATCTGCTTGCCGGGCGCGGCGTCGAGCGTGACGCGCACCTTGGCCATCCCGTCCTGCTCCCACTCCGACCTCACCTTCGCCTTGATTGAGCCGGCAGAGAAGCTCCCGATCGTGACCGCGAAGCTGGGCCGGCTACTCTCGACCTTCAGGGCCCCCGGCGCGACCAGAGCCTCCTCTCCTCCTGTCTGCACGCGCCAGAGCATCGGGCCCTTGAGCAGCGGCTTGCCGAGGCTCGTGACCTGATCCCACGTGCCAGCACCGCTGAGTTCATGCTCACGAAGGACCGTGGAGAGAACCTTGCCCTTCACTTGGATGGGCGTGAAGGGCGGGATGACGCGATCCGACAGCCCGAGCCGGTTGTGCTCCCAAGGGAAGACCTTGCGTTCGTACTTGCCGATGACGGGTTCAGTCGGGACGCCCTCCCCTGCGAGCGTCACGCGCACCTCGTAGTCGCCCGCGGTCAGCTCGGGCGTGTCGAGGATGATCTCGACGGCGTAGTCGGCGAAGGCCAGCCTCTCGTGCGCGATGGGTTTGGACTCTCCTGCCCTCGCGAACGAGACCTCGGCGCCGGTGACCTTGTCCTTCGAGGCGAGGGCCTCGATGCCGACACGCACCTTGAGCTTGCGGTAGTAGGGGTAGACCTTGTACTGGAGCTGGACCGCCTGCTTGTCCTCGCGGGTCGTCGCCCAGCGCTCGACGGGGCGCTCGAGGCGCCAGGTGAAGTCGCGGAGGTAGAGCGGGAACTCGACGCCGGGCCGCGTGACGCGGATGATCGTGTGGTGCGCACCCTCCGGACCGCCATGCGGCGGCTCGAAGGTGACGGTCTCCTGCGCGCCCGGCAGCACCGGGAAGGTCCGCGTGAACTCCGAAGGAGGGTTGCGGCTCCAGGTGTCCGAGATGAACACCGCAAGGTCCGCCGGCGCAGCAGCCGGGTTGCTGATCGAGAGCTCGATCCTCGGCTTGCCCTCGCCGTGCAGGCTGAGGACCTGCACGACGGGCGCCGCGGGATCGAACTCGACGCGGGGCATGGTGGGGATGTCCTCGTAGGGGGCGGCGATGCTCTCCCAACGGCTCTGGTCCCACTCGCGCTGCCAGTTGCGGCAGACGCGCAGGCCCCACGGGTGCCTGAGGTCCTCCGCGGTCGCGCCGATTCCCGCGAAGGGGATCGCGATCTCCACATGCCACGACCCGTCGAGCAGCTGGTTCGCGAACTGCCAGCCTTGCAGCCGCCAGGCGGTCGAGATCGCGTCGTTGGGCTTGGCCTCGTCGAAGCTGCGGTCGAACATTGCGCCGCGCGCGTTGACGATCAGGTGGAAGTAGCGCCGGTCGCCGGTTGTCGCCCCGAGGTGAGGGTGCACCACCAGCTCGACGGAGTCATCGCTGAGGGCCGCGATGATGTCCCGGTCGCCGTCGGGCACACCACGCGTGAGAAGGTCGCCGGTCGGAGGCAGTTCCGACTTGAGCGCGATGTAGAGGTTCTGCTGATCCGCGCCGACCCAGAGGATCGCCTCGCGGGCGCACAGCTCCACGTTGTACTGGCTGCACAGGCCGACGCTCCGCACTGCGCCGGCCCACTCGGCGTCGTCGATGCGGCCGTCGATGGTCGGCGCCTGCTGCAGCGGGCGCAGCGTGATCTGGGGAATCGCCGCGTCGCAGTGCGCGGATGTCGAGGCCAACGCCAGAGCGAGACCGATGCCGATCATCTCTGTCCCTCCGCCGGGGGCTTGAGTGCGTCGTAGAGGTGCCGCGCCTCGTCGAGCGTCAGCGGCCTGCGGTAGATCGTGAGTTCATCCATCAGCGTCTTCTCGCCGCCTGCCGAGCCGACGAGAAGGTCGCCGAAGTTCGCTTCGGTCGGGCTCTGCTTGACGGACACGCTCTGGAACTCGCCGCCGTCCAGCGAGAAGGACATGACGGGCCAGCTCCAGTTCGCGACCAGCAGGCGCCACTTGCCGAGCGGCCAGTCCTCGGTGCCGAAGGCCAGGCAGTTGTTACCCGTGACCTCCGAGAGCATCAGGAACTGCACCGCCTCCTGGCGCGTCACGACGCCCTCTTCGTTGTGCAGCGGGCCCTGGCGCTGGAGGTAGAGGCTGAAGTTGGTGGTCATCAGGAACTCGGTGTTGCCGCCGTTGACGTGAGTCCATTCGAGCGGGCAGAGCCACAGCGAGATCGCGCCGCGCGTCTCCAGGGGCGCGTTGAGCCTACGCGCGAGGAAGGCGCCGCCGCTCTCGCCGCCGGCCACGAGGGCGCGCCCCTTGACCCCCTCGGCGAACTGCGGCGTGCCGTGGAGTGTCGGCTCGAAGGCCCCGGCGGCCATGTCAGGCAGCATGGAGTCGGCGTCAAAGGTCAGCCGGAGCGTGACCCAGTCCATCAGGGAGCGAAGCGTAGGATCGGCGACGTATGGGTCGGCGCGAGGGTCGGCAGGCGCTTGCGGCGCTGCGACGTTGGGCAGTAGGGCAAGCGTAAGCGGCAGGCCCATCCAAGCGATCGCCATGAGCGGGTCCCTCCGCGCGGGGCGAGTCGGTCACCAGTCCGCTACCGAGCCATCCTCGTGCCAAAGCCTCGGGTTCTCCCAGCCCCCGTCGCACACGTGCTCCTGCAGCGCCTCCTCATCGACCTCGATGCCGAGGCCGGGGCCGGTGGGCACATCGACGTGGCCGTCCTTGACGACGAAGGGCTGCTTGAGGTAGCCCTCGCCGAGGCAGACGTGCTCCTGGCAGAGGAAGTTCGGCGTGCAAGCATCGACCTGTAGGCCCGCCGCGAGGGAGATCGGGCCAAGCGGGCAGTGCGGCGCGATGGCCGCGAAGTAGGTCTCCGCCATTGCCGCAATCTTGCAGACCTCCAGGATGCCGCCGGCGTGGGAGACGTCTGGTTGGAGGATGGCCGCCGCCTGCTTCTCCAGCACCTCGCGGAAGCCCCACTTGGTGAACAGGCGCTCCCCCGTCGCGATGGGGATGCTCGTGCTGCGGGCGATGGTGACCATCGCATCCACGTTCTCGGGCAGGCAGGGCTCCTCGACGAACATCGGCCGGTAGGGCTCCAGGGCCTTGCACAACTGGATCGCCATCGCCGGTTGTACGCGGCCGTGGAAGTCGATGCCGATGTCCACGCTGTCACCCACGCCCTCGCGCAGGGCGGCCATCCGCCGCACAGCTTCCTCGACGAAGGCCGGGCTCTCGACGAAGCGCACGGCGCCGAACAGGCCGGTCTTCACGGCGTTGAAGCCCCGCTCGACGCCGGCGCGGCCGGACTGCGCGTAGCTGTCGGCATCGGTCCCGCCGACGTGGCAGTAGATGCGAATCCGGTCTCGCACCGCGCCCCCGAGAAGTTGGTGGACCGGCACGCCGAGGGACTTGCCGAGGATGTCCCACATCGCCTGCTCGATCCCGCTGAGCGCGCTGCAAAGGACCGGGCCGCCGCGGTAGAACGCGCCGCGATACAGCGCCTGCCAGTGGTGCTCGATGCGGCGCGGGTCCTGGCCGATGAGATAGCGGCCCATCTCCTCGACCGCCATCGCGGTCGTGCGCGACCAGCCCTCGACGATGGGCTCGCCCCAACCGACGAGGCCCTCGTCGGTGTGCATCTTCAGGAAGACCCAGCGCGGCCTCACGAACAGCGTCTCCAGACGGGTGATCTTCACGGTCAGTGGTCCCTCAGCAGTACAAGCAGTCCGCCGTCCACGGCGAGCGAAGCGCCGTTGACGAACGAGGCCTCGTCGGAGGCGAGGAAGCAGATGGCGGCGGCGATCTCGTCGGGCGAACCCTCGCGCTGCAGCACCTGGGCGGGGTTCCTGTGCGGCGCCCAGGCCTCGCGATCAACCGGGCGGTTCGAGCGATGGTAGAGCGTCGTGTCGATGGTGCCGGGCAGGACGCAGTTCACGCGGATGCCGCGCGAGCCCAGCTCCAGTGCCAGCGCGCGCGTCAACCCGCAGAGCCCGGCCTTCGAGGCGGCGTACACCGCCCCGCCGGGATACGTCTCCTCAGCATGCACGGACGCGACGTTCACGATGGCCCCGCGGCCGCGCTCCAGCAGGCTCGGCAGAACGCGCTGGGCCATGAGGTACGCGCTCTTGAGGTTCGTGTCCATCACCTGGTCCCAGAGCGCCTCGTCGATCTCCTCCACGCGCCGGAAGCGCGTGATGCCGGCGTTGTTGACCAGGACGTCAAGCTGCCCGAAGGCCGCGAGGGTCTGCTCGACGACACGGTCACAGTCGGCGGCCACGCTCACGTCGGCCTGGACGAAGAGGGCGCGTCCGCCGGCGTCCGCGATCTCCCCGCGCGTCGCCTCCCCACCCTCAACGTTGCGGTTGGCGACGATGCAGACCGCCGCGCCCTCCGCGGCCAACTGCAAGGCAGTCGCCTTGCCGATCCCGGAGGAGGCGCCAGTGACGACTGCGACCTGGTTCTCGAAACGTCGGCTCACAGGCTCCCTCGTCTCAGGGGTTCAGCGGGATGACGGCGGCGGGCATTCCCTCGGGGGACGCGCGATTCCTCTGCCGCCACACGGTTGCCCGGACCGTCGCGGGTAGGAGTCGGCGGCTGCAGCCTCGAACTGGGGAAACACGGCAGGCATCTTGCTGGAGGAACCCGCGCACTCCCCCATGTGGGGGAGGGGCAATTCCCCCGTTCGGGTAGACGTTCAACGAGATAGGGGGGCTACAATGACGCGACGGCGGAGAGCCGCCCCGGCCGATGCGGGGGCGGCGGACCGGCATCGCGATTGCCCGGAAGACACAGATGGTTGAGCAAGGCGTCGTTGCGGAGCAGATCATCGACGAGGCCGCCGTGTCGGATACCCTTGGCGCGGCCCAGGCGCCGGAGGCGGCTCGCCTGGACGAGCTGCTGGCCAAGGCGCGGGAATGCCAGGGCCTGACGCGGGACGAGGTCGCGGAGCTGGCGCAGGTCGAGGCGCCGGACGAGGTGGAGGCCATCTTCGAGGCCGCGCGCGAGGTGAAGAGCCGGATCTACGGCGAGCGGGTGGTGCTGTTCGCTCCGCTGTACGTGTCCAACGAGTGCGTGGGCAACTGCCTGTACTGCGGCTATCGGCGCGACAACCGGGAGCTTGAGCGCCGCACGCTGAGCCCAGACGAGATCGGCGCCGAGGTCCGTTGGCTGATCGACCACGGCTACAAGCGGCTGCTGCTCGTGTTCGGCGAGTACCACTGCAACGACGTACATGCGATGGTGCGCGCCGTGGAGGCTGTCTACGAGACGCGCCGAGGGCCCGGCGCGATCCGACGGGTCAACATCAACGCTGCGCCCCTCTCCTACGAGGACTTCTGCGTCCTGAAGCCCGCCGGAATCGGCACCTTCCAGGTCTTCCAGGAGACGTACCATCGCGCAACCTACCAACAGGCGCATCCCTCCGGGCCGAAGGCGAACTACGACTGGCGGCTGACCGTCTGGGACCGCTGCTTCCCCGCCGGAACCGACGACATGGGGCTGGGCGTGCTGTTCGGACTGCATGACTGGCGCTGGGAGCTGCTGGCGCTGCTGGACCACGCCGCGTACCTGGACCGCACCTACGGCGTCGGCCCGCACACGATCTCCGTGCCGAGGCTGGAGCCGGCGCTGAACGCCCCCTGGGCGAACGATCCCCCCGCGCCGGTGAGCGACGATGAGTTCAAGCGGATCGTCGCGCTGATTCGGCTGGCAGTGCCGTACACAGGGATGATCCTGAGCACCCGCGAGACTGCCGACATGCGGCGGGAGTGCATGAGGCTGGGTATCTCGCAGATCTCGGCGGGCTCACGGACCTCGCCGGGTGGCTATACCGACCATCACCCCGATGAGGACGAGCGGCAGTTCACCATCGGCGACGGCCGGTCGCTCGACGAGGTGATGCACGACCTGTGCCTCATGGGCTACCTGCCGAGCTTCTGCACCGCGTGCTATCGCGCGGGCCGCACGGGCGAGGACTTCATGGCGCTCGCGAAGCCCGGGAAGATCCACCAGATGTGTCTGCCGAATGCGCTGCTGACATTCAAGGAATACCTGCTCGACTACGCCTCGCCCGCCACCCGCGAGGCCGGGGAGAGGATCATCCGGGGGCACTTGCAGGACATTCGGCGCGCGAGCCTGAAAGAGCAGACCGAGGCGCGGCTGCAGAGGCTGGAGGCGGGGGAAAGGGACCTGTACTTCTGAGAGGCAGGAGTTTGGGAGTGTAGGAGTTCAGGAGTTTGGGAGAACGGCAAAGGCGACGGCAACGACGAGCGGCGCGGCACAACGGCAGGACGACAACGGCGAGGTGCTGTGAATGAACGAGATCATCGCGAAGGAAGAGATCGCCCCCAGTACGTATGGCTACGACATCTACCACCCCCGAATCGCCAAGAAACGCAAGGCCGGTCAGTTCGTCATCATCCGAACCCATGACGGCGGAGAGCGGGTGCCGCTGACCATCGTGGGCTCGGACGTGCAGGCCGGCACCGTCACGCTCATCTTCCAGGCGGTCGGGCACTCGACGAAGGAGCTGGCGCAGCTCGGCGTGGGCGACCGACTGCTCGACATGGCCGGGCCGTTGGGGAAGGCGACACACATCGAGAACTACGGCAAGGCCTGCGTCATGGGCGGGGGCTACGGCACGGCCCCGGTGCTGCCCATTGCCGATGCGCTGAAGGAGGCGGGCAACGACCTCATCGGCATCATCGGGGCCCGCACGAAGGAACTCGTGATTCTGGAGAAGGAGCTGGGCGCGATCTGCTCGCGGCTGGAGGTCGCGACCGATGACGGCAGCTACGGTCACCAGGGCTTCGTGACCGATGTGCTGCAGAAGCTCATCGATGAGGGCGAGAAGATCGCCTTCGTGCTGGCGGTCGGGCCGACCCCCATGATGCGGGCCGTGTCGAACCTGACGAAGACGTACGGCACTCCCACGATGGTCAGCCTGAACCCGATCATGGTCGATGGGACGGGGATGTGCGGAGGGTGCCGGGTGGAGGTCGGCGGAGAAACGAAGTTCGCCTGTGTCGATGGGCCGGAGTTCGACGGGCATGAGGTGAACTTCGACCTGCTGATGAAGCGGCAGGGCACGTACAAGGCCGAGGAGCAGCAGGCGTCCGACCATGCGGCGCACTGCCGGGTGGGGCTGGAGGCTGCGAGGTAACACGAACACGGCAAACGGCTGAGGAGAGAATGCGATGAGCCCCAAGACCGAGACGGTCCCCCGGCAAGCGATGCGGGAGCAACCGCCCCAGGAGAGAGTCGGCAACTTCAACGAGGTGCCGCTGGGCTACACCGAGCAGCAGGCGCTGGCCGAGGCGAGCCGCTGCCTGCAGTGCAAGAAGCCGAAGTGCATCGAGGGCTGCCCGGTCGCGGTGGACATCCCCGGCTTCATTGCGCTCGTGCAGGAAGGCAAGTTCGCCGAGGGCGCGCGCAAGATCAAGGAGACAAACGTGCTGCCCGCCGTCTGCGGGCGGGTCTGCCCGCAGGAGACGCAGTGTGAGGTGCTCTGCGTGCTGGCCAAGAAGAGCGATCCGGTGGCGGTTGGGCGGCTGGAGCGTTTCGTCGCCGACTGGGAGCGCGAACACAACGTGGTGGAGCGCCCTCATACGGCGCCGCCGACCGGCAAGCGGGTCGCCATGATCGGCTCCGGCCCGGCCGGGCTGACCTGCGCGGCCGATCTGGCGAAGCTCGGGCACGAGGTGACCGTCTTCGAAGCGCTGCACGAGATGGGCGGCGTCCTCGTGTATGGGATCCCCGAGTTCCGGCTACCGAAGAAGATCCTGCGCGAGGAGATCGACACGCTGCGCGAGATGGGTGTGAAGCTGGAGACGAGCGCGGTCATCGGGAAGCTCGCAACCATCGAGGAGCTGATGACGGAGGAGGGCTTCGACGCGGTCTTCATCGGCACCGGGGCGGGCCTCCCCCACTTCATGGGCGTTCCCGGCGAGAACCTGATGGGCGTCTACTCGGCCAACGAGTTCCTGACGCGCTCGAACCTGATGCGCGCGTACAGCTTCGGAGAGAAGGCTGACACGCCGATTGCCCGGGGCAAGCGCGTGATGGTGATCGGGGGCGGGAACGTCGCCATGGACTCGGCGCGTACGGCGCTGCGCCTGGGGGCAGACAAGGTGATCCTGGCCTATCGGCGCTCCCGCGATGAGATGCCCGCCCGTGCGGAGGAGATTCACCACGCCGAGGAGGAGGGGATCGAGTTCCATCTGCTGACGGTGCCGGTGGAGCTGCGGGGCGACGAGCGCGGCTGGGTGACCTCCGCGATCATGCAGAAGATGGAGCTCGGCGAACCGGACGACAGCGGGCGACGGCGGCCGGTGCCCGTCGAGGGCTCGGAGTACGAGGAACCGATCGATGTGGCGATCATCGCGATCGGCGCAGGCGCCAACCCACTCATCAGCAGCACGACCCCTGACCTGGAGACCAACCGGCGCGGCTATATCGTCAGCGATCCGGAAACCGGCGCGACCAGCATCCCCGGCGTGTACGCGGGCGGGGACATCGTCACGGGGTCGGCAACGGTCATCGAGGCGATGGGCGCCGGCCGACGGGCGGCGGCAGCGATCCACCAGTACCTCCTCGGCACGAAGGCCGAGGGGCAGCCGACGGCAGACGCGTAGACGGCTGACCGCGGGGGTTCTGTCCTCAGGCTACTGGGCCACCTGCCCAGTCTGGATCAGCCTCACCCGCCGCCGAAGGGGTCGGGGGCCCCCATCTTGTCGGCCAGAGGGTCGGGCGTGACAGGACCTTCCGGCGAGAGCGTCGAGAGCATGCTCGAGTAGTAGGACAGGTAGTCGGAGGCGCTCGTCTGGGCCGGTGGGACGAATGCGGCCGGCACCTCCTCCACCGTCAACTCGAACGCAGCCGATACCCCCGGCGGGGCGACGACCACGACGTAGGAGGGGGCGGCCCCCGTAGTCAGCACAGCCGCGCCCTCACTGCCGCCCGGTGTTGCGGAGGCCCAGACAGGTACGCCCGGGGCCGCGCAGATGAAGAGGTCCAGATCAGCGTAGATGGGGTCCGCCGCCAGACTCACCTTGGGCACGGTTGCGGAAAGCGGCGCCTGCAGTTGGTACACCACCGTTCCCCCGGCCTCGACCTTGCCCTTGACGACCCCACTGCATGTGAGGGCCTGGGCGGTTGCCGGGTCGAAGGCCGGTCCTTGCTGCGCGGACGTCGCAGTGATCCCGAAGCCGCACGCACGGTCGGCTCGGATCTCTAGCAGGCAGCGTCTGCTGTCGCCGAGTGGGATTGGCGCCAGGCTCTTCCCGCCCATCTGCTGCTCGCGCGTGATCCAGCCTTCGTCGTCGCGCACGATGACGGTCAGTTTGGCGTCCGCCTCCGCCGGGCAGATCACTAGCTTCGGCGACCCGTAGCCGGTGTCGAAGAACCACGCGTAGAAGGGCTGGGCCGGATCGGCGATATGCCCGAGGATGCGCTGGTTGGCGAAGAAGGCCTTTGGTTGACTTGCGATCGCCCGCTCCAGCACCTCGGGGCCGGTCTCCTCCTCAGCGAACTTGACCGACAACGCATAGTCGGTCTCCCCATCGGGCTCTCGGCGCTCGAGCCACACGGCAACGTACAGGGCGCCGGTGAGGCCCTCCAGTGGGACGCGCACCGACTGCGTGGCCGCCGCTTCGGACGACTGGCCGAGCACCACGCCTCCCGCGCCGCAGACACCAAACCCCAACCCGGCCTTCTCCGGGTCGCTGGTCGTTAACTCGAGGCGGGCTACGGTCGCCGAGGTTTGGCCCACCTCGAGCGTGTACCAGCGAGCAGCCGGGGAGTCCTTGTCGTCTGTCGGCAGATGGCCCGACGCAGTGCCCCCGTCCTGGAGGGGTGCGAACCCGTCCACGAAGACCGGAATGCCCGCGACCGAGGGTCGGGGCGAGAGCTCCGCGCGGAGGGTGAAGCGGCACTGCTGCCCCGGCGCGGTGGGCTCCTCCAACTCGTAGCGCGCAACGCGCACGAACACTTGCGGCAGGCCCTCGATGGGGGCCAGGCAGCGCTCCTGCGCGCACGTGCCCTCGGAGGAGACCAGTTGGCTACCCTCGGGGTCGAACAGGGCCAGGTCTACATCGAGCGCCGCGTCCTCGGACAGGGTGAGGGTGACCAGAAGCGAGCGGGCGTCACCGGGTTGCTTCAGGTTGACACGGTACCAGACTTCCGGGACCTGCACGCTCACCGTACCGGCCACGTCGCGGCCGGGCGCCAGAGGCGCAGCCCGTCGGGGGACGGCAACCGTCTCCCCCTCGTCGCCCGCAGCCGGCTCGGCCTGTTGGCCGAGGGCTGAACCCGTAGCAGCGGCCCCAAGGACGGCCGCCAAAGCAAGACACACAGCTAGCGCGAGTTTGAGAGTTTGGGCCGACGGATCCGCAGGAATGGGGGTTGGGGTCGGTCGTTTTACATCACGGAGCGGGTATGTCGCTATCGGGACGGGGTCGATTGGGGCCCTCGAGGAC
>Ga0194113_10004819_pt1 | contig 17610 bp, 24 predicted proteins | sample TA2MahC200mmetaG_FD_146193 | JGI IMG/M metagenome (GOLD analysis project Ga0194113, IMG submission 146193) | Freshwater microbial communities from Lake Tanganyika, Tanzania - TA2015017 Mahale Deep Cast 200m | ecosystem: Environmental > Aquatic > Freshwater > Lake | place: Tanzania: Lake... | reverse complement strand
ACCTTGCCCTTGAACTCAGGCTTGCCGTCAATCGCCGCCTGTAGCGTGGCGCGCAGTACGTCACGCGCCGCCTTCACCTCGGCGTCGGTCATTTCCCGTGCCAGGTCGCGCCGGATGTGCTCGTAGAAGAAGTCCGGTGGGCTTTCACCCTTCGGGCCGATGTCCACGCCGCACAACGCCGCGATGCCCCAATAGTCCATGCCCGCGACCTGCAACGGGGTGAGTTTGTCCTTCGCAATCTTCGCGCGGGCCTTGTCCTTGTACTTCTTCACGTCAGGCTCCCGTCACTTCGCACCACACGCGGAGATACGTCCCGTCAGTCAGCCCGTAGTCCACGAAGGCAGTCCAACATTCAAACACGGCCCACTCGCTGTTCATGTCGGGCTCCTGTCACGTTGTCGTACACCAGTTCCCACTCGTCGGGGTGGGACTCGCAGTAGTCGGCGATGTCGTCGGGCGCGGCCATGTTCGGTGGGCAGCCGAACCGCACATGGGCGCACTCGTCGAGCGTCCAGGCCACCTCCCATGAGCAGATTGGGTACTTCGTCATCCCGATCAACCGGCGGAACAGGTAGACTCGCTTCACTGGCAGGAGCTTCTGCAACAGCCCGTCAAGGGCGTGGGCGGCGTTCTTCCACCAGCCGTAGCTCTTGCCGGCGTAGTGGGCAGCCTTGAACCGCATGCAGTCGAGGCTCCAATCGGAGAAGCCCGCCCTGTAGCGCCACACCTTGATCCGCCGCGTCGGGTCGAGCCGCTGGACGGTGAAGCGCCCCAGGGCCTCGCCGATGTATTCGGCGTCAATCATCCGGCCCGAGTGGGCGGTCCAGGTCCTTGGCTCGAACCAGCCGCGCGTGAACCAACAGATGGCTCTGCCGAACCACCGCTGGCCTAGCTCGCACACCACGTCGCCGCATTGGAACATCGGCAGCTTCACGTCAGGCTCCCGTCACTTCGGGATGATCACGGCTTTGCTTCCTCTGCCGTGCCAACCACCTCGATGCTCACCACCCGCCCGCTCGCCACGGCGTCCCGGACGGCCCCCCAGATGTTGTCAGCGGTTCCATTGCCCTGGGAGGCGCCCTTGGTAAACGAGTCAGCACCCTCCTGGGCAATCCCGACGGCTGCCGCCGCCCAGCGCGCCGTGCCGCGCGCGAACGCCACGATGCCGGTGATGAGGCTGCGCCGCGCCTCTTTCGCCATGCCGCGGTCCATTGCGGAGCCGCCGCCGGGCGCAAACGTCATCCGCAGCGCCCAGGGCTTGCCCGGAAGCACGGCCACCAGAGGCGCGTTCGGCAGAGCGGGAGCCATGCCCATCGGCGCAGGGGCGTCCGACTCAGGGCCGATCACGCCCGCACAGCCCGCCACGAGGACGAGGAGCGGAAGAAGCCAGAGCGCTCGCATGGTCAATCTCCTTTCGCCGTGAGTAGGCTCTTATCCCACTTGGGGTGCTGGCGCAACAATGCCATTGCCACGTCCCACCCCGGAAAGCCGCCCAAGTTGCGGTCATCAATGTACACGTCGGCGTAGACCTTCTGCGCCGCGAAGCCCTCGATGCCGGGGGCGTTCTCGTTGATCAGGGCGGAAATGCCCCACGTCCGCAACCACTCTCGCACGGCGTCACGCTTGTCACCGTCGCGGCATGTCCAGATGATCAGCGTGTGGGTATCTGCAATCAGGCGTAGGGCTTCAATGGCCCCGTCAAGCGGCAACCCGATCTTGGGGAACTTGTGCTCCACAATGGTGCCATCAAAGTCTATTGCCACGATCATTGCACGAGTCCCTTCACTCACACGCCACGTCGGCCCAGAAGCCCACCCACCCTAGGTGGATGTGCTTCACTCACCCCAGCCCCGACCGGCCCCACACCCACTTCTTCCCCGAGGCCCCCAGAAGGACGTAGCCGTTCTGGTATCCCCACGCCCGCACGTCGGGCCGCGGGCCGATCCGCAGCGGCGGCGTCGGGATGCCCAGCACGGACACCTCGGCGCTCAACTGCGGCCTGCCCGACAGGGTAATCCCCGCGCCCCCGCACCCGGAAGCTGTCATCAGGGCTGCGGACAAGAGGGCGGCGGCGAGGGCGCGGGCAGTCCGGCTCATGACCGTCTCCTGTGAACCGCGTCCGCTATCTCTGTGGGCAGGTTGTCCAGCTTGCGGAAGATGACCGCCTGCCCGTCCTTGAGCGTTTGGATCGCCTCTCCATGCGCGGCGAGCTTCGCCTCGTGCTCCGGGATGGGACACCCCCCGTTCCCTTTTCCGTTGGCCTTGCCCCGCCCGACGCGCAAGAACAGGGCTGCCGTGATGATGGCTGCCGCCCCCGAACCGCCCACGACCTTCAACACCTCGATGGCCTCAGACATCGCCTACCCCTTTGTGTGTATCCTATCACTATTCGCAGGATTGTCAAGGACAACCTGTGCCGCCGCGCGACGGGCCGCCAGGAGAGCCCGAACCCGCCGCGCATCCCGTGCGGCGTCACGCGCCGCGGGCGTCTTGGGCAGTCAGCATCGGCGCTCCTTTCCGCTCATTGGTGCCTCCCCGTGTCACTGTCGCCGCGGAGCCTTCCGGGCGGCACGGCGTAGGGGCCATCAGGAGCATCGGGCCGCTTCGCCGCGTCGCCCGCGAGCAGCCACGCCGCAGGCACGTTCGGCAATGGCTCAACCTTGCGCCCGCAGATGCGGGCGATCACTTGCTCCGTAGCCAGGTCGTCAAGGTCACGCGCCATCGGGGAACATCTCCTGCTCCACAAGCCGCGCGATGTCATGCAGCACCTTCAGGTGCCACTCCTGGCACTCTGGCGTCCCCTCCACTGGCGCGCACAGCACGGCGTCAATCTCCATCCCCATCTGCCCGCCCCGCCCACCGGACAGCCCAATCGCCACCATGTCCCGCGCCAGGGCCGCCGTCACCGCCCGCAGGACGTTCTCGCTGTTGCCGCTGGTGGAGAGCGCCAGAAGCACGTCGCCCTCCCCGCCCAGGGCGTCCACCATGCGCTCGAACACGCGCTCGAAGCCGTAGTCGTTGGCAATGGCCGTGATTGTCACGGGATCGCACAGGGCAATGGCGGGCAGGCCGGGCCGCCCCCGCTTCATGAACGCCCCCACGAGTTCCCCCGCGAAGTGCATGGCCTCGGCCAGGCTCCCGCCGTTCCCGCAGACGAGCACCTTGCCGCCCCGCCGCAGGCAGGCCACTATCACGCGAGCCGCCTCGTCCGCGGTCATTGCAGACTCCTACAGTGACGGCCACTGGTACTTCGCACACCGCCGCGCAAACACCGCGGCGGAGTAGGCATTCTCGACAGACCGCTGCGGCCCCAGCCTGCCGACGCCCATGTGCGGATGCTCATGAGCCACCAGGCACGGGCCGTTCTGCACCACGCGCGTCTTGTAGCCCTTGCTGTGAAGCGAGAAGCAGACATCCGTATCCCCCCGATAGCACAGGCCGTAGCCGTGATACCAGGCCACGAGGTCGGGGTCCTTCCCCGCGAGCAACGCGGGCAAGGCGAACATGCAGCACATGCCGGGCGATTCGGGCGGCGTCACGGCACCCGTCTCGTCAATGCTATGCCTACCCATCGTCTCCGTGGCGAGCCGCCAGGACACGCAGCCCGTGTCGGGATACTTGCGAAACACGGCGAGCATGGCCGCCGCCGCGTCACCTGTCCAACGCACGTCCTGGTCCTGGAGCAAGACGAACTCGCAGCCGCGGGCCGCGAAGTGTTCCAGCATCCTGTTACGGGCGTTCCAGCAGCCTGTGTTGCGGAAGCTCCGAATGTAGGGCACCCTGGGATGCGTGGCGGACATCCAGGCGGGCGTGGCTGCATCATCCCCGTTATCAAAGACCAGAAGCTCGTACTCAGGCTTGGCGTGTGCCAGGATGCTCGCCATGCCCGCCTGCAAGTCGGACAGGGCATTGAAGACGAGGATGCCCACGCCGAGCTTGTCAGGCACCGTGGGGGCCACGTAGCGGCGGCGAAACGGCCCCAGTGACCACACCTTGCTGTCCACTGCCACGGTGCTCACCCCTTCACGTTCAACTTGTCGGCGGCCCGCCTGATGGCGGCCCGCCACTTCTCCGCAAATACGGGCACGTCCCACTGCTGCTTGGCATGCTCGCGCGGCACGTTCCAATCGCGCCGTGCCCAGGCCGCGGCCAGGGCGTCCGCCACGACTTGCGGCTTGTCACGCTCCCGCCAGAGAAACGTTCGCACCCAGGGCACGGCTGGCGCGGGCCAGGCCACGCCCACGGCGGTGCTGACGCAGCAAAGGCCCGTTGCCGCAGCCTCTTGCAGAACCGTCGGCAGGCCCTCGGCGGCGGACAGGCAGAGCCATAGGTCGGCCTCCCGCATGGCTGCGGGAACCTCTTGCGGTTTGCAGTCCAGCCGACGGAAGGCGAACGTGCCACGGCAGGCGGCCTCGACGCGGGCGATGTGCTCGCTGCCCTTGTTGGGATCGGCGCAGTGGTGCAAGACGACGGGGATGGTGGGGCGCGCACCCGTCTGGCGCGGGCCTGGCGCGAAGGTCGCGCAGTCTACCGCGCCTGGGATGATGCAGTCCGCAGCTACGCCCATCCACTTCTTGCCACACCAGGCCGACCACTCGGAGCAGGCCACCCAAAACGTGAGCTTGCGCTGCCCCGCTGCCCGCTGCTTCGGCACCAGGGCAACGCCCGCTTTCCAATCAGGCACGCGCGCCAGGTGCTCGCCAGCATTGCCGTGTTGCACGGCCACGACGGCTATCCCGTCCGGGACGGCCAGAGCATCATGGTTGTCCACAATCACGAGCGACTGGCCAGGGCGCGCATGCTTTGCCACGTCCGCAAGGGGAACGGCAATCACATCAAGGCCCAGCGCCCCGACGCCACGGATCAGCCTGTCCCAATACTGGGCAACGCCAGTGGGCCGCCGCAAGTCCACGTTGCTCGCCAGCACGACGTTCATGCTGTCCCCTTCAGGAGCACGTCCCACGACACGATCTCGCCGCGGTAGATGTCCGCAAAGCGCCGCAGATACTCGTTGCGCGGCGTGGCCCACGACTCCCAGCAGGTGTGGAGCGTTACGCAATCCAGCATGCCGAACGGCACGGGATGGGCAGCGTCCAGGAGTGCTGGCGAATCACACAGGTACCCGTAGTAGGCGCTGGGCACCTCGGTCGCCCCGTCAAAGCGAATGGCAGGGCAGTCGCGCCGCGTCTCCGGCCCCGTGCAGATGTGGCGGAATCCCGCCGCGATGAGCTTCCCGACGGTCGGCTGATTCAGTCGGTTGAACGGCGGAATGGCGATGCGGCTCGGAAAGAGGCGCGCCAGCGCGGCTATGGCTGCTTGATCGTGGTTGGGGAATGGCCTATGCCCCATGCCGTGGGCCGCCAGCGTCAGGCCCGCAAGCCCGCGCAGCCGCTCGATATCGTTCATGGTCGCCCACTCGTCGCACCCGTCGCCCACCACCACGGCAAGGCAGAATGGGGCGCGGAGAATGCCCATGAAGCCATCCAGCACCGCCCAGGGGTCGAAGAACCGCCGGCCTTGCGGATCGCACCGCGGGAACTCGTCCACGCGAATCAGCATGGCCCGCGCTCCAATCTCGCGCAGACGCGCGTCGCCGCCGCCATGTCCCCGTTCACCGGGGATACCCAGGCTGCGTCAGGCCCGCCGGCTAGGCCGTAGTGGAACAGGGCTGTCCGGATGAGCCGCAAGCCCGCCGCGGCCCACAAGGCGGCGTGATCGCTCAGCGTCCGCCGCCAGCACGGGTCCGCGCGCCCGGTGTCCCAATAGCTCTTGCCGTGCGCCAGGCATTCCACGACGTAGAGCCGCCCACCATCATTGAGTTGCGCGACCAGTCTGCCGTAGAGCGTTTCAGCCCCATCGTGGTTGTGCTGAATGGCGTTGCTCGCCACGATGATGTCAAACTCAGGACGGGCAATGAGGGCCTTCTGCTCGCTGATGATGACGTTCGACTTCTCTGCCAGGTTCGCCATAGTGGCCGCGCAGCCCGGATTGCGGTCGTGCCACCAGGCGTCCGCACCCCACTTGGCAAGCAGCGGTAGCAGTGGGTAGCCGTTCGGCCCGAAGTCCAGCACGCGCTTCCCGCGGAAGCCGTCCGGCGTGACATCCGAGATGATCCAGTCATAGCCCATCTTCTGGCACACATGCACGGGCAGGGCGTGAACGTGCGGGTTGAACGCCGGCGTCGCCATGTCACGCGCGCTCCGTGGGGTTCACCAGGATCACGGTCTGTCCGTGGCACGTCTTGTCCCGCTTGACGGTCTTGACGACTCGGAACTTGTCTGGCCGCGCCTGAATGTAGGGGAGCACCTTGAGGCCCTTCTTCGCCACATCGGGGTTGTCCGTGTCGTCAAGAATGAGCGTGGCACTGGGCGCGGCCAGAGCCACAGCCTTCTCGAAGATCGCCATGCAGGCGTCGGCATCGTTCGGGCCGTCCAAGTAGATGAATCCGAAACTGTTGCCATCCGCCGCCAGTTGCCCCAGCACCTCGGCGGCATCCCCATTGAGGAAATCAACCTTCTTCAAGGCATCGGGCGGCAGAACGGCGCGACAGGCCGCCTCCGTCTCCGCGGTGATGTCTATGCTCGCCAGCCGCATGACCATGCGATGCGCCGCGATGTGAAGGGTGCTGTGGCCCGTAGTCTCCTTCGGGTCGCGGAGCCTGCCCACCTCCAGGGCGTCGCAATGATAGGGCAAGGCATCTAGGGCCGCCCGAATCATGCGTGCCCGCGTCATACCTGCGTAGGGATCGCCTGGCGCAATGGGGGCCTGAGAAGGTCGTCCTGCCACGCGCTCAAACACCCACAGCTTACGCAGGTGGAACAGGGCGTCATCGTAGCCGGACACTTCCCCGATCAGCCGGTAGCCGGCGGCTTCTGCCCTGCCGGCAAAGTCGCATCCAGGCACCCATACGTGCCGATGTGGGTTCCCCGGCTCATCTCGGATGGTCTCCGCAGAAAACTCCCGCCCTCGGCGCGGCACCGGCAAATGCAGCATCAGGAACCCACCCGGCTCCGTCACCCGCCAGAACTCCGCGACCACCTCGCTCCGCAACTCGATGTGCTCAAGGGTGTCCGCGCAAATCACACCACGGAACCACCCGTCCCGCCAAGGCAAGGGTTTACCCAGGTCCACTTTCACCACGTCCGGCGTCTCTGGCTCGATGTCGCATACCGTCAGCCTGTAGCCGCGCCGCAACGCCTGTTCCGCGAGGCGCGGGTCAACGAACTTCGTGCAGGCGTCGAGCAGGCGCGCGCCCTCATCCCAGGGCACCTGCGGAAGCAAGAGGCCGGGTAGGTTGACGCGACTTGGGAGTTGCCACGGGCACATGCTCAGGCGCTCCTTCCCGTCGGGTAGTTCGGCCCCAGCGTCTCCGCAAAGGCCGTCGCCCATTCAAGCACCCGCCCCGGCTCCGGCCGCCACGAGGCATACGGCTCTGCATGCACGGGCGTCCCGTGCGGGTTCCACGTGCTGCGATAGCGGCCCACCACATGCTGCCGCTCCCACGGGCCACCCCCGCACCAGACCACGTGCGGGCACTTGCACAGGGACGCCAAGTGCATCGGGCCGCTCGACGGGCCGATCGCCCACTTCGCGCTCCGCAGCACGTCCATCTGCCTGTGCAATGGAAGGCCACGCGCGTCCTCGCACTCAGGGATGACCAGCGCATCCGTCGGCGAGCCGATGCACAGCACCCGGTCCGTCATGCCCGCCGCGCGCAGCCCCGCCACCAGCGCGGTCCAGTTCTGCAAGGGCCAGTTCCGGGCAGGCACGTGCGCCCGCGTCCGCGCGTGGCAGACCGTCACCCCGGCGAAGGCCGCATCAGGCTGCCCATAAACCACGTACTCGCCCGATACCGCCGACTCGCCCGATGCCTCCGATAGGGAGAGGTATGGGCCGCGCACCCATTCGGACTTCAGCGCCCGTAAGTGCTCCGCCGTCTCCGGGGCAATGCCCATAGGCTGGACGCCCGACACATCGCAGGCGATGTCGTGCGGGATGAACTCGGTGGCGAAGTCGGCGTAAAGCGCTTCCCTGCGCCGCCATGAGCACACGGCACACCGGCGGAACGCGCGAGCCGCTCGGCGGGCCATCGCCGCTACCCGCAACTCCCAGCCGAACTCGGCAGTGACTGGACCGACGTGCAGGGTGGCGTTCTGGATGGGCGGGACAGCCAGGATGCCCCCCACTTCGGCTGTCTCGCGTTGGGGAAATCGCACATGGGCCGTGCCCCGCAACGGCGATGGCACCCATTGCTGGCGCTGGTCAATGATCTTGCCCATGCGTTCCAGCGAGCCGTCGCGGCGGTAGCGGAAGGGTTGGATGCCCATGTAGGCCATCGGGTCATGCCTTCTTGGACACTGCCTTGACCTTGAACTTGCACGCCGCGATGGCCTCTTCGAGCTTTTCGGAGAAGCCCATCTGCGGCGGCTTGCGCTTGGGCGCTTCCGTTCCCACTCTCGCGGGAGCCATGTTGGCGCTCTCGGCCACGCTCCAAATGAAGCCGCCCCCTGCGGCCTGAACGATTTTGGCTTCATGGTACGCTCCATTCGCGTCCGTGAAGTACGCGTGGAGTTCGTTGTCGCGCACCGACCACTCCGGGTTTGGTGCTTTCATGCGGCTTGCTCCTTCCGTTTCTTGCCGTAGACTTCCGTGACAAACGCAGTGACACACTCCGCTGCCTCCTCGGGCCGCGGCCAGTTGCAGCAGGCGGCCAGGCCCAGACGGCAACTCTCCCCAGAGCCGTCCGCATACGTCCAGCCGCCGCCCCAGAAGCAGGTGCCGGCGGGGCAGCGTCGCGGCATCCCCTTGAGTTCCGGCCTGAGCGCGTCTTTCGCCGTCCACAACGCCAGGCCGGGCAGGATGTTCTTGTTGCCCGGCAACCCGTAGACTTCGCCCGGCGTAATGCTGAATAGCACGGCAGCGGGGATGCCAAGTCCGCTCGCCATGTGCGGCAGGAAGCCTTCATTGTCCACAAGGCAGATGGCGTTCTGAATGAGGCGGTTCACGACGGGCAGCCGCAGGCCCATGCGCTTCCAAGCCGTGGGGAGAGCCAAATCGCCAGGATTACCCACGGAGCAGCAGGGGAAGCCCTTGCTTTCAAGGGCACGGATAATCGCGTCAGCCACGGCCTTTGGCATCACCTTGTTGTTGGACCGTGCGCCTGCCCCCGCGTGAATGACGACGTAGGGCAAGCCTGGCGTCACGGCGGCGGCTTCCACATCTGCCGAGCCGCTACGGGCCACCAAGTCGTCCAGCGTATCCCAAGGCGGCACTTCACCATCGTCTGGCGGCGGCGCGCATTCAAGGGCTGCCGCAAGCGCCAAGTCTCGGATGTCCACGGGAAGCCCCGTCGTCTCGGCCATGAAGCCCGCCCAGGGCCGTTCCGCGCCCTTGAGCCGCCAGTTCTCCTCCGGGTAGCCGTCATAGAGGATGCGATACGGGGCGAGCCGCCTATCCGCCGCGTGCTGGGCCGCCAAGTCGTCCCTGTGGTGTTCGCCCACAGCAACGCCCATCGCGTCGTACAGCACATCGCAGTGGCCCCGCAGGGCCGCCAGGAGGTCGCCCCGATGCATCCTGCTTGGTTTGTCGCGCCCAGCGTGCTGAACCGGCCACGCCTCGATATAGGCGTCAACCACGCCCGCCTGGTGCGCGCACCAGGCCATGTCGCGCTTCATCAGCCGGCCATCGTAGTGGCCCACGAGGGTGATGTGCGTGTCCGGCGCGGCTTCATGGAGCGCTCCGCAGAGGCAGATGGCACGTGCGGTATCCCCACAGCCTTGCTCGGCAAGGATGATGGCTCTGCGGTGCGGCGGGTCGGGACCAACGCCGTCCGCCATCTCCGAGAGGATCGCGCGGACGTAAGCCACGTCCTTGTGCATCAGCGGCGGCGCCTCCGTGCCACCTTTGCGTTGTGCCGCTTCTTGATCGTGTCCAGGGTGCCGTACACGTAGGCATCGCGGCGCTTACCCGTGAGGCCCTTTGCTCGGGCCTGGCGCAGCAATTCGTCGTGTTTCTTCTTCGGCATGCCTTGCTCCTTTCAATTCGTTCGCACATGCAGGGTCAGCCATTGTTTCATGGACATCGGATTCCCCGCGTTGACGGGAATGCCCAACCTGTCCTGGAATCCCCCGATTGCGAACGTATCGCCTACGGCTACAGGAATGATGCCCGCCAGGGTCAGTTCCGTGACGCCCGTGGGCGGGCTGCCGCCTGTGCCGATGATGAGTGCCCGCACGCTCTCGCAGATGTCCATGTCGCCCTCCCGTATTCCCGATCCAGCGGTAATCCACAGGATGCTGCCCACCACGTCCTGTCCGCCGAGGGCAGCGCTAGGTACGCTCACGACGTTGCCGCTCACGCCCAGTACGAGGCCAGTCATTGTGTTCGGCACCCCATCGTCGTGATCGCCCTCGAACATCTGCGCCACCACGCCGTAGGCGAAACACGCCTCGATGGTGTCCGGCCCGCCGCCCACGGACGGCACCTGCATGAAGCAGTCGAGGCCAGGCAAGTCCATTATGGACACCCTGCCCCCGCCGGCCACGGAATAGTCCCAGAGAATCACCGTGTCGTTGTGCGGGCCGACGGGCCACGCCGCACAGCCCTGGACGGCCCAGCCGATCAGGGCCTCTTCGCGCATGTGGAACGACGAGGCGTAGGGCAGGCGGCTCTTGACGACGCCGCCCCAGGTCGTGGTCAGGCAGAACTTCGCGGTGTTCGGCTCCTCCTCGTTTGGCGGGTTCGGGCCGCAGAAGCGGAAGCCGCCAGGCATCGTGTCGTCGGGATACCCCGGCCCCTCCAACGTCAGCACGATTACGCGCGAGTCCACGACCTGCATGCTGCCCGGCCCCGCGTTGCCACGGTCCTTCAGCAGCCGTTCGCAGTTCTGGCACTCCCGCGTGATGTAGTAAAGGCCCCGCCGCTTGCCGATCATCCAGCCGTCCCGCGCGTCCTCGCAGGCCGTTGTGGGATCGTCTTGCGTGCCAGCCTTGTAGGTGAGGATGATGCTCTGGTCTGTGTTCACGGCCACGGCTTCGGGCAACTCGTCCGACACCGCGGGGTACATCTGCGCGGGCAGGGCGTTCGGCTTGTCACCAACGTAGACCAGCCGCCCGTCAGGGCCAGCACACACCAGGCCGCACAATGGCACTGGCGCCTGCCGTGCCCACGTCTCCGCGTCCTCATGTGGGGTCTCAATCACGTCGCGGTAGGTTGTGCCGGTGTTGTTGAGCAGTTCCGCGTCGGCTATGGTCAGGCGGCGGTAGCCAGCCCCGTTGTCCTGGCGGTAGATGCAGCGGTAGATGTCGCGCCCGTTGACGGGCGTGCCGCCCGCGCCGTAGAGGGCGATGGCGGTGAGGTCTATCGCCACGACACCCTCTACATACTCGACGCCGGAATCGGCCTGCACGTTGTCTGCCGCCGTTTGCGCCGTGTTGTTGGCAATGGTGATGTGCAGGTTCCAGGTGCCGCCCGCACGCCGGCGATAGATTTCCCTGTGCCACGTCCCGGCGAGCGGGCACTGCCGGATGTTCGTCAACGTCGTCCGGCTCAGAGCATCGTGGGTGATTTGGGCGGGCATGCTCAGTTCGGAGCGGTAGTCCAGAACGGACTCAAGGAAGCACACGGCGTATTCGTACACGCCGGCATCGAGGTTCCCCGCACCCGCATCCGCGAGCGTCGGCGGCTCGTCTGGCGGATCAGGCTTCTCGATGGCGATGGTGCTGATGGGCGAACGGTCGCTCTCCCACCCCGTGAGATTGTCCTTCAAGGTCACGAAGTAGTCATAGGTGCCAAACGTCAGGCCCACGCCCGCTGCGATCTCCGCCGGCGTCAACGCCGACGCCGCAAGTGTAGGCCCAACGGCTGGTGCCGGTATGCTCACGCCGTAGGCGTGAAACAGCCCAGCAGGGTCCGTTATATCGCTCAGGCCGTCAAAGCGCAGGTTTTGCGCCCCAGCAGGCGGGATCGTCAACGCTTCCGGCGGCTGCCAGAAGGTGATGAGGCAGTCATCCCCGTGCGGAGCGAACACGGCCCGGTAACTCGCCTCCCACGTCCATGCCACATCCTGGTGCAGCGTCACTTCCGTCCACGCCGTCGGGGTCTGGCCCAGGGCGTGGTAGAGGCGTCCGTTGCTGCCGGCATAGAGCCTGTGAACGCGGCCCGCCGTGTCAATGTATGCCCCGCCCTTTGCGTTGATCACCGTCTCGCACGGGAGCCGATCCGTGAACAGCCGCGCCCACCCGCGCCGCCGCCGCGGGCCGCCCTGTGTGAACTCCTTGTTGCGGATTTCCGAAGCGAAGCCCTGCGGGAGAATGAGCGGATCGACCGACTCCACCATCGAGCGCAGATCGGTCATCGGAAAGGGAATCCGCAATTCTTTGAGGGCCACTGGTCCTACCTTTGCGTCAGGGTCTCCCTGACCGCATGGCGTGGCTTGTAGCCGGGAGCCGTGCAGTTGAGGATGTCGAGGAAGTAATCGGCATCGAGCTGAGCCTGCGCTCGGATGCCAGGGTCAATCGTGCTCCGAGCGCTCGCACACACGATTGACATCTGTGCCACCAAGTGCCGAGGGATGCCCTCTGGGATGAGCAGGGCTTGCGATGGGCTTGTCAAGTAGCTCACGTCACCAATGTAGTCCACGTAAGCCGTCATGGCGGCACCCGCCATCGGCATGAGCCAGAGGATGCTCCGCCCCTGCGCGTCCACGCCATAAGGGTCGAAGCTATCGGGCGTCCCGCGGCTCCACTCCTGCAAGCGCGAATGCTGGCCCTCCCACACGTCCTTCTGGACGCGCGTGAGACCAAGCCGGCGTCCGAGCAGGCGCACACTGATGACTTGAGAACAGCGCGCGGGTATCGTCACGCCATCCGCTGCCGTTACGGTCGAGCCGTCGGGCAGGACGACGTAATCATCCGTCGCGGTCACGGCTAGGGCGATGCCCTGCTGGACGGTCCACGGCCACCCTTTGGCAATGGCGATGCCCGTGGCTTTTGCGTGAGCAGTGTTGATTGCTTCCTTGAGGGCTGCGATGGCCTCCGGTTCGCTGTCACGGATGCCCGTGATGCCTTGAAGCTGCGTCAGCACATCGCCAAATGTCACCACGGGCATTGCTTGCTCCGATCAACGGATGCGCCCGCCACCCCGCAACAGGAAAGTGAGTGGCGGACAGCCGCTCGTCGCGCGGGCACGACGTATCTTGCAGTTGCCGTCGCGGACCTCCGCCGCCGCGGCCTCGGCTCGCCGCTCCCGCAGAATCCTATGGCAAGCAGGGCACACGGTTGGGACGGGCGGAACCATTACTGGCTCCTCCTCCGTGCCCTTGTTCCACGGCGGCGCGTCAAAGCGCCGCGGCTTGTCAGCAGGGTGGAAACTCGTGCGGCAGTAGTACTCTGACGTGCCGTCGCGGGGCGGCCCCATCGCGTCCAAGCCCGCGCCGCGCTCCGGCTGCCGGTCCATAGAGGAAGGCAAGATGATCAGGTTTGAGGCCATCGCCCGCTCCTAGCCGCGCGGGAACGCATCGCGCCGGCTGCGCCGCGCCCTGCCAGGCTTGTCGGCGGGAACGTCCGGGCCAGGCTCCGCAGCCGCTGCTTGCGCGGCCGCCGCTTGCTCCGCTCGCGCCTTTGCCAAAAGCACCTGGACGGCATCCGCGCCGATCTCCCGCTCCAAGGCCCCCATGAGGTCCACGGCTCGCTTCACGTCCGCTTCGGCGGGCTTGCGCGCATCCTCCACTTTCTTGATCCAGCCCGCCAAGTAGTCGGGATTCGTCTCGATGCGCCACTTGATGAAGCGCACATCGCGTTGCGCCGCCGTCAACGCGAGTTTGCGGGCCTCTTCCTCGCCTTTGTCGAGTTGGCTAGTGTAAATGTCGTACCAGGCCGGCTCCAACTCCTCCGGCGATGGCACGGCATACGTCTTGCCCGGCCCGGTGAAGCGGGCCACGATGGCCGGCTTCTCAATGGCATTCTGCCCAATGGCCCGGCCCATCTTTTCACCAGCACGAAGGAAGAGCGTGTAGGGGCCGGCCTCAGAGCGATTTTTCGGGCAGTACACGTAAGTCTGCGGGTCGAGCGTCATGTCCGACTGCTTGATCCGCGGCGCGGGCAGCCGGCTGCGCCGCACATTCGGCGGGAGATGATCCTCGCACCATCCCTTGCCGATTTGATCGTCGGGTGTGATGGATTCCCTCTTGGTGGTGGGTGCCTGCGGCATTGTCGCGGCTTCCTGCATTGCGGTCTCCTGGTTGGGGCAGGCACCCCGAGGGGCCGGCGAGGGCCATCCCCCGCCGGCCCGCTTGTGGTGTGCCTAGCCGATGTCATACGCGATGGCTACATGGCCCAGCGCGTCCTTCACCATCTGGCTGAACCGGATGGCGTAGCCCATTTCATCCCACGATCCCCGGTTCGGGACCACGCCCTGCTGGAAGGTCAGTTCCGGCAGGTAGTCGGATGAAACCTGTGCGATGCACGCGGGATTCATGCGGATGGCAACGAGGATGTCGTCGCGCGAGTAGTTCAGCATGTTGAAGATCGCGCTGGTCATGAACTTCACGTCCGCCTCAGTCCCGCGGTACGTTTCGAGCCGAACGCCCCAGCGGGTCTCCGCCGGCTCCGTTCGGATCGCCGTGTTCGGGAACGTGTTGATCACGCGCCGGAGGCGCGTCGGCATGGCGAGGATGATTTCACCCTCAAGGCCAGGCCGTTGGGTGGTCAGGCCATCAATGATGTCCAGCATCCGTGCTTCGGTGAGGGCGACTCCGCCGAAGTTCCAGCGGGCCGCGCCCGTAGCGTAGTAGATGCCTTGCATCGTGCCCACGCCTGTCGTCCCGTTCCACGATCCCTGGCCGAACCACCGGGTCTTCTCGAGCTTGATCTCCGCGCTTGTGCGGAGCTTGTCAAGCTCGTAGGCCAAGAGGTCGCCGCCGATCTGGAACTCGGACGCCTGGACGCGCTTGGACTCGCCGATCTGGAACCACATCTCCTGGAAGTGGCAATCCTTCTGGACCTTGTCCGTGAAGGGCGAGTTGACCGGGATGCCGATTTCCGGCTGGGTGTTGCCCAGGTTCTCAATCGCCATGCCCGCCGTGATCGCCACGGTGGGGGCATGACCAGGGAACCAGGCCGCGTTCACGGTGCCTGCGGGAGCTACCATCCCCGGCGTCGTGCTGAGCACTTCGCCGTAGGCGTCGCCCGCCTCCGGCACACTCACTGTGTCGCCGGGCAGGAACATGTCGATGTTGTTCACGGCGATGGCGGCACCGCCCACGGGCACAGAGCCGGTCGCTTCCGTCACCTCCGGCTGGTGCCGGTCTTCCGTCCACTCGTAGGTGTCGGGTGCTCCATCAAGCCGGAGCTTCTTGAACGGCTTCTGCGACGTGAGCATCAGAAACTGGGCGATCTTGCTGTTGATCAGATGAATGACGGGATCGAACGCGGGCTTCAACAGCGGACGCGCGAGAGTGCCGTCCACGTTGAGGCGCGTGATGGCGTTGGCTCCAGGGGGGTAGCCGCCACCGGTGATCTGGCCGAAGCCCGCGCCCGTGAATGAGGCGTCCGTGAGGAAGCCCGTCAGGGGATTGGGCGTAACGGTTGGGAATGCCATTGCACGTTCTCCTCTGTCGCGTCATCGCGGCAGAGAGGACGGACTCAGCGGCTCCGGGGCAGGTTGACCCCGCCCCTGACCCGCACGACTTCCGCGGCGCTGTCGAGCGGCACGGGAGCAAAGTTGCCCCCTGCAATCCCGCTCTTGACCATCGCCGTGGCATGGGCCTGAATGGCCGACGGGTCCGCTGGCGGACCACCGGGTGCGCCGGTGGGGACCCCGCCAATGGGCCGTTCGCTTCGGGCGAGGGCACGCTCTACCACGCGGATGCGTGCCACGGTGTCGCCCATCATGAACGCCATGAGGCCCTGTTCAAGCGTGAGTCCGTTCGGGAAGTCCCGTGAAGGCTGACATCTGAAGGCCAACTCTTGGCCGCGCGACATTGGCACTTGGTGTCCGTTGACCTCGACCGTCCGCGCTTCCGCGAACCAGTCGTGGCCGTACTCTTCGGCAGCAGCCTTAGCCATCTGAGCAGCGAACGTGCCTTGCCATGCTGTCTTTGCGGCCTCGCGTTGCGCGAACCGCTCCTCGACCTCTTCGAGCGTGAAGCTCTGCGCTGGCGGTTGCGACGGGGGTGCCATTACCTGTAGCCCCAACCCCCACTCGCCGTCCCACGGCGGGCGGACTCCCTTCTTGCGGAGTTCTTCATCGAACTCCTCGGCATATGCACGAGCCATCATCCTGTCTGACGGCACATTGCGCTCAACCTGCCGAGGAATCTTCTGCGTCTCTCCGGTCTGAGGGTTCACCTCATCCTGCATCACGACCTGAGACTCTGTGTGGCCGTTGAGCAGTCTGAAGTAGTTGATGGCATGCCAGTTGAGTGCCTGCTGCGGGGTAAGCCCCCGAGGCACGGCTTGCGGCGGCGCGGGCTGCGGCGCTACCGGCGGCTGCGGTTGAACCGGCTGTGGGGCCGGTTGCGGCGTAGCCGTTATGCGCGCCTCCAACTCCTCCAAACTGGTTGTACCAGTCCGCTTGAGGAGTTCACTAACCCGCGTCATCATCCTGTCGCGGTCCGCCTTGCGCTTCGCCTCGCCCTTTAGGCCGAGTGAAGCGGCTGCGTTCCCCCATCTGTCCTCCTTCGCCGGTTCCGCAGTCCCCGTGCCGGGTGCGGGTTGCCGTCCACCATCTGGGGCGGACGGGGCCGCGGGCACGAGGCCATCGGCGAGCGGGGCCGCAGCACCGCCTGGCTGTGCGGGTTGCCGGTCAGGTGTACCACCCTGGCCGGGGCCGCCAGCGCCAGGAGCGCTTTGGGTTGCCGCATTCGCTTCTGGCATCTGCTACTCCTTCTTCCTCTCTGCCTCTACACTCAGCCAGGCCGCTGCACCAACGCCGCGGTCAATGGCTGCTTGTACGTCTACTGTCAACATGTCCACAATGCGCGTGCGGGCTTCCTGGAAGAAGGCTTCCTCGCCCGGCGTGCAGTGGACTATCATCTGGTCGAACACCCAGGCTGCCGCGCAGAGAAACAGGGACAAGTCGCGCCAGCCTGGAAGATTCACGAGTTCGTCAAGCGCAATCGCCGTCTCGTGCTCCTGCGTTGCAGCCTGTTCGCTCCCGTAAAACGGGACGGGAGCGGGCGGGAACGATGCTTCACCGCGTTCCGCAGCGGCCTTTTCCTGCCGCGCGCGAACCTCCTCAGCAGTCACGACCGCCGCCGCATCGCCCGCCATCCCCGCCAAGACGGACACCAGGCCATCCAAAACGCCCGCAGCCGCGTGCCGAGCCTTGCACGTCCGCAGCATCGCGGGATCGGATACCCCGCGTACACGTCCTTGAAGGTCTTGACGGATCGAGTCCTGCATTTCACGCAAGGCTCCCCACGCCTTGTGGCTCCGCACCGCGGCGAGCCGGCCCCACAAGTCGAGCATGTTGCGTGCCTGGTCCGGGCGCATTGGAACCCCAGGCAGCGGCAGCGGGCAGGCGGCAGTCGTTCGGTTCTCTGGCATCTGCTACTCCCGTGTGCGCCTCATCAACTCGCCAAGCGGCGGAATCGCCCCAGAGGGCGCGCCC
>Ga0194113_10004814_pt1 | contig 17620 bp, 13 predicted proteins | sample TA2MahC200mmetaG_FD_146193 | JGI IMG/M metagenome (GOLD analysis project Ga0194113, IMG submission 146193) | Freshwater microbial communities from Lake Tanganyika, Tanzania - TA2015017 Mahale Deep Cast 200m | ecosystem: Environmental > Aquatic > Freshwater > Lake | place: Tanzania: Lake... | reverse complement strand
ACCCCTGACAGACCCCTGAGGCACTTGTATTGGAGGAAGTAACAAAGGGATAGCTTCCAAAATCGATATCAAGCAAGGTTCCCTGAGCTCCTTCTGCAAGAACTTTCTTTCCAGATTTAAGCCGGCTGTTAATGAAATAGGCAGCATTGATCACTTTCAGTTGCTTCAGTGCATCCAGGGCATCCATCCATTTCTTTTCATACGTAACAAAGTCATCCTTTCCGATGACGTGTTCAACGGGTGATTGATCGATCAAAGCCAGATGACTGGCCTTGAGCGCCTCATACTTGTCCATGAAACCCGGCCGGAAGATGTCCCCGACCCGGAGACCACATCGCGCTGTTTTATCTGTGTAAGCCGGTCCAATTCCTTTGAGGGTAGAACCGATCTTGGTAAGGCCCTTGCCTGCCTCCATGGCAGCATCAAGCAGCCGGTGGGAAGGGAGGATCAGATGCGCCCGGTCGGAGACCAACAACCGCTGTGCCGCTGTTCTATCTACCTGATGTATCTGTTCAAGTTCTTCGGAAATCGAAACCGGATCAATCACAACGCCGTTTCCAATAACATTGATGATATCCCGGTGAAAAATGCCGGAAGGGATGAGGTGAAGAACATATTTTTGACCCTTGAAACAAATGGTATGGCCTGCATTCGGTCCCCCCTGAAAACGGGCTATTACATGATATCGGGGCGCAAAATAATCGACGATTTTTCCTTTGCCTTCATCCCCCCATTGCAATCCAAGAATGACGTCAGCTTTCATCCCTTCCTGTTCCTTTTCGTTTTATTAATCTTGCTTACCCCGTAAAAGACCAAAGAATGGCTCTGAATGTCTACGTCAAAGGCTTTTTCTACAGCCACCTTTATCTCCTGGATCCGCGGGTCACAAAACTCGATGACTGATCCATCCTGGAGGTTGATGAAATGATCATGTTTGCTGAACTTGAACGATTTCTCAAATTGGGCAGATTGGTTACCAAACTGATGTCTGATGACAAGTTTGCAATCAAGCAATAATTCCATGGTGTTGTAAAGCGTGGCCCGGCTAACCCTGTATTTGTGGTTTTTCATCCGGATGTACAACGATTCGATGTCAAAGTGACCCTCTGTCTGGTAGATCTCCTTGAGGATCGAAAATCTTTCAGGCGTTTTCCGGTGTCCATTATTTACAAGGTATGCCGTAAAATAATTCCTCACGGACTCAAACGTTTCATCGTTCACTGGGATATTTTTCATACGCTCTCGACTTTGTTACGAACCAATAACTGCCATCCTTTTTGGAAGACACCACAAAGGTAATAACTATTTAGAATAAATAAAAATAGAAATGAATCAGTCCATCCGGATGACCTTCTTCACCCCATCCAGCTGAAGCAGCTTATGAATAAGTTCCTGCAGATTTTCCCGGCCGTAGACATACACTTTGACAATACCTTCCGTAATGCCATCTTTACCTTCAATTTGCAGCGCCGCCATATTCATTGAGAACTCAACAGAAATGACCTTTGAAACCTCATTGATGAGGCCCAGTTTATCAATACCCATCAGCTTGATAGTTGCCGGGAATGTTTTTGTTTTCCGGTTGATCCATTTAACTTTGACAAAGTTCTCGCCGAAGCTTGAAATGTTACCAATAGCTCCCTGGCAAGCTGTTCGATGAATTTCCACCGGCCGGTGAGGCCATAGTATGCCAACCAGGTCATCACCTGGTATTGGATGACAACATTCGGATATTCGGTAAGTGATCATGTCAGGTTTTCCTTCCTCAATCGTTATCTCCTTGAATCGTTTGATTCTTTCCCGTACTTCCTTAGGTATTGCGCCATGATCGGTATCTCTTTTTCCAAAAGGAAATGGCAGATACTTCTTCCACTTCGATCCATCATCCACCGATGCAAAATCCTTTACTTCCCGCAGTGTGATCTTATTCATCACAACATCGTAGAAAAGGTCAACCGGATGTGCATAATGAAACTTCTTTTGGAAGGATTGAAGAATATCAGCATTAAAAGCCAGGTTGTTTTTTATAAACAGATCCTCAAGTTTTTTCTTCCCCTCCTCAGCATAAGCGCGCTTGCTTTCCCGGATAAAATTTTTAATCTGAACCTTCGCTCGCGTTGTAATGACCCAGCTAAGCCATTCTTCTTTTGGCTCAGTGGATTTAGCGGAGATGATCTCAACTTGTTCCCCATTCTTCAGGACATAATCCGGCGGCCGGAGCCGCTTATTCACCTTGGCACCCAAACAAGAATTCCCCAGTTCAGTATGGATGGCATAGGCAAAGTCGAGCGCGGTAGAGTTTGCGGGCAATTTTCGTAATTCTCCCTGGGGTGTGAAAACTGAGATTTCATCCAGAAAGAAGTATCCTTTAACATCATCGATAAAGTTGAGCGCATCCGGATCAGGGCTTTCAATCAGTTCCCTGATCCTGTTCAGCCAGTTGTCAAGGGCCATGCTGAAGGAGGTATCATACTGCTTGTACTTATAGTGCGCAGCATATCCTTTTTCAGCAATTTCATTCATCCGGGTAGACCGTATTTGAACCTCAACCCACTGCCCTGAATCGCTCATCAGCGTACAGTGGAGGGCTTCGTAGCCATTTGCCTTGGGATTTGAAATCCAGTCCCGAAGCCGGTCGTCGTGCGGCCGGTATATGGAAGAGATCACCGAATAGACTGCAAAGCAATCAGCTTTTTCGGCTTCCAGCGGACTGTCGATGATGATCCGGAAGGCACTTACATCATACACCTCCTCAAATGAGATCTCCTTTCGTTTCATTTTCTGGTAGATCGAGGCGATTGATTTCCCCCTCGTCTCGATGGTAAAATGATAACCTAATTCCGTCAGTTTTTTCTTGATCGGCAGGCCGAATTTCTTGATGAATCGTGTTCGCTCCTCTTTGCTTTCACTTAGTTTTCGTGAAATCTCCCGGTAGACTTCAGGTACATTATTTTTGAGGGCAAGGTCTTCCAGTTCGGTTTTTATCTTGTGCAAGCCCAGCCGGTTAGCCAGGGGTACATACAGGTCGGTGGTTTGGGAGGCGATTTTCAAACGTTTATCCTCCGGCAGTGCATACAGGGTCCTCATGTTGTGCAGGCGATCTGCCAGCTTTATGAGGATCACCCGAACATCATCAGAGAGGGTTAGAAGGACTTTCTTGAAATTCTCAGCTTGAAGTGGTCTGTCGGCATGGTGCATCAGCCCCCTGATCTTGGTGAGTCCTTCGACGATAGAGGCCACTTTATCCCCAAAAATTCCACGGATATCTTCCACCGTGGTTTCGGTATCTTCAACCACATCATGCAAAAGGGCACAAATAACTGAAGTGGTACCCAGACCAATCTCCTTGACAGCAATGGTCGCAACTTCTATTGGATGATAGATATACGGTTCTCCCGTCTGTCTCCGCATATCCTTATGGGCATCTACCGCAAAGTTGAATGCCTTCCTGACCATCTTCCGGTCTTCCGGAGACTTGGGTTTCCAATATTTCATCAGGTTTCTGTAACGCCTTAGAATTTCCTGGTACTCTTTTTCAGGATCAATCAGATACATACCTTAAACATTCGGGAATCAACCATCAAATTTATTCATTTTTAACGAATGTCTGTTAGAACGGCGCCGTAAGATTGCCAAAATATTTCTACATTTGATTGCAATTCCTCTTTAAACCGTGTATTTCAGGCATTTCATACTGGCTATTCTCTTTCTCTTTGCATCTCAGGCAGCCTATCCAACCCATCAACGGGCAGCAGAGATTGTCTATATCCATCTCTCTGGACTTACGTTCGGCATTTATGTGATATCCTATACCTTCACCCCTTCACCGGCCAACCAGTACCGGAGTATTCTTCCTGTCAACTGGGGCGATGGAACGACCGAAAATATTCCACGTATCCAGGAAACACTCTTGCCCGACGACATTACCTATAACCTCTATTATGGAGAACATACATTTCCCGGCCCTTCCACCTATGTCATCTCCATTGAAGATCCAAACAGAAACGGTGGTATCCTCAATATTCCCAATTCCGTTAACATCCCGCTATTTGTACAAACCGAGCTGGTGATCAATCCCTTCATGGGGGGTTACAACAACTCAGTTCAATTACTCATGCCGCCCATTGACAATGGCTGTGCGTTGCAGCCTTTTTACCACAATCCAGGGGCATACGACAAGGATGGCGACAGCTTATCTTTCAAACTTGTATCGTGCAGAGGTGCACAAGGGTTGCCCATTCCCGGCTACACTTTTCCACCGGCGACCCAATCCTTTAGTCTTGACGCTGTAACCGGAGATCTTATTTGGGACAGCCCTCCCCAACAAGGTGAATACAATGTTGCCATCCTGATTGAAGAATGGCGGAACAAGATCAAGGTGGGTTCTGTGGTGAGGGATATGCAGATCATCATCATTGCTTGTAATAACAACCCACCTTCTTTTGATCCGGTGGCCGATACTTGTGTTGAAGCCGGTCAGACACTGACCCTGCCGGTTACAGCCAGAGATATTGATGGGGATTCCCTGCTGCTTTTCGGATCCGGAGGCCCCATGCTGGTTGCTGTAAATCCAGCCACCTTAGACCCATATCCCGCAGTTGGGAAAGACTCGGTAACAACCTTTTTCCAATGGCAAACCACCTGTGATCATGTCAGGAAGCAACCCTATCAGATGATTTTTAAAGCGATTGACAACAGCACACCGGTCAATCTCGCTGCCATCCTTTCGCTTTGGATTGAAGTTGTCGCACCTGCGCCCAAAGGGATCACCGCAACACCCATTGGAAATGCTATTCGCCTGTTATGGAATCCATACTCCTGTCCACAGGCAAGTGGATTCTGGATTTACCGGAAAGCTGATTCAACCGGGTACCTCCCGGGTTATTGCGAAACCGGCGTTCCGGCCTGGTTGGGGTATCAGAAAATTGCAGAGGTACAGGGGAACAGCGCGGTTCAGTATCTTGATGATAATCATGGCACAGGGCTCGTCAGAGGTGTTCAATATTGTTATATGATCACCGCCTTCTTTCCCGACAAGGCTGAAAGCTATCCATCTGCCGAAGTTTGTGCAGAGTTAAAAAAAGACCTCCCGGTCATAACCCACAATAGCATCCGGCATACGTCAAACTCAACCGGATCAGCCTATATCGCCTGGTCGAAGCCCACGGAGCTTGATACCATGCAAGCCCCCGGACCCTATGTGTTAAAAATCAACCGGAAAACGGCCTCCGGCTTGCCTTTTATTCCGATCGATTCACTCCCTAACCTGAATGACACGGTTTACTTTGACACATTACTGAATACTGCAAACGACACATTGACCTATCTCATCGATTTGTTCAACAATACACCGGGAAACAGGTTTTACCTGGGTTCAACCCAACCGGCACTGTCGATGTTTTTAAACCCTGTTCCAACCGATGAGGCAGCCTTATTGAGCTGGAGTGTTGATGTTCCATGGCAAAACAAGACCTATATCATTTTCAGAAAGGATCCGGGACAAATTTCCTATGATTCCATTGGTTTTAGTCAATCGAACACCTATGTTGATCATGGCCTTGTAAATGGAGAAGCATACTGCTATTTCATCCAATCGATTGGCAGTTATTCCTCCTCCGGGTTTATCGACCCGATCATCAATTACTCCCAGCAGGCTTGCTGTATTCCTGTTGACAATATTCCTCCCTGCCCACCGGTTCTTCACATTCGTACGGACTGTGATCTCCTGGAAAATGTTTTAACCTGGAATCCAGGCGCCGATACCTGCCCTTCAGATGTCGCTGGGTTCTACATATATTATGCAGCATCTTGGGTTCCACCCGATCAGCTCATGCTCATAGATTCAGTGAAAAATCCTGCGGACACAGTTTACATTCATCATCAACCTTCCACCATCATTGGATGTTATGCCGTTACAGCTGTTGATTCGGCCGGAAACGAGAGCCTGCCAAGCAATATCATCTGCGTTGATTCGTATGCCTGTCCGGGATACACCCTACCAAATGTCTTTACCCCAAATGGAGATGGGAAAAATGATGTATTGGAACCTTTTCCTTACCACTCCATTGAAAGCATCAATCTGACTATTTTTAACCGCTGGGGAACAGTTGTCTGCTCAACCGCCGATCCTGACATCCAATGGGATGGGAAAGATAAATCAACCGGAAGATCCTGTAGTGAAGGAACATATTTCTATGTCTGTCTGGTCAAGGAGCAATCGCTCACCGGAGTTGCTACAAAAACGCTGAAAGGAACAATTTTGATCCTGAGATAACAAAACCTTCAATGATTCTTTCGTTTTGTACATTTTCAGCCGAAAAATACTCAAGCTTGAGAGGTATGCGAGATTAAAGTACTTCAGCATGAGTCATTCCGAATTATTGTTAGGTAGATATTAGGATTTTTGTTCATTATTCGATTATTTTCAATTTTCCATTTTTATACCTTTGCGGCAACTAATGATAAGTTGTTAGTATCTGTTATCAATGACACATTCATCCAGGCAACAACCAAAAGATCAGATAATGAAAGGTCTGCTTATTGTCGCACTGGTTGTTTTACTAGTGATCATACTGATTTTTTTATTTAAGGGCATGCAATTATTCCTCTGATGACAAAGATCATTCACAAAGACATATCTGTATCCGGTGAATTCCGCTGGTCATGCGGGTTTCGGTTTGCAGCCATGCAGAAAGCTTACGCATTGGGGATTACCGGATATGTAACGCGAAAAAAATCTACCATCTACATCGAAGCAGAAGGAGAAATGAAAAAACTGGAAACCTTTATCGCCTGGTGCCATATTGGTCCTGTTGGTTGCCGCATTGATTCAGTTCTCGCTGAGGATGGTGAAATGAAAGGCTATACCTCCTTTGAGATGAAATGAACCTCACAGGTTTCATTCCAGGTTTTCTTTCTCTCTTCACCTGACATTTTTTCCTATCTTTGCCGCGATGAATCATATCCGGAATTTCTGCATCATTGCTCATATTGACCATGGTAAAAGTACCCTGGCCGATCGCTTGCTTGAATTCACAGGTACGATCAATGACCGTGAATTTCAGAACCAGATACTGGATGATATGGACCTGGAGCGGGAAAGAGGGATCACGATCAAAAGTCATGCAATCCAAATGATGTACCAGGAGGGAGAGCAGAAATATATCCTGAATCTCATTGATACCCCTGGTCATGTTGATTTTTCGTATGAAGTCAGCCGTTCCATTGCAGCCTGTGAAGGAGCTTTGCTGGTCATAGATGCCACACAAGGCATTCAGGCTCAAACCATATCAAATCTCTACCAGGCTCTCGACCACAACCTGGAGATCATTCCTGTTCTCAATAAAATGGACATGGAAAGCGCCATGCCAGAGGAGGTCAAAGACCAGATTGTTGACCTGGTGGGATGTCGCAGGGAAGAGATTATTGAAGCCAGCGCCCGTACCGGATTAGGAGTTGGTGCCATTCTCGCAGCCATTATTACCAGAATTCCTCCCCCCAAAGGAAATCCGGCAGCCCCCTTACAGGCACTGATCTTCGACTCGGTATACAACACCTTCAGAGGAGTAATCGCTTATTTCAGGATATTCAACGGAACCATCCGGTCCGGTGACCATGTTAAATTCGTCTCAACCGGCATGGATTACCACGCAGATGAAATCGGCATCCTCAGACTGAAACCCGAACCGAGAAAATCGCTGTCCGCCGGAGATGTTGGGTATATTATCTCCGGGATCAAGTCATCCAAAGAAGTTCAGGTTGGAGATACTATCACCCATGTGGATAATCCGTGCCAGCAGGCCGTTGAGGGATTTAAAGCCGTGAAACCCATGGTATTCGCAGGGATCTATCCCATCGATGCCGATGATTATGAAGAACTGAGAGACTCTTTGGAAAAACTCCGGTTGAATGATGCCTCCATCTCTTTCGAGCCGGAATCTTCGGCTGCCCTTGGCTTTGGCTTCCGATGCGGTTTTCTGGGATTGCTTCACATGGAGATTATCCAGGAACGGTTGGACCGGGAGTTTGATATGGATGTGATCACGACTGTTCCAAACGTCTCCTATAGGGTTTACACAACAAAAGGTGAGATCATTGAAGTTCACAATCCTTCGGGACTGCCACCCGTTACCCATATCGAACATATTGAAGAGCCCAATATCACTGCAAATATCATTACCAAGGCGGAATATGTGGGCCCGATCATGAAGCTATGTATCGATAAGAGAGGAACTATTAAAAATCAAGTCTATCTGACCACCGACCGGATTGAATTATCGGTCGACATGCCTCTCGGTGAGATTGTTTTCGATTTTTACGATAAACTAAAAAGTATTTCCAAAGGATATGCCTCTTTCGATTATTTCACTTCCGGCTACCTGGAAGCTGACCTGATCAAGCTGGATATCTTGCTGAACGGCGAGATTGTGGATGCCCTCTCTTCACTCATCCACCGGAGTCACGCCTATGATTTTGGCAGAAAACTCTGCACGAAACTCAAGGAATTTATTCCCCGTCAACAGTTCGATGTTGCCATTCAGGCTGCCATTGGGGCTAAGATCATCGCCCGTGAAACTGTGAAAGCAGTTAGAAAAGATGTTACTGCCAAATGCTATGGAGGAGATATCACCCGGAAAAGAAAACTCCTGGAAAAACAGAAAAAAGGGAAGAAAAGGATGCGGCAAATCGGAAATGTCGAAGTTCCACAGAAAGCCTTCCTGGCTGTCCTCAAGCTCGATTAACCGAGCTCAAATCAACTACCCTGGCTCCTGCTTCCTGGAAGATCGTTCCCGGTTGTAACATTTCGAAATTTCCATCGTCTAAGAGAAGTTGAATCTTAAATCTAATTACTTATGAAAAACCTAATGCAAAAAACCTTCGTTTTTATTATGATTGGAGCCATATCGCTCCTTTCCACTCCGTCTTTTGCCCAACAGAAAGACACCACCGAAATGACCTTCGGGAAAATGACCATCAAGAAGATCGGCGATGACTCATTATTGATCGTGATGAAAGATTTCAAAGGGCCGGGATGCAAGAAACATAAATCCCATGCATGCAGCAAGAGGTATAATGGTCACTGGGGCGGCATTGACCTGGGTATCAATGGATATATGACCCATGACTTTTCCCTCAACTTGCCAGCCAATGAGAATTATCTTGATCTGAAGTGGGAAAAGTCATGGGCGGTGAATCTGAATTTCTTCGAGCAGAACTTCAACCTGATAAAAAACAAGTTTGGATTTACAACAGGACTGGGTTTTGAAATTCACAACTACCGTTTTACTCAAAATTCAACCCTGATCGGAGATAGCAGCAAGCTGATGGCATATTATCTCAAAGACAAGGATGGCAATCCAGTGGATCTGAAAACCAATAAGCTCGTTGTCAATTACTTAACACTTCCTATACTTTTCGAGTTCCAGACCAATCGATACAGCAAGATCAACAGCTTCCATTTTGGAGTAGGCGTTATTGGAGGTGTACGTATTTTCTCTCACACCAAGCAATATTTCCGGGAGCCCAATAAGGAGTACTTTTTGTATGACTTAAACAATGTACTCCGTGCTTCCATCACGCCCTCACAGGAAAAGGTTAAAAACAGAGATGGCTTTCATTTGAATCCATTCAAGCTGGACGCAACGGTAAGAATTGGCTGGTCACACTTGGATTTGTGGGGAACCTATTCCTTCACACCGATGTTTAAAAAAGACAAGGGACCGGAAGTATATCCATTTGCGCTCGGGATTTCACTTACAGCGTTTTAATCTGCATTGCCGAATCGCCGAAATATCATGTTACTCATAGCGTAAAGAGACGATAGGATCAACGCGGGCTGCTTTGTTGGCAGGAACAATGCCGGAAACGAGGGCTACAATGAAGCAAAGAAACACACCCAGCAAGATCCACAACCACGGAACAATAAAGTCAGAATGGATCAGCAGAGATATGGTATTGCCAATGAAGATGCCCAGAATGATTCCCAGGATTCCACCCAGCTGGGCAATGACAATGGATTCAACCAGGAACTGATTCCGGATGAGCCGGCTGGTGGCCCCGAGGGCTTTTCGGATACCTATTTCTCTGGTCCGTTCAGTTACTGAGACCAACATAATATTCATCAATCCGATGGCTGCTCCGATAAGTGTTATTAAACCAATGATCGTTGCAGCCATTGTAACATATTTGATGTTTTCGATCAGCATTTGTGCGATCTTGTCACTCTTCGACACCTCGAAATTGTCTTCCTGTCCAACCCGGACTTGCCGGATGGTTCTGAAAACTCCCTGGGCTTCCCCGATTGCTGCATCCAAAGCCACCGGAGAGGAGGCTTTGCCATTGATCTGGTAGGACATATTGGGCCTTGGAAAATATTTCACCACATTGGTTAGCGGGATGTAGCAGGTTCTGTCACCGCTGAAACCCATGCTGCTTCCCTTTTCTTCCGTTATACCAACAACAGTATACTTTCCCGCACCCACAGATATGATCTTCCCAACCGGATCTTCCTTATCTTTAAACAGTATCTTGGCAATTTCATTCCCAATGACGACGACATTAGACCCTGATGTTACTTCATGCGGAGAGAACATCCGGCCTTTGGCAATTTCTTCACCGGCCGTGATGAGGTAGTCTTCATCCGTTCCAATGACATGGATATTTGGATTCGATTTATTTGACTGGTATTTAACGGTGGCATTCCAGGCGCCAAATGTGAAGACCGAAGTAACAGCCGGGAACGGATATTTTGTTCTAAACTCCATGGCCTGGTCGAGCGTGATGCGCTCAAAGAGTTTCTGCGGATTGGAATGACTTCCGATCCGGATGCGCATGGTCCGGTTCCTGATGGTGAAAGTATTGGCCCCCATCATGGTAAAATTCTCATTCAGGAAATACTTAATGGAATCGATGGCTGTGAGGATTCCAACAAGGGCCATGATGCCGAAGGAAATGATAAGGATGGTGAGTACCGTTCTGAGGAGGTGACTCCTGATGGCGTTGAAAGAAACTTTAATATTCTCGAGGAATAAGCGTCTCATGGCCGGTGCTTGTTATGCTCTTCCATTTCTTTCATTGCTTCGAGCCAAATGCCAGGTCGCCTGCATCGCCCAATCCCGGAACAATATATGCCTGGGCGGTGAGTTCGTCATCTACTGCTCCCACCCAGATGGAAGTATCTTTTGACGAGATATGTTTTTTCAGGTATTCGATTCCTTCAACACTCGCCAGAAGGGTAATAAAATGTGTATGCTCAGGCTTTCCATGTTGAAGTAATTCGCGGTATGCGAGTAACATCGACTGGCCTGTAGCAAGCATCGGGTCGGAAAGAATCAGGATCCTGCCGGTCAGGTCTGGGGATGAGAGGTATTCAATATTGATCGTAAATGTGTTATCCTTATGGTGTTTCCGGTAAGCTGAGACGAAAGCATTTTGAGCCTGGTCGAAGAAGTTTAGCATTCCCTGGTGAAAAGGCAGACCGGCCCGGAGGATTGTCGCCAGGACCGGTTGCTGGGCTAATGCCAGACACTGAGCGGCTCCCAGCGGTGTTGTGACTTCTTTCTGGGTGAAAGAGAGCTCCTTGCTGATCTCATAGGCGAAGATCTCGCCCAGGCGCTCCATGTTTTTTCTGAACCTCAGGCTGTCTTTCTGGATGACTTCGTCCCGCAGCTCCATGAGGAACTGGTCAAAGATCGAGTGCTGGTTTCCAAGCAGATGTACCATATTATTCTTGCATTAATCCGGGATTATCGTCGTTTTGTCAGAATCCCCTGATCCTTTTGATCAACAATATTACAAAATTTATCAAAGCCGGAATTTTGTTTTGACGAATGCAGAAATAATGGGTTTCTTTCGATCCGAAGCTTTTATAGAACCTGGCCACATCCGGCTCATTGGAGCCTTCAAAGTCAAGGATCATGTCATTCCCGGCATGTTGTCGGATAAACGAATGGATCAGCCACGACATAGCCCCAACCTGTTTTCCCTGTTCGCTGGAGGCGGCAAAGAGGAAAACAATCCGTTTTCTGGAATGGATAAAGCATGCAGCGGCACAAAGTTGATTCAATTGATCGTATACCCCTCTGCATTCACCTGCTCCTTTTGCAATGCAGGTGTAGATAATCCGTTTCAGCAAGTGGTAGTCTTTGTCTCTCAAATTCTTAACCTTTTGTCCGAAATTCTCCCGAAAAAGCTTAATCAGGTCATCAGGATGGATGTTCTCAGAAACAGAAAGTTGCTCCTTTTCAGCTTTCCGGAGGTTTCGCCTCTGGTTCTCGGAATATCCTTTTACAATTTCTTCTGCTGATGGTGACAATGAAAGCTCCAGGTTCAGGCCGTGAAAGCCATTTTCATATCCGGAAGGCAAGATATTGTTTGTATTAAGATTAATCTCGGTCAGTTTGAATTTTCGAGGTATCGCTTCAAGAAAAGACCGGATGGATATTTCATCCACCGGCTTCCTGCAGAAAATGCCCAGTTGCTGGGAAAATTTTGGCTGCGCCAGGTAATCGATCCCGAACTTTCGCAGGCAGGTCAAAGGCATCACAGAGATATAATCATCCTGGACCAGCGCTTGCCATCCGGGACTCACCACATCCAGGTACCATGAAAAACCATACAGATGACTGTTTACCGATTGAAGGATGCAAGAATCCCATTTGGGCCGGTCAATTTCAGTATTCTCAATTAACCGGATCATTTGGATGCAGTTTGAATGATTGATTCGTAAGCGTTTTTCCATCCCTGCCATTCTCCCATATCGCAAAGAGACTCGTTATGCCAGACGGAGATGAGCGTTCCGTTCACCGCTTTAACCTGCTCTGTCAGGGACGCACATAATGCGATAGACGCCGGGATTGAGAGCTTCAAATAGTTTTTCAGGGTAACATCCATGAAGACAAAAGGGTAGATAGTCAGCTCACTTTCCTGGTCAGTGCGTAGATTAAAGAAACGGAAAGGGTTGGCAATACCGGCGCGAAATCCGGGCTGATCGGCAAATCCCATGGAATAGTCTTCGCGGATCCCTGCGTTTATGTAGTGTTCATAGGTGTCAGGAAATGAAAGCCGGATAAAATGCTGTCTTGCCTTTGTGACCGTTCCTTCCAGCAGGTATTCCAGCCGGTCCTTCTCGACCTTGACCCGCCGGGGTTCATCCGCAGAAGCATAAGACGGGTGAAGGCCGACGGCGCCTGATGAGTGCATCTTGCTTACAACCGATTTCATCGCAGGTGATGAAAAGGAGTTGGAGGGATCATTTTTCCCATGATCGCCAACCAGGAAAAAGCTTATTGTATCAAGACCAAGTTCCTGGTTCTTTCGGAGAATGAAGTCGAAAGTATCAAAGGGATCTTTAGAACGACCACTGATTACCTGCCATCTTTCGTTCAGGTTTTCCCACTTCCCGTTCACCAAATCCCGGAAAGATCCAGCGGCTGTCCTCAGGATTCCCTTGTGGGCGTATGAAAAGGATGTATCAATATCGTAAGTGGGAAGAAAACGATAAGATGGTTCCTTAAACACAAGGGCCGGATAAACGGCTTTCAGGTGGTCTCTGATCTCACGGGTCCACAGGTTGACAACCGGTTTTTCCAGAAAGCCATGTCTACCGGCCAGGCTTTCCCGGGCAGAGAACCGCCCGTGAACATCTTTGGGATGATCAAGATACTCCTCATATCTTGACACAAAAAAGAAGATGGCGCTGAAAAGATCATACGAAAGGGTGACTTCAGGATCTTTTACCGGAAAACAACGTGGCAGATCATCTTTCCATTTGATTTCAGGAAGTTGATTCCTGATCCCCGATTCATGCAGTAACCCTGCCGGAGCCATACGGATGCCTTCAACAAAGTGCGTACTTGAATAGGCCAGCTTAGGCCCTTGATAAGCATTGAAATCTTCTGTGTTATCCGTAATGACGAATGACAGTCCAAGCAGGTCCCGGAAGGTCAGGTTCATGGTATACCGGATACGTGGAGTAATCCTATCAGAGAAGATCAATAACATGTCAGCAAGTCAAACCGTTCGCCAAAGTAAGAAAAAATCGGCATGTGAAATGGCAGCGAAAAAACTTTAGTACCTTTGAAATCATTAAAGCAAGAAGTGATCGGGTATGGAGAATTTCATCGTCTCGGCGCGTAAATACAGGCCTCAGACTTTTAATACGGTGGTGGGACAGAAGACCATCACCGGCACATTAAAAAATGCCATCATTCATCAACAGGTGGCGCAGGCATTTCTATTTTGTGGCCCCAGGGGTGTTGGCAAGACTACTTGTGCCAGGATATTGGCAAAAACGATCAACTGTGAGAACCTTATGCCCACCGGGGAAGCCTGTGATACCTGCCCGTCCTGCCAAGCTTTCAATGATAATGCTTCTTTTGCCATTTTGGAGCTTGATGGGGCGTCAAACAACTCGGTGGATGAGATCCGGAACCTGGTCGAAAGTGTCAGAGTCCCTCCTCTAAATGGGAAATACAAGGTATATATCATCGACGAAGTACACATGTTATCCCAATCGGCCTTCAATGCTTTTTTGAAAACCCTTGAGGAGCCTCCGGTATATGCCAAGTTCATCCTGGCTACAACGGAGAAGCACAAGATTCTGCCAACCATCCTATCCAGATGCCAGATATTCGACTTCAAAAGGATCACTGTGGAAGACATTGTCGAGCATCTCCAATATGTTGCCAGTAAGGAAGACATAGAAGCCGAGGAAGAAGCGCTTCATGTGATTGCGCAAAAATCAGATGGTGCCATGCGGGATGCGCTTTCCATGTTTGACCAGCTTGTCAGTTTCACCGGAAAAAAGCTCACCTACAAGGCAGTACTTGAAAATCTAAACATCCTCGACTACGACTACTACTTCAGGATAACAGAACATATTATTCATGGGGATATTACTTCTACCCTGCTGATCATTAACGAGATTCTCGAAAAAGGATTCGATGGGCAGCATTTCCTGATAGGCTTTGGGAGCCACCTGCGGAACCTATTGGTTTGCAAGGATGAAGCGACACTCAGCCTGCTTGAAACTACTCCCTCCGTACGTGAAAAGTACAAGGAACAGGCCGCAGCCTGCCCCATCAACAGGCTGGTGAGGATGCTTGATGTCATCAACAAGTGTGACCAGGGATACAAATCCAGCAATAATAAATCCCTGCATCTGGAAATCTCCCTCATTCAAATATGCCTCCCTGATGAACCTGAAGAGCCATCCCCCAGGGTGGCAGCGACTGTTCCTTCCGCTTCAATAGCCTCCAAACCAGCCTCCCCGGCGGCAAAGACGGTTTCTCAACCATCCGACTCAAAACCATTGGGCAACATCAAGTCGACCTCATTGAAGACGACATCCATCAAGACTACCGATAACCTGAAGAAGGAGGAAGGAGTTGCACATGCTGAAGAGCCTGCGGAAGATTGGGAAAAGCCTGTTTCACAGGAATCTCTGGAACAGGCATGGAAGCAATTTACTGATACGCTGGAGGCTTCAAATCCTCATTTATATTCGACCCTGACTAAAAGCAAACCCATTCTTGCAGCTCCGTCAACCATTCAATATCATCTTGACAACAAAGTCCAGGAGGAAGAACTTTTTGAACGCAGGGCAGCATTGCTTGCCTTCTTAAGAAAGGCGCTTCAGAATAAACACATCATGCTGCAAACGGAGATTGACGACACTCCACAAACCAACAGGCCTTACACCCCAAGGGAAAAATTCAACCACCTGGCTGAGAAGAATCCTTGTCTTAAAGAACTCAAAGAACAGCTTGACCTTGACATTGAATATTGATCAGGGAAGAAAGGTATTTGCCTTCGGAGAAACAGTATATGATATTGTTCTGGAGGATGGCATACCGGTCAGCGGTTGTGCAGGAGGAGCCATGCTGAACACATCGGTATCTCTCGGGCGATTGGGAATAGCAGTTTTCCTGGTTGGGACCGTAGGAGATGATCTGGTAGGAGAAAATATCAGGGCATTCCTCCACCGCAACCATGTGGACACCACTTGCCTGCAAGTCCGAAAAGGCAAGAAAACTTCATTGGCGCTGGCATTTCTTGATCAGGCTAAAGAAGCCAGTTACCAGTTCTACAAAGACGATCCGTTCCCTCGTGGGATGACGATTGATATTCCACCTGCAGGCCCCCGGGACATTTTTCTTTTTGGTTCCTATTATTCCATCATGCCAGAAACCAGTGAGCAGGTGAGAAACCTGATCCGGAGAGCCAAGTCAGCATCTTCGATGATTATTTATGATCCCAACTTCAGAACAGCCCATTTGTCGAAGTTGGAAGAACTTCTTCCGGCTGTGATCCGAAATATTTCATCAGCAGATCTGGTCAGGGGTTCAGCAGATGACTTTTTAAATCTTTTCGGAAGCAGTGACCCTGACTTTGTTTATAATCATCTCGTGGATGTCGGGTGTAAACACTTGATTTACACCATGGGCGGAGATGGCATTTATTATATTTATCCTGGTGGAAGAAAATTTTTCAGAACGAAATCCGTTAAACCAGTGAGTACTGTCGGAGCAGGAGATTCATTCAACGCAGGATTGATATCCGGGATTTTTGCCGAGGGAATAACAGGCATGGAAATGATACAACAAGACCCCGGGGGTTTATCCAGGCCGATTAAGCAAGGTATTGAATTCGGCCGACGTGTTTGCAAGAGCTTACAAAATTATATTCCGAAGTCATACGCTGATAAGATCACGATATGTTGAAAACAATTTCCTCCTATATTTTAGGGATCATAGGCTGGAAGACGAATGGTGAGATCCCTCCGGATATAAAAAAATGTGTCTTAATCGCTGCCCCTCATACCAGCAATTTTGATTTCATATTAGCCAAGTTAACTTACTGGAAGTTAGACATTAACATCAAATTCCTGATTAAAAAGGAGTGGTTTAAATTTCCTTTTGGCGGGTTGGCCAGGAGGTGGGGTGGGATACCTGTTGACCGGAGCAAGCCATCAAAGGTTGTAAGTGAAATGGTGAAGGAGTTTGACAAAGCCGACTCACTGGTCTTGTTGATCACGCCGGAGGGGACCAGAAATCTGGTGAGGCAGTGGAAAAGAGGTTTTTATGAGATTGCCATACAGGCAAAAGTTCCCATCGTTTTTGGATTTGTCGATTATGCTGAAAAGAAGGGAGGCGCTGGCCCGGTGTTTTATCCAACAGGAAATTATGAAGCGGATATGAAAGTCATTGAAGCATATTACAGAACCAAGACGGCCCGTCATCCGGAGCGGTTCAACCTCAGCGCTGAAAACAAAAAATCCGGTTAAGGAAACCGGATTTTTGTTGACCGACCAGGATTCGAACCTAGACTAAAAGAACCAAAATCTCTTGTGCTACCATTACACCATCGGTCAATACCCTAAAACGGGTGCAAAATTAAAGAGATTTTCGTTCCATCCAAGAAATCATCGTATTTTTTTCACTTTGGTCTTTGCCTGAAGGAAAGGGCTGCAGATCTTCCGATGGCATCGCAAAGGAAGGCTAAATCTTTTTTTGAGGTGCTACGTATAAAAGAGAAAAAAGCAATATGGAAAAGAAAGATGTAAAATCTCTACTTGCACCGCAAGAGATTATCGAGAAGTTTGATCTGGTAAAGATCAACG
>Ga0194113_10004813_pt1 | contig 17621 bp, 15 predicted proteins | sample TA2MahC200mmetaG_FD_146193 | JGI IMG/M metagenome (GOLD analysis project Ga0194113, IMG submission 146193) | Freshwater microbial communities from Lake Tanganyika, Tanzania - TA2015017 Mahale Deep Cast 200m | ecosystem: Environmental > Aquatic > Freshwater > Lake | place: Tanzania: Lake... | reverse complement strand
CATTTCTAAACCTTTATATTTTTTGCTTGGAAAGATTTCCCACCGGATCAGGCGGTAGCGTTGACCACCGGTGACACGATAAAGTCCCAGCCGGGTCTTTGTCCCACCAATATCTCCCGCCAGTATTATTTTAGGCTCTGTTCTTTTTCTCCCAACACTTACCATTTTCATGACCTAAGACTGATAAAAATTCACCGGTGGCACTTCGTACAGCTCTCATTATTCCAGCCGAGGTGTTTAATGGGATAAGGCATCATGCCTTTTAGCCCGTGGCAGCTCCCGCAATTCTCATGTCCCTCGATGGGATGAGGGATTTCCTGGGCAACCACGATGGCCTCCATTCTTGGAGATTCCAGCATCTCCGGCGGCTGCATCAAAGCGAAGGCACCTGTGATAAAAAGGATGAGAATCCCTGTCACAATAGCCAACTGCGTCGAATAGGCTTGTCTCATGAAGTGATCTCCCAGCCGATGAACTAAATAAAGTTGAAGCTCTCCGATTGCACTTTTTCAAGGGGCAATCCCAACTGCTCCAGTGCATTTTTTATTGCCATCTGCATGGGGTCAGGCCCACAGATAAAGTACTCGCACTCCACCCGATTTTCCGGAAGATAACGGGCCATCATTTCGGCGTGGATGCGACCACGCTCCCCCTTCCAGTCTTCCGCGGGGTTGCTGAGGGTATAAATGACCTGTAGATTCAACCTTTGGGTTAGACCTTCCAGTTCTTCCCTGAACGTCACTTCCTCCCAAGTCTTGCTACTATAAAACAGTAAAAGCGTCCGCTTTTCATGGCGATCTGCGAGGGTTCGCAGGATGCTGATCACCGGAGTAATGCCCACCCCTCCGACGATAAAGACATACCCGGGTGCTGTGTTGCGGTCTATCGTGAACGTTCCGTAGGGGCCATCGAGATAAGCTCGCGTACCGGTGGCAATCTCTCCGATTTTTGACGTAAAGTCTCCCAATTCTTTGATCGATATCTCTACCTTCTCAAAATTCATGGCACTTGAAGAAAAGGAGAAGGGATGTTCTCTGATTGCAAAGGGGGATTTCCCAATCTTAAGCCATGCGAATTGTCCTGGCTTCAAGATTAGGCCCGGATGTCCTTCGGGCCGAAGGACCAACGTCCATGTCTTTCCCCTTTCACTGATGACCTCATCAATCGTGTAGGGTCGTTTCAGCATCCCTATGGGTTTGATGATGCGGACATATACCAGGGAGAGAACCCATGCGGTCACCAGACCAATCCAGAACCACCGCTTCAAAGGCCCTTGAACGTAGTATCCAACCCCTTCGATGTGGATCAGCGAAAGCGCCACTACCCCGATGGAGAGAAAGGCATGAGTGAGACGCCATGGCTCATAGCGGATGTTCCATTCTTTGCGTCTGATAGAGGTCAGGATCAAAACCGCAAGGGCAACCAAGCCTGCCGTTCCCGCCGTCATCCACCAGGGAGCAGAAATCGGGTCGAGAAAGATGAGCGTAGCCGGTGTCGAAACAAAGATGATCAGGGGATGAAGGAGAATGAGGATGAAGGCTACTGTGGAGATCTGGCGGTGAAAATGGTAGATCACATCGATCCCGTGCGGCGAGGTGACATGTTTGAAACGGCCCGTCAGGAAGAATTGTAATCCCATCATCGACAGGCCAACAAATCCTATCCCCACCGAGAACTCCCTCCAGAACCCCCGACCGGGCGGAATGGGGCCGATCAGCAGGAAAAAGAGAGGGGCCACGATGAGAAGAAGGTAGATTCCAATCCAGAAGGCACCGTAAAGAAAAGGTCTCATGCGATTATTCCTACTCTAAATTAAAATAGTATTCCTTCGGGGGAGGCTTTTCCGTTCAACACCAAAAGCTCCTTAGAGGTCAGCAAGTCCTCCTTCGCCAATCTCAGCACACATACAATTTCAAGAAGGATGTGGGCCCAGGTGCATCGATTGACAAAAAGCATGCCGGGAACGTTTAGGGTTCCTCCCTGATTGATAAATCCAAGCGCACCGGTTTGACCAAAGCCCGTGTGGAGCGGCTGCAAGATCCCAAGCAGAATCTCCGGTCGTGTATGTGTCACAAAGATGCGGGCGGGGACGGAACTTGGATAGAGTTCACCGTGAAATTGGGCCGGAGCCATATGAGCCTTCTCACGGTCACTTCGGGGAGTGCGAAACCTTCCGGGCTCGAGCATATAGATCACGGAGTGAGGGACATTCCGCTCTTTCAAACGTGCGGAGGCCTTCAGCACTTCCTCCAGTTGATAGGCCCCGATAGCAGTCAGGACGACCCTTTGCCGACCGGGGTCATGGCAAGCCCGGTCCAACTGAATGGCGCCGTTGTTGAAGAGACGAGTCGCCTCATCAGGGTTGAAGAGGTCCGGTATCACGTCAATCTTGGGTATGACAAGTGTCCAGATCTGCCCATGAGTCTGGTAGAGGTGGTGCATGACAACCGAAGCGGTATTATAATCAGGGACGAACAAGACCCGTGATACATCAGAAGGTTCACCAAGCATCGCTTCAGCCATTGAGGGATCCTGATGGGACCGCTCATTTTTGGCATTCTCCCAAGTGTGAGACGTGAGGATCAGAGGGATGGAAAGCCATCCCTGCTTTCGTCCCGCTTCATTACAATGATCTGCAAAAATGATCTCCTGCCGGATAACACCGTGCATCTTTGTCCCGAATGCCTCATAGGTATGAATGAGGTTTATCCCTCCTTTGTTGGCCAATGCAGCAGAGGCCACTGCTTCCTCATTGAGCGCCGTGATGACGCCTCCGTGAATATCCTCAGGGATGCCGGGTTCCGGATCGGTCACACGAAATTTTAAATTCTCGAGCGTCTGGATCAACCGGTTGGAGCGCATTTCGTCCGGGTTACCAACGCGTGGCCGAAGATCAGGATTGGCCTGGACAGTCGCAACAAACATGGTATCGACTGCGAACATGGGAGATGTCCTTGTCCAGGTGGAGGGGTTATGCCAGTTTTTAGGAATGGGTCTGAAAAAAGGCGATGGAATTTGTCTCAGCTTCACCTCCCGTTTGGCGAGGGAATTATCTCGCTCTCGAGCGCGGCCTGATATCTGATGGTATTGGAACCTGCTGATGGAATCTTTGAGCTCTGCAAAGGGTACCCAAAGACGCCGGGCGCTCTCATTAAACCGCTGGGCTGCCACAGGATCGGTATAGGGGTTTGACATCAAGGGAAGATTGTGCGCAAGATTTGTTCCTTCCCCATAAAAACCAGCGCCCTTGGGGGCAATCGCAATCCCGTAAGGGAGTGGCACTGGATAAGGGATTCCCTTCGATTCGACCGTCTTAGCCGCAGCTTCAAGGCGGCATTCCATTTCAAAGATGGTCCATACAAATGCGGCAGGATCTCTTCCATCAAAGACGATGGGATCAAACCCGTTTAACTTCAGGTGTTCAACAAACCAATCCGCCCCTCCCTGCTGTGACATCGTCGTCCTCTGGTCAATGCGGCGGCCATTCTTGATCATGATCGGGGTCACAAGGCCGCAGTCCTTGACACGCCACCATCGGGGTATCCAATCGCTTCCCCGCTGTTCCTCAAAAGCACCATCGCTCAGGAAAGCGACAAGCCTCTCCCCTGGCAACGGCATATGGACATACTGGAGTTCCGTAAACCCGAGATATCCCCCCTCGCTCAACCCTCCTGCAGTGTGGACATTGACATGGCTTCCCAGGGGCGAATCCTGTTTGCCGTCTTCTCTTATCTTATAAGAGTAGAAGTCTCTCACATAACGGGACACCCCTTCCTCTGTCAAAGAGTACCGCTCAGCGTGGGCAGGGGTCATATTGTTGAGCAAAAAGTTGACCGTATCAATGGCAGCCACACAGTGTCCCTGCCCCATGATCCATGAGCGCGTATGCCCGGTGATGGCGTTAATGGCCATATATCCGGCATAGGCAGGCACCATGTTGAGGGCGCCGCCCGTATGTCCCTCCGGATTCGGTTTGAAATCCTCAGATTTGAGTTCCCTGCCATCGAGGTAGACGTTTCGGGCATACGTTTCGTGGACTACGACCCACATGGCCGCATTGGTGACCCGGTCCAAGGCTTGCAGCAAATCAAAGAACGGAACCCCATCTCCCTGGACACCGCGAGAGGACAGGACTTCCGCCATGGCAAAGACCCGGGCCAGCGTCTCCACGGTGTGTTCAATGGCGCCGTAGCCTTTTGCCCATTGTTCTGCTTCCGGGTTCCTCCTTCGATAAAGGCTCACCCATTCCTCTCTTCGGATGTTCTCAATGGTTGTACGCTCAGACATTGCCTCCTCCTTTAACCCAACCCTGTCATTTCAGGGGGCGCTTGCGCAGACAGTGAACGGTATCACGGGCGATCATCACCGCCTCATCGACCGGAATAACGTAAATACCCACCTTGGCATCGTCTGCGCTGATCTTTCCCTCTTTTCCAATCATATTCTTATTTCGGTCCTTGTTAATCACCATTCCACACCACTCCATTCCCTCGGTGATACGGCTCCTCACCTCAGGTGAATTCTCCCCAATGCCGCCGCCAAAAACGACTGCATCTGTCCCTCCGAGAGCGGCCAGATAGGCCCCGATCTGTTTTTTCACCCGGTAGCAGAACATCTCCACCGCCAGGGCAGCCCTCGTGTCTCCCTCGGATTCCGCTGCGAGAGACCTGAAACCCCCAATAGTCCTGACTTCCTGTTGAGCAAAGTTTCTGCCTCAGCAAGGCTTATGCCTTCACGCTCGGCCAGGAAGCCCGGGAGATGGGGATCGACATCTCCGGACCTCGTCCCCATCATCAGCCCTTCGAGAGGAGTGAGGCCCATGGAAGTATCTATGGAGCACCCCGCTTGCACTGCAGTGGCCGAGCAGCTGCTTCCTAATTGGAGGGTAATGATCCTTGTTTTTTCCAAAGGGGTTGATGTAATAACTGCATAGCGCTCGGTCATGTATCGATGGGCTATCCCGTGAAATCCATAATGCCACACGTGATGCTTCTCCGTCAGTTCCATCGGGATGGGATAGTGAGACGCTCGTTCAGGCATATCCGAATGAAACGCGGTGTCGAAGACGGCTACCATCGGAACCGCAGAACCTAAAATACCTTTTGCCGCACGTATCGCTTCGATTGAAGGGTGATTGTGTAAAAGTGCAAGGTGGCTAATGGCTTCGATTGCTTCTAACACCCGGTCATCGATGAGGGTTGGTTCCATGAAATGAGGTCCGCCATGCACGACTCGATAACCCACTGCATCAAGCTCGTTCGCTCCCGGATACCCGAGCGTCCCCAGCCAGTCAAGGGCCTTGCGGGTCGCGGTTCCATGATCAGGCACGCTGGCCATTTCTTCCAGCCTTGGCCCTTTTTCGTCAACAAATTTGAGCATTGCCTTACTGCCGATCTTTTCAATAATGCCATGGGCCAGTTTTTGCTCCCGACCGGGAGGTGTGTCTTTGTCCAGGGCGAGGACTTGGAACTTCAGCGTCGAACTCCCGCAGTTGATGACGAGAACCTTCATCTCTCCTCCTTGAGGATCCGAAGAGGGGGAGATTGGCCCCGTTTATCCTGTCCCATATAAAGAGTGACATGGGGACGCGGAATTTCGATGTTCTTCTCATCGAATTTCTTCTTCAGACGGCGATTGAATTCCCGGGCTACACGCCATTGCTTGATCGGCTTTGTTGTTGTCCGCGCCCGGATCACGACCCCGGAGTTCGCAAATTGATCCAGGCCCAACACTTCCATCGGTTCGAGAATATCGTCCTTGTACTCAGGGTCGTCACGCAACTCTTCGTCCACTTCTTTGACGACTTGAATAACCTCGTCCACATCTTCCCGATAAGTAACCCCGATGTCAAAGACATAGCGGGAAAAGTCTTTGGTCATATTGGTCACCACATCGATATTCCCATTTGGTACATAGTGAACATTCCCTGCCAGATCGCGAAGAATGGTCGTTTTGAGGTTTATCTTTTCAACCAGACCTCCTTTGCCGGCGATCTGGACCACATCTCCCACCCGAATTTGATCCTCGAGCAGGATAAAAAAGCCGCTGATTACATCCTTGACCAGGCTTTGGGCCCCAAAACCCACAGCCAGACCGACAATCCCTGCCGCGGCGAGGAGAGGACCGATCTCGATCCCGAATTCCCTCAGGACGGTAATCGTTGCCACGATGAGGACCGCGAACACGGCTACGTACCGGAGAATTGAGCCGAGGGTCTGGGCTCGCTTCTCAAATTCCGGATCTTTCCTTTGATGGACGGCAAACTGAACAAGACGTTTTGACAAGGCTTTCGCCGCCTTCAGGGCCACCAGGGTCAAAATCAGAACCAGAATGATGTGAAGTCCGCTTGATAAAGACCAGTTGATCACCTTCTGAAAATAGGCATTAATATCCATTTCCACCTCTCCTCTAATTTCCTCGGTCATCCATTTCTGGCAACCTTTTTTCTTTGCTTGTGTCTTCGAATCGCCTTGTCGGCTTCAACCACGATCACTACTGTGAGGCTGACCAAGACGATCTGCAGCCAATCCGATAACACTAAGGCTTCTGTTCTGAAGACCCATTGAAGGGCAGGGACATAAACCACCGCTATCTGGGCAAGAAATGCAGCCACCATGCTGTAGAAGAGGAATGGGTTGCTAAGGGGACTGATGGTGAAAACAGATTGGAGTTCGGAACGAGAATTCCAAGCCTGAAAGAATTGAAACAGAACCATCGTCGTGACGGCAATCGTCCTGGCCCGTTCCAAAGACACTCCATCATCAAGGGCTGAGACAAAATTGAAGATCACACCGGCAGAAATGATCAGTCCCACCAGGATGCTCCTTTCGTACATCAACCGAGACATGATTCCCTCTCTCAGCTTTCTCGGTTTGCGTTTGATCACGTCTTTCTCTCCGGGTTCGAAGGCCAAGGCTACATCCTGGAGTCCATTCGTGACAAGATTGATCCAGAGGAGTTGGGCCGCCACATAAGGAATGGGGATGTCAAGAGCCATGGCAATAAGAATGGAGACGATGGCCGCTAAACCGGTCGGGATTAGAAAGAGCGTTACCTTCCGGATATTGTCAAATACCACCCGTCCCTCTTCGACCGCATGGAAGATACTTGCAAAATTGTCATCGGTAATGACCATATCGGAGGCCTCTCGTGCCACATCCGTGCCGGTCTTTCCCATCGCAACCCCAATGTGCGCAGCTTTAAGGGCCGGGGCGTCGTTCACTCCGTCCCCCGTCACAGCAACCACTTCACCGTGTTTCATGACCTGTTGAACAATTCTGAGCTTGTGCCGGGGGGAAACCCTTGCATAAATAGAAACTTCCTTCACCTTTTCGAAGAGATTTTCATCACCCATGGTCTCCAGTTCCCTGCCTGTCAAAACCTTGGAATCCGCATGGGTGATCCCCATCATCCTTCCAATGGCGTTAGCTGTGACCGCATGATCTCCGGTGATCATTGCGACCCGGATACCTGCTTTCCGACAGCCTCTCACCGCTTCAAGGGCTTCCGGCCGCGGCGGGTCGATCATTCCCTGCATTCCTGCGAAAATGAGATTTCCCTCCACATGCTGGTGGGTAAGCTCTGATAGATCATTGGGCGCATTCTTATAAGCCATCGCAAGCACTCTCAGGCCATCTCCCGCGAAATGCTCGGCTGTCTCAAGCGCTTTCTTCTTGTCGAACGAATCCCCCGATGAATCCTGGGAACACATTTCAACAATCTTTTCAGGGGCCCCTTTCACAAAAATAAATTTCTTACTATTGGAGTCATGCAGGGTGGCCATGAACCCCCGGTCAGATTCAAAGGGAAGAATGGATACTTGCGGATAACGTTTTTTTTCCTCCTCAGGAACAAGGCCGGCTTTCATGGCGGATACGATAAGAGCTCCTTCTGTAGGGTCTCCGTCCACCCTGAACTGTCCGTTCTCCTCAACAATGTTTGATTCATTGCAGAGCATTCCTATCTGGAGGACACCGCAGGGTTTCTCTAAGGTGACTTCATCGCAAGACTCCCAGTCATGAAGAATCTCCCCTTTAGGCTCGTAACCGCTTCCTGTCACTTCGTAGGAGTGCTGTCCGTCGAAGACCACCTTGACGGTCATCTCATTCTTTGTGAGTGTCCCTGTCTTGTCTGAACAGATGACCGTCGTGCTTCCGAGCGTTTCCACTGCTGGAAGTTTCCGGATGATGGCATTTCGTTTGGCCATCCGGCTGATTCCGATGGCCATGGTGATGGTGACGACGACGGGCAAACCCTCCGGAACAGCCGCCACTGAGGCTGCCACAGCGATTTTAAAGATTTCAGCGATCGTCATGCCAAGAAAGAATCCCAGAGCCGATATGGCGAGGGCGCTTCCAAGGACAAGAAATCCGATGAAATGGGCAAACCTGGTGATCTTCTGTTGAAGAGGGGTTTGAGTAACGGATAACTCCTTTACCTCCCGGGCAATCTGGCCGAGGACCGTTTTTGACCCTGTTTCCACGACGATGCCCTTAGCCCTGCCATTTACAACGACTGTCCCCATAAAGGCCATATTGGTTTGATCGCCTGGAGTAAGATTCTCTTCGGGAATGAGCTGCGTCTTCTTTTCAACGGGAACCGATTCCCCCGTGAGGGCAGCCTCCTCGATCCTCAGTTCCGTGGTTTTAAAGAGTCTCAGATCAGCAGGTACTTTCATTCCTGAGGCAAGGAGGACAATGTCCCCCGGGACAAGGTGCTCGGTCAGGATTTCTCGTTCTTTGCCTTCCCTTACGACTTTTGCTCTGAGAACCACCATGCTTTTCAGCGCTCTGACGCTCGTTTCAGCCTTGTACTCCTGGAAATAACCGATGACGGCGTTGAGGATGAGAACGGCCACGATGACGCCGGTGTCGATATATTCTCCAAGAAAGGCGGTGACGATTGCTGCCACGATCAGGATGTAAATGAGAGGGCTGGTGAATTGGTGAAGGATGATTTTGAGCTTGCTGATTCCTTTTTCTTCAGGAAGCTTATTTGAGCCATATTTCTCAAGCCTTTCTTTTACCTCGGCCTCTGATAATCCCTGTTCCGATGTTTGAAGGGACTTAAAGATTTCTCCATACTCAAGTTGATACCATTTCATTCTTTGCTTTCCTCCCCGGAGAATTCAGACTCCCCCATTCCAATAAGCTCTACTCTACAATCACCAAACCTCTGGCTTTGAATTGATTCGGATTGAGCCTTCGACCTTATTAATCCAAACCTCCTGGCCGATCTCAATTAATTCATTGATGACATCATACCATGGAAATGAAGTAGGTTGTAAGACATTAATTCTAAACCCACCGAGTAAAGAATTTACCTCGCCATGATCTTTAACAATTCTCTCTAATCGTTCAATGGGACTAATTAAATCTCCCTTTTTTACTTTAGAGCAAGAAGGTGGTTTTCGGATTTGATCCATGCTGCACTCCAAAATCAAATCCATATCATTTTCTGGAGGTGTTATTTTGTTACCTCTCATTTCACCTCTTTCAATGAGACGAAGAACATAGAACCCCTCCGATTCACCAGAAAAAGCACCCCCTGATCCGGTTTTGCTTTCTGCATGGCCGTACGATAGTCGCCCTCGTTCCTGGTCCTTTCGCGATTCACCTCCATAATCACATCGCCATTCTGCAAACCTCCATCTCGGGCAACGGACCCCTCCTCAACCTGTTCGATGACCACTCCTTCAGCTTTGGGAATACCTAACTGCCTTGCAATCTCAGGAGTGAGCGTCCTTACTCTCAAACCGAACCACATTTCTTTCCGGGTTTCAACCGGTTTCTCTTCTACCGGCTCAGTAGGCATCTGTGAAGTAGTCACGGAAATCTTGGTGGATTTTCCTTCCCGTATGATAACGAACCCAATCTTCTCCCCCACCTTTTTCTTCAAAACTTCGCGAACAACTTCCTGGCTCTCTTGAACCTTTTTCCCATCGATTTCAACGATGACGTCTCCCACGCGAAGGCCGGATTTTTCCGCCGGGCTTCCTTCGTACACATGGCTGATTAACGCCCCTTCCTTCTCTTTCAAATTAAATGATTTCGCCAAATCCTCGGTAACATCCTGAAGACCCACTCCCACCCACGGACGTACCACTCTGCCGGTTTTGATCAGCTCCGTCATGATGCTTCTGGCAAGGTTGATTGGGATAGCAAAGCCAATTCCCTGACCCGGTTGGATGATCATGGCATTGATACCGATGACCTCCCCATCGATATTCACCAGGGGGCCACCACTGTTCCCCGGATTAATCGAAGCATCGGTCTGGATGAAGTCTTCATAAGTACCGCTTCTCAGTCCTGTTCGTCCCTTCGCACTGATGACTCCAACCGTCACTGTCTCCTCCAGCCCGAAGGGAGAACCGATGGCAATCGCCCACTCTCCCACCGCAATCTTTTCTGAGTCTCCAAGGATGGCCGCAGGTAGATTTTTCGCTTCCACATTCACGACCGCCAGGTCAGTCCTGGGGTCGGTCCCCCGGACGCTTCCTCTCAACTCTCTTCCGTCGTGCAACCGGATCATGATCTTATCGGACCCTGCAACGACATGGTGGTTCGTGAGGATATAGCCTTCCGGGTCGACGATTACTCCCGATCCGCCACCGATCTGTCTCCGTCTTTGTGGAGGTTCCTGACGGAATCTGAAGAAATCCTCAAAGGGGGTCCCTTTGAAGAAGTCTTCACCGAACCCCCTCCAGGGTGTGACCGTTACGGTCCGTTCAACCCGGATAGAGACAACGGAGGGCTTCACTTTTTTGGATACCTCCACAAAAGCTTTCCCGAGTTCTCTTGTGGACGCAATGGATGGTGGAGATACCTCGCCCGGCGATTTCTCCCGGGGCTTTTTCTCTTGCGCCTGGCAACCCCAGGCTGGAGCCATAATGATCATCGCGACAACCAGCGAAAATATGAACCCTTTAAAACCATTTTTTCTCTTCATCTTGAAAACCTCCTCGTATCTATTCCCTTCTTGCATTATCGAGTCGTCTCACTTTCATTTTCAAATTCTCAACGGCCACCACCCGAACCATGTCACCCGCGTCCACCGCTTCATCACTGATAGCATTCCAGAACTCTCCATGGATGAAGGCCCTACCCTCGGGCGAAATCGCTGTGGCGGCTGTCCCTATTTCTCCCACAAGCCCTTCCATCCCTGTGGTCGGCTTTTTCAGACGGGCCTTGACCGACTTGGTCATGGCAAAAGTAAAGAACCCCGCACTGACCATTACGGCAGGGATAATTACACTGAGGGAAATCCTCATGTATTCTGTCGGCGTCTCAATAAGCATCAATGATCCTAAGAGAAGTGAGATGATTCCACCAATGGTCAGCAGTCCACTGCTGGCTATCTGCGTTTCGGCAATAAAGAGGATGATGGCAAGAAAGATTAAGGCTAAACCGGCATAATTGATCGGGAGCAACTGTAGAGCATAAAGCGCAACAATAAGGAAGATGCCTCCCACCACTCCGGGAAAAATCGCCCCGGGGTTAGAAAGCTCGAAGAATATCCCGTAGATTCCCAGCATCAGCAGAATATAGGCGATGGTGGGATTGGAGATCACCTCAAGAAAACGATAACGCCAGCTCATTTGAATGGATTGGGGCTTCACTCCTTTTGTGAGAAGGGTCCGTGTCACTCCGTCAAATTTGATGACCTTTCTGTCTATCTTGCTGAGCAGAACATGGAGATCCGGGCTGATAAGATCGATGACCTTCAGTTTAAGGGCTTCCTCTTCCGTGCTGGAAACGCTTTTCCTCACCGCCTTCTCAGCCCAATCCGCATTCCTCCCCCGTGCTGTCGCAATGGTCTTGATGTAAGCTACCGTATCGTTGACAATTTTTTCCGTCATCTTCTCAGCATCTTTTCTCTCAGCTCCTAACGTCACGGGATGGGCTGCTCCAATGTGAGTCCCGGGAGCCATTGCTGCTATGTGGGCGGCGAGGGTAATGAACACCCCTGCGGAGGCCGCTCTGCCTCCGCTTGGGGCTACATAGACGATGATCGGGATATTGGAGGTAAGGATCTTCTTCACGATATCCCTCATCGAATCCATCAAGCCGCCGGGAGTATCCAGTTGAATGATGAGACACTGCCCTCCTTTTTCTGCCGCTCGGTCAATCGATTCGATGATATATTTCGCAATGGGGGGACCGATAATCCCCTCCACCTCAATCAAAAAGACCGGTGCCTTCTCTTCGCAGTGCCCATACATACTTACAAAGCTAAGAAGAAGAGTCAGGATAAAGGCAAGAACAGATCTTCCCATAGTCTTCCTCCTTTCCGAATTGGGATGCAATGAAGTCATCCCTTCAGGGATTAAGCTCCTTGGGCTACTCCTAACTTCGTCTCAATTTTCCGGTGAATCGCCATGGAGGCATCCCTGTTCCCGAAAATGCCTATACGGATTTTTACCAATGTTGTATCGGGTCCTGCAGGACTTAACGTAATTTTCACCCTGGTTCCATCCGCTCGCGTCGCCTCAATGACTCCACCCGTTGCATCTTTTTGAATGCTGGCGACTTCAATTCCAAGGTCTTTAAGAGCCACGAGGCTGGCATCCCAGGTAGAGTTGAGAGAAGCCGCATAGGTTGTTTGAAGTTCTCCCTTTATGTAGGAAACCGTGGCAACACCCGCACCTGCCGCCGCTCCTCCAACAACCAGTGCAGCACATCCCTGCAATAAGAAGCTGGTACTCAATAGACCCAAAACGAAGATTCCTTTTAGCGTTTTCATCACAGTCACCTCCATCTGAAATTTACTTGCCAAGAGATTTTTCTTTTTCTGAGACAGATCACTTCGCATCCCTAGAAATCAGTTCTGTTTTCCAAAATCATTTCACCAACATCCTCGCCGTAATAGATACATTTCCCTCCACAGAAAGGCCCTTGCTTATCGAGAAACATTTCATGAGGCATTTTTAGCAATAAAGATACCAAGTTCATTCGTTTGAATTTTTGGAATATTAATAAGAGGTTAAGCGGATTAGGCGAAAAAAGAGTCTTTATGAGAGTTGTGGCATCCTGCCCCGATAGTGGCACCACGCCCCATTTTGACACTACCTGTATTGAAACACTGCAAATCTCACACTACCTCATTTTTCCATCTTTCATTTTTTGCAAAGTAGTTTGATCATCCAATGTATCATTGCAGTAAACCAACAAAGGATATAAAGGAGTGCAGTAATAAGATAGCTGTTGAACATTTCCCTTTCCATAAATCCAGATTAGGGCCGAGAAGGTAAATGCTTGTACAACGCCAAATTCCACTCAGCAAGATACAAATGATACAGACCGAATTGTTTTCGTGGCTTCGCCTTTAAAGATCCCTCACCATTTTTCCTCAGTATTCCATGAGCCTCTATCTCAACCACTTTCTTCATTCTGAAAAAATGAAAAATCCCGCCAGCAAGATCCCTCCCAATAGGATGAGTATCATCAAGATCAGCATAGGAATTGGTGACTCTTCCTTACCCTCTTTTTTCTTTTCCATCTTGTTCACTTCTTTCCAACCCCTACGACATAATCACTCCCTCATTCTTAGATGTGAGAAATATTGTCCCGTTCTTTATCCCTTTCATCTCTCCCCTTAGAGAGCTTTTCAAGAAAGTCCTTGGCTAATTCTCTTCCTCCCCACCCAAACGCAATGGCTAAGGCGAGGGCAATCCCGCCGAAGATAATCGTGAAAGCCGCAATAATCACTTTCTCTGCAATGCCCAAGTGATAGAGTGCCATTGTCAGGGAGAGGATAATAATGAACCAGCGGACAGCACGACTGAGAAACCTGGCTGATTCTATCTGGGTATTTACCGCCGCAATTAATACAGCCTGACCCAAAAAGATTGCAATTAGATGGCCAATTACCAGAACGATGATGGAAGCGAAAACATGGGGGAGATAATTGAAAAATTGTGCGATGGAGGCCTGGGTTGCAGCTACTTCAAGGGCATTGAGCCCAAGGATGAGTGTGATGACAACGATTATCCAATAGAAGAAACGGCTTAAGAGATCGGCAGGTGAATAAGTCAACCCTCCTTTGGACAAGATGTCGGTCAAACCCCACCGTCCACTCATTCGATCAAACTGAATCGCTTGGAGGAAGCGGAAAATGAGCTTCTTAAGAATCCAGGCAATCAGAAACCCGATGATGAGAATCGTGATCATTGCCAGCAGATTTGGTAGAAATGTAATGACTTTTCCCAAAAATTTATTGAAAGAATCTGTGATAGCAGCCTTCCAAACTTCTCCCATATTACTCACCTCCTTTGGCTTTAGACCAACCTTCAACGAGGTAAGGCTTCATCTCCTCAAAAACCTGGCAAAGGGATTCGATCTCTTCCTCAACCTCCTCTGCAGAACTTTTTTGATTTTCTTTAACAAATGAGGCGACCCTGCCCAAGTAGAGAGGGATCATTGATTTTAGTAAATGGTCACGATGAACAGATCCCTTATGATAGCCAATTGCGAAATCATAAATGATACGAACCCATAGGTCTTGTGGAAAAGAGGATGCCTCATCCGATAGTCTTGCAATGGATTCGAGCCAGAGGGCGGTCTCGGAATATAACAACTTTTTCCAAATCTCTATCAGATCCTTAACCCCCAATCGGAAGTTGCCTATCATACGTTCCAGATTGACAGAGATGGGCTCAAGGCCCACCTCATAATGAAACCCAAAAGTGGCAACGGGCTGGGATTCTTCAATCTCTTTCCAAAGAGTCTCGTATTCCCCCATCAAACCAAAAACCGAAGAGACAACCTGAGTGAACATCGGCCCCAGGTCGCTCCCGGGGTCTTTGGCATCATGGATTTTAGCGCCCAGGTAGACCTGGCATACCTTGAACCCTTCAGCGATGGCGAGTGTGGTCATCCAGATATCAATCCCGAAACGGGCCACATCGGTCCCCCAGACATCTTTGGTCAGGTAGAATCTCGCCAATTTCCCGGAAAAACCAAAATCCCCTCCTATCGGTTGACGGATCCTCTTTCCGTACAAAGCTCGGGTTAGGAGATAGACGATGCTATTAGTGATTGTCCCGTCGAATTTATGTCGGCCATAAAGGGGGGCGACATAGTCAAAACCTTCCTCATAGATGGGCCTTAGAAGAAGATCCATCCACTCCGGCGTAATCGACCTCAAATCAGAATCGACCACGGCACAGGCTTTTGCATTCAGTGCTCTGGCAGCCTCAAAGATGGTCCGGAAAGCACTGCCTTTCCCAGGAATGCCATGGTAGGGAGTGATGATTCTATGAACGGGATGGACCGGGTAGGATGTACAGGCTACCTATTCATGAGATAAAAAAGGGGGTAAAATTGGGTGACACTTTTGGTTGATGTGGACCTTGATAAATCCCTTGGATTTGAGCCAGGACTCGACTGCAATTCTCCATGCCGATTCCCTTTCTGCTTGTCCAGGTTGATTCATGGTCGATAAAATCCTTTCCACCCTTTCCATCACCCAATCATAGATTCCCCTCCTTTCCCGCTTGCTAAAAGCCGGCCTATCGGCTGATACAAAGAACGCCTCGCAGGAGGTCCTTCCGTTGAGGCAAGGCCGATGGCGATGGTTCAAATCATTGACCGCAGCCTCCGCATATGCAGTGATGTGGTCCCCGGGAGCAGGCAGGTCCAGCGCAAGCTTATCCCGCAAACACCTCTTGAGTTCCCGCTGAGACTCCTCGATCGCTCCGTTGTATGGTGCATAATACTCAGGATTGTTCAAAGGCAGCACAAAGGATTCAGATAAGAGATCGTTGATGACGCCATGGTTCATGTTCCCCTCGTTATCGCGTTTGAGCACCAGAGGAGCACCGTAGCGATCAAACTTCTCGCTCAGATACCCCGCGATCTCTTCTCCTACCGGATAGCCTCCGGCCATCGGCAAGAACTTGTAGCGCGATCCCAGATCCTGCATATTGTGTAGATAGATGTCGCCTGCTGCTCCCAGATCGTATCTCGTATGGTCCATAGCCCACACCACTCCCGGCGTCAGCCATTCGATCCGTCGAAGGTGAGCACGTCGGTTGGACTCAAGATCCTGCCGTACCCGCTCTACCATCTGTCCCAGCTCACGCCGTGAGATGCTGAAGCGGTGCCGTTGGTACAGCTCGGTGGTTCCTGCGCTTCGCTTCACTCCATGATCTAATAATCGAATCTCTGTGTCAAGAACCGATGGATCGAAAGGTTCCACCTTCTTGGGACCCGGAGGGTTGATTAAATCTTTGTCTCTCCGAATCCTCTCCCGCCATCGGTTAAAGCTTCCTAATGGCAGATGAAGCGTGCTACAAATAGCCTCATAAGGCATCCTCGTTTGCTCTTTCATCTTCTCAACAACTTCCATAGCCCTTCTGATCATTCCCTGCCGGTCTAACGGTTTTTTTTACTCCCCTTGCCCCGAAACTCCCCATAAGCCGCCAGGATCTCCTTGACCTCGATGGTCTTCTCGGCCAGGTAGAGCTTCTTCTCCAACTCCTGAACCCGCTCCCGAAGCGCTTCCTTCTCCTCGTCTACAAACGCAGGCGGCCTTCCCGCAGGGCGATTCTCCAACGCCAGAGCCATGGCCTCCAGGGACCGCTCCTCCCACTCGTAATACGTCTTGCGAGACACCCCCAGAAGCTTCGCCCCTTCCTTGGCCGTTAAGGCTCCGCTTCGAACCTCGAGGATCACTATCGCCCGCTCCCGTGCGAGTTTCTGGACCTTCTGCCTCTTGTGCCGTCCTCCCTTTCGCTCCATTGTCAAGCTCCCTGAAGATCCTCAAATCTTGTTCTCCGCTACAATCTCCCGCCGTTGCCCTTGATTGACCCGACTCCCCTCGTCGTGCCGGGCCTTCGACTGGAGCCGGGCCAAACGCCGCTCCAATCCTTTCATCCCTCCTCTCTTGCTCTTCCGCTCCAATAATACCGCAAGACGCGAGTTCAATGCTACTGTCTTCTCCTCCATCACCGGATTCCGCGTCTGCAGCGCCAGCAGCATCCCCTCCATCGCCCGCTCCTGCCACTGGTTCAATAGATTCCACGCCACCCCCAGTTCCCGGCATATCTCCCCGGGTTTGCGTTTCTCCGTCCATACCGACAGAACCGCACGGCACTTCTGCTCCGCCGTATGATCGGACCCCTTCCGTTTTTTCTTGCCCTCCTCCATCGCCGGCCTCTCCACCTTCGGTTTTTCTGTCTTTTCCATCGGTCTCCTCCCTTTGAATCGTTCCAATAGGACAAGCTCTTTTGTCTTTTGTCTCTTCTTCTGCACCAACAACGTCATAGACCATCTCCTGCTTTCCGCCACCTCGGAATCGAGTCGTACCGACTTCCTCATCATCGATCCTCAACCGCAGCTTTCCTTTCTCGGCTCGTAAGACGACGGACTGTCCTTCCATCCGCCCCACCATGTAAAAGGGCTCCTTCGGTTTCCCCCGCAAGGCCATCTCCAAAACATTGTCTGCAATCCCTTGCTCCATCGTCTTTTTCAACTCCGCCTGAATCTCAAAGAATCGATCCGCAGGACATAATCCTCCAATCCCCTGGTGTGGCCGCTTGTGGTTATAATATTGCACCCAGTTTCGGATCCTCTCTCTGGCTTCATCAAAACTTACAAACTGAGCCCGCACCAAAAACTCCT
>Ga0194113_10004807_pt1 | contig 17631 bp, 9 predicted proteins | sample TA2MahC200mmetaG_FD_146193 | JGI IMG/M metagenome (GOLD analysis project Ga0194113, IMG submission 146193) | Freshwater microbial communities from Lake Tanganyika, Tanzania - TA2015017 Mahale Deep Cast 200m | ecosystem: Environmental > Aquatic > Freshwater > Lake | place: Tanzania: Lake... | reverse complement strand
GCGAGCTGCGCGCGGGCGTGGCGAGGGAACATCAGCGCCCGTTGGTGTTCACACAGCTCGCGTGCGACCGGAAGCGTGAGGACGATGCGCGGCTGGCGGACCGACCCGACGATGTGTCGGAGGGCGTGCTGGCAGAGGTGCTGGGCTACATCGACCCCGTGCGCGACTATCACACCTACGAGAGCGATACCGAGCGGAACATGGTGTGCTGGCCGACGCGGGACTTCGGCGTGATGCACGGCTGCTCGCATGGCTGCTTCTACTGCGGCGACGGGAAGCACGGCAAGTACCTCGCGATCGGCGCGAACATCGAGGAGTACACCGAGAAGGTCATCGGGCCGACCATCGAGGCGATGCCGCAACAGCGCTGCTTCCGGATGATCGGCTGGGGCTCGGACATCATCTCGCTGGAGCCGGAGTACGGCGTGTTCGAGGCGTTCCTCGCGAAGCTCGCCGAGCACGACCGCTACGGGTACTTCCACTCGAACAGCGATCACGTTGATTGGGTCGAGCATGTGCCGCACCGCGACCGGCTGATCGGCGTGTGGAGCATGGCCTGTGACGCGATGGCGGAGACCATCGAGCCCGGCTCGCCCTCGCCGGACGCGCGGATCGAAGCGGCCCGGAAGTGCCAGAGTTGGGGCGTCCCCATCCGCTACAAGTTCAAGCCGACGGTGCCCGTGCGCAACTGGCGCAAGGAGTACGCCTCGCTCATCCGCCGCATCTTCGAGCGCACGAAGCCGGAGACCATCGGTTTCTGCGTGCTGATCTGGATGAACGTTGAGGACCTGAAGGCCCGCATCGACCCGGAGCTGCTCGACTCCGACTACCTCCGCGAGGCCGAGGAGACAGCGGCGACGATGAACGGGCAGAGCCACGCGCCTTTCCCGCATCACGTGCGCGCGGAGATCTACCGGTTCCTGATCGGCGAAGTGCGCAGGTGGGACGCCGACGTGCCCATCTTCCTCTCGACCGAGACGCGCGAGATGTGGGCGGAGCTGGAGGACGAGGTCGGTCAGAAGGCGCGCAGCTTCATGTGCGGCTGCAACCCCATCCAGCTGCCCGGGCCGAGGCTGAGGTACTCGGAGAAGATCAAGCGATCGACGTACTTCGCGCCGACGGGAGATGGCTGAGCACGGTGGCTCAGAACCCTGCCATCGGGGTCCAGCGGCCGTACACGCAGTCCCCGTAGCGCGTGAGGCTGAGCGTGACCGGCTTGGGCTTGCTCATTCCGGCACGGAGTCTCACCTCCTCGAGGTGCCCCATCCGGCCGACAATCGGCCACAGCACGCCGTTCCGCGACAGGCCGCTCGGGTCCCAGAAGAGGATGCCGTCGGCGCCTTCGTCGTAGAACCCGACCGCATTGCGCAGCATCTCCTCAGTCGAGGGCAAGGCCCACGCCACCATGCACGGATGCACGGTTACGTTCGTGCCTTCAGTGATCCGACGGAAGAAGCTCATCTCGATCGGCTTGGCGGACGTGTGCGAGGCTCCGTGGTAGACGCCGATCAAGTCGATCAGGCCTTCCTTAACCCAGCGCTCGACGTCGATCCCGAACTTGCGGTTGTCCTCCTCCGTGTGCAGGACCATCGCCGATAGCTCCAGCCGCCTCCCGCCTGTCGCCCGTGCGTGCTCGTCCAGTAAAACGCGGATCTCCCGCATGAAGCCGGTCAGGATCTCACCGCGCAGCGCGTAGAGCCGCGGATCGTCCTCCGGCACCTCCTTCGCGTCTTCACCGTACCGCTCGCGGAAGAGGTTGCAGAACGCCTCCTCCCACAGGATCACCGGCATACCCCGGTTGTAGAGCACGTTGAGGCCGTCCGGCTCCGCGCGTAGCACCTCGCGGAAGATCCCCAGCAGATGCTGGCGGACTTCCGGAACGGCGAGGCTCATCCGCATGACCGGCGTTCCGTCGCGGTCACGGCAGCGCCATTCAGGATGGGCGGCGTAGAAGTCCGAGACGAAGAACTCCTCGTACGGCGGCGGCGCGTGCCACGCCGCGGGGCGCAGGCCGATGTTGATCTTCAGCCCCAGGGCGTGCGCCGCCCGGACCGCCACCTCGGTGATGTCAATGCCCTTGCGGATCAGCGTCGTGACGGAGCTCGCGTAGTACGCATCGCCCTCGCGGGGGAAGTCGTCGGAGTCCGCGCCACAGATCGTGCCGAGCCGCGAGGCGTAGTTCACCTCATCCGCGCCGCTCACGCACCACCAGATGGTCCCGAAGTCCGTCGCCCGGTAGCCCTCGAACTCCTCGAGCAGCTCCTCCCGGGTGGTCGGGTTCCGCTCGTAGAGGAAGCTGAAGCCGTCGATGGTCGCGACCAAGCGCTTCGTCTCTCGCTGCCTCTCCTCAGCCTGCACGGACTCCGCCTCGGCGTCGGTCATCGGCACCAGCTTCGCATACATGATGACCGCCGCTTGGCTGTAGCCCGCTGCCTGCTGCGCGAACTCCAGGTCACGGCCGGTCAGGTCCGCGCACTTGAGGAAGACCTCCTCAATCTGGCCGCTCCCCTGGGACCGGAACTGGTACGCGGCATCTCCCGTGACCCTCGCGCGGACCACGTTGCCGCCCTCCTCGTGTCCGCCCAGGCCAAGGTAGATCGCGTGCCAACCGGACACCCCCAACGGCAGCGTGACCGGGGGCGCGGCCGTATCCGGCAGCGCGGCGAGGCACCTGCCTCCGAAGCCCGCCGTGGCATACTCCAGCACCTTCCAGCGCCCGCGCCGCCGGCGATCGCTCAGCGCGTCCTTGGGCCGGCACACGCTGAGATCGCTGATGAGCGCCGCCTCGTCGGCGCGCTCCCAGGCGGCCGCGTCCACGCCCGGGTATGGGCGGACGGGCTCGAGGCTCACGTCGTCCACGTGGAGCACGCCCTGGAACCGGCCCGCAACGGTCACCCAGAGCTTCTCGGGCTGCAGGTCCGGCCGGGGACGAATCCCCACGGCCAGCCGTCGCCAGTCGTACGTACCGGGAGGGATGTCCACCCACAGGTGCGTGACATCGGAGTAGGGCCGACCGGCATAGTGTACGTGCACGTAGAACCGCGCATACTGCTCCGGGTCAGCCTCCGGATCGATCTTCAGCTCCGCCGCGCGGAACCAGCCTGTCAGCAGCAGAGGTCGCCGCGAGGAACTCGTGATCTCCTGGCGCACATAGCACTCCTCACCCCCCGAGGTGATCGCCAACCCCCGAGTGCCGGTCCGTGCCGCCTCCGCCGTCACCGCCATTCGCTCGCCGCCCTTCGACGGCACCCATCCGTCGCGCTGCTCGGCGGCGAACTCCGTCTCGAAGCCACCGTCCACCAACTGTGGCAAAGCGCCCTGCGCGAGGGCGAGCGAAGTCTGCAGGACAAGGCCGACCACGACGAGCCCGCTACTCATGTCAGTTGCCTTCCTTCAGCGTGGCAAGAGCCCGATGCACGCGACGTCATTCCGCGCGAGGTACACGCAGACGTCGAGGCCCCGCTCGGTCCTCTCGGTTCGCGCGTCCTCGTTCGCCAGCAGGTCTACGACGCGCTGGCCCGCAGATGGCTCCACTCGCAGCACCGGCCCATCCACCGTGTGCCCCGTCGCGTTGTAGAGCGTGTAGATCGTCCTACCCCCGGCGCTGAACCGATTCGCATAGACGTACTTCACGAGCGTGGGCACGAGCGCCTCGCAGTCGCGGCTCTCGAAGACCTCGCGGTACTCGCGCAGCAACTGGTACATCCGGTCGGGGTAGTACGCGCCGAACGAGGCGACGCCGTTCCAGAAGCGCTTCTTGTGCTGCCGGTCCGCGCCCTGATGGTCCAGCTCGTAGGCCTTGCACTCGGGGAAGTAGAAGCGCTGCAGGTTCACTTCGAGCGGGCGTAGCTCGGTCTTCTGCACCGTGAGGTCATACGTGATGCACCCATCGATGAACTGCATGAGGTAGTCGTAGCCCGGGTGCTCGGTGGTCAGCACGGAGCCCGGCGCGACCTTGTCCATGCGCTCGCGGACCATCCGCGTCGCGTCGGCGGTCGCCTTCTGCCACTGGGTGTTCCCGCGCTCGGCATAGCTGTGCGTGTGCTTGTCGCTGTAGCACACGAAGCCGCGATGGCCATACTCATCGAGGCGGATGCCGTCCGCACCGGTCTCGCGCATCACCCGCTCCATCGTATCGGCGACCCACTGGCGCACGTCGGGATCGTCGTGGCACGGGTTGTAGACATCGTAGGCCTTCGAGTAAGTGCCGTCCTGCTTCACAACGCCCCACTCTTCGCCCTTGGCCTGCCCGATCTTGCTCCCGGAGTCCAGGCGGAAGGGGTCGGTGTAGAGGGTCACAAGCGCGCCCATGTCCTTGCAGGTCTGGACGGCCTTGCGGAACGCGGGTAGCCCACCGAAGCGCTCGTTGTACCCGTCATAGTCGCCGGGCTGGTTGTTCCACATCATCTCGCCCGTCACGGGGTCCTTCACGAAGTAGGGCTCCCAGAGCTTCCAGGCGCCCTCGCCCATGACTTCCTTGACCTTGTCGATCGGGGTGCCCCATGGCCCGAAGGGGAACCAGTCCCACCAGCTCATCAGCTCGATGCAGTCGGTGTTCGGCTTGATGAAGTCGGTGCGGTAGGCGCCGTCCTTGTAGAGCATGTCGCCATCCCAGCCGGCCGCGATCATGTGCACGATCGGCCCGAGGCGCGAGGGGTACGGCCGGAACTTCCAGACGCGATGCGCCCAGGCGGCGTAGTCCGCCATCGGCTTCTTCCAGTCGCCCGCGTGCGCCCACAGGACCGCGTCCGCCGGCGCGAAGCTCTCGCCCGGGGCGCGCGTCCGACGCAAGTACTCGTAAGCGAAGCTCGTGCCCTCGACCGCCTCGAAGGGGTTCACAAACTGGTACTCCTCGGCCGCGGGCATGCCGAGTATCTGGCCGCCGAACTCCCCCTGTCCGGGCACGTGCTTCCTCAGGGCGAGGACCTTGTGCCAGCCCTCGGCGTCGTCGGCCCGGATCGCGAGGCCCCCGCCGCGCTGCGGGCTGTAGAGGTCCATCAGCTGGTACAGCGCCTCGTGGTCTCCGTAACCCCGCCGAATCGTTGCAGGCCGATCGCTGAAGATGCCGCCGCCCCACGGGAAGAAGTAGTAGTCATCCGCCGGCTTGTCCGAGACCGCCACCCCGGCGAGATGTGGGAAGGCGAGCTTGAAGTCGACAGGCGCGTTGCCCGCGTTGGCGAGCGACAGGCCGAGGCGGAGGCCCTCGTCATCGATGCCGACCTTCAGCGTGGCGGTTAGGGCGGGCTCGTCGAGCCGCAGCACTGCTGTCACGCTCTGCTGGCCGAGCTCGGTCTTCTCAATGCGGAAGTCACGCGAACCAGCGTAGCGCTTGCCGTCGACCTCAACCATGAACAGCGCGATGTCGTCCGGGTGCCGAACCATCTCGCAGGTCGTCCACTTGTTGTGGAGCGACACCATGCGCAGCTTCCCGCCCGCGGTCGAGAAACGAGCGCGGAGGTCATCGTTCTGGAACACGGCCTCCGAGCCCCAGCCACTGCATGCCGGCTTGAGCGTCTGCGGCTTGCCCACCGGCTGGGCGATGGCGGGCGCCATGTCCACCATGGGCGCAACGGGATGGCAGGACTGCACGCCCTTGAGGGTCACTTGCTTCAGCGTCACCGGCTGATCGGTCGCCTTGATGACGAACCCCGACGGCTTGAGCGTGCGCCCGGCGGGCAGATCGGCGAAGTACGCTGCCGGCCCGCGAACCGCCTCTCCCGGCTTGCCCTCAGCGTCGAGCCAGGCACACTCCAGCGGACCCGAGGCCTCGGCAAGCACCGACATCGGCGACATCAGGTCGAACGCGTCCTCCGTCCACTCCAATCGCGCGGACTGCCCGGGCTGCAGCGACAGGCCCTCCCCCGTCGCCTCGCCCTCGCGCGAGCCGCGGTAGAGGATCAACTTCGCCGGGTCATCGAGGCGGTCGTCGGTGCCCGGGCGCCAGACCGCCGTCACCTCCAGGCTCTTCGTGATGAGCAGCAGGCGGACCATGTACTCGCCGTTGCCGCCGGGGATCGTCAGGGCGTGCTGAGTCCACTCGTTGTTGGTGAAGGCCACGTAGCTGTTAGCCGGGGGAACGGTCGTGTCGATGCACAGGTACAGGTAGTCATCGCTCTTGTCACCCGGCGCCTTGCGCAGGATGACCTCGTTGACGCCCTTGGTGAACTCCTCCTTGGGCAGGATGAAGTCATACCAGCCGAACACGGGCGTGCGTCCGCCCACCCACGCCGGCGCGCCGCAGTTCGTGGGGTAGGTGTGGACCTTCCCGTTGAGCACGATCTCGAAGCTCTCATCGAGCCCGTTCTCGGCCGGGGCATCATGCCACGAGTAGTCACGCACCGCGAAGTGCGCGGAGAGCCGAACCTGCTGCGTCTTCTGCCACACGTCCTCCGGCACGTTCGTCAGGTCGAGCACCTTCTTGGCCTGGTACTCGGCCCTCACCTGGTGGGTGATGTCCAGGCTCATGTTGCGGGTCCACTGGCCACTATCGTCGCGGACGACGTAGACCCCATCGGCAACAGACTCGAAGGTCGAGGGCGCGGCCAAGCCGCCTGAGGCGACGCACACGAGGAGCCCGGCTGTCCAGGGACATATCATGGGAGAAAGCACCCCTTCCTACGAGTCCTGTGCCGACCCAGGACGTGGGTTCCATGCGAGTCCGCAGACTCCTTGGCCCGTGACACGCGCACGCGGGGCGAAGGGCGGCCCGCCTCTGCCGGCGAACGTCCCTGTTGACAGTCACGGCTGACGGACTATAGTGCAGCCAAGGGCGTCCGCGCGTGCTGTCTCCCGGCGGCGCGAGGACGCCTATTCGCGGACCGGGGGCCTACCCCTCGGGAGGGGCGGCGTCGCGGCCCATGCAGCAGCTCTATGACACTGTCAAGAGACTGGCCGACCCGTGCCTGTTGGCTGCGTCCCGTCGCCTCATGCTCAATGAGTTCGCGCGGGGCTTCGGGTGGCAACCGAGCGATCAGCTCCTTGGCCTGCCGGCGGACCGGGGAGTGGCAAACGCGCACTTGGTCGTGGAGCACGGACTCGAGGACACCGCCGTCCTGAGCTTCCTCACCTCCGAGCGGCGGTACCGTGATCTCTCCTACGGCGAGCAATTGCGGCTGCTCGGGGTCTCGTACAACAGCCTGGTAGACTGGCACATCCACGTACACCCCGACGAGGCCTCGTTTGTGTTCAACCGCACAAAGCCACCTACGGTGGTTGAGCGAGTCCCCCTCTCACGGAGCGAGCTTGGGTGCCTTCGACGCGAGTCCTTTGAGGGGGTCCTAGGGCAACGCCCCAGCCCGAACGTACCGGCGCTCGACGACGCCTTGGTGGCCACCGTCTCGTGGTGGCGCCGGAACCTCATGGGGCAGACGGACGCCGCAGTGTCGCCCGAAGCGCTGTCTGCGCTCTTCAACACGATCATCCTGGTGCGAGCGGCGGAGGACCAACGTCGCAGGACGAGCACCGAGGAAACGCCCGAGGGGGGACTTGAGGGAGAGCCCGACCTATTGGCCGCTTGGGACACGACGGAGTGGCGCGAAGCGTCACTGGGCGACCTACTCCTTCGGCGGCTCCACGCAGTGGTTGGGGGCCCGCCCCCGCCCGACTTGGTGGACGCCTCGCTGTTAGCCCAGTTTGACCTCCTGGACCGGGAGACGGGGGAAGCGCTGCTTAGGGACTTCTATGACAGCCGGTTCGCTCCCTACCGGTATGACTTCGCTCTCATATCCAAGCACGCCCTGAGCCGTATATACGAGCACTACGTCTCCGTACTACGGCTCGAGGAGTCACCGCAGGCACTTCTCCCTATATTCCACGACATCCCGGCGGAGGAGCGGGATAGAGCGCACGGCCACGTGTGGACCCCCCAGTTCGTTGCGCGTTTCTTCGCGCGCTATCTCCGCGAGCAGATGCCCCCGAGGGAGTTCCGAAACCTCCGAGCGGCTGATCCGGCGTGTGGGTCGGGCATATTCCTGCGGTCTCTGTTGGAGCTTCAGTGCGAGCACCTATACGAGGATAGGACGCGCACCGAGGTGCAAGGGATGTTCGAGAGAGTGCTGGGTGTCGACATCGATGCGAACGCCTGTCAGGCTGCCCGTCTGTCGCTCGCGCTTCTGCACTTGGTGGTCGCGGGGGAGGGCTTCCCCGCGCGACTGAACGTCCACACGTCGGAAGTCATGGACTACCTGACCAAGGAGCCATCGCTCAAGGGCGAGTTTGGGGCCGTGCTGGCGAACCCGCCGTTCGTGCCGCCAGAGCTGCAGAGCATTGAGCTACGCGAGCGAGTCAGGGCATACATGGCCACCGACGCGGGCGGGAAGGTCGACCTCTACCTGGTCTTCCTCCGGGCGGCCCTCGACCTCCTCGAACCCGGCGGGTACGGGCTCTTCGTGTTGCCCCGGAGCTTCCTACTCAGTCGCACTGCGCGCAGCATGCGCCTGCGCCTCCGCGATGAGTGCTGGATTCGGTGCGTGGTAGACCTATCGGCGGTGCCCGTGTTCGCGGACGTGGACTCCTACGTGGTGCTCTTGATCTTCCAACGGAAGCCGTCGACGGCCATTCCTCCCCCACGCGCCACTATGGTGAAGTGCCACGGGATGCCAAGTCTGGCGTTACAGGAGACGGTCGAGGGCCGGGCGAGCGAGACCGAGCTCTACAGCATCCACGAGGTTGGTCAAGACTACTTCGACAGGGACACGTGGCCTGTGCTCAGCCGAGCAGAAGCATCAACCCGGCAGAGGCTGGGGGAGCTGCGATCCCTGAGCGAGTTCGTGCACATCCGTCAAGGGTTCATCTCCGGAGCGGACGACGTATTCATACGGCCGCGCCGTGACATCCCCCCTGGCGAGGCTGAGGCCTACGTCCCGGTTCTCCACGACCGGGCCATGAGACCATACACCGTCCCGAGCAAGTCAGCCCTCCTCGTGTTCTACCCGTATGTCGACGAGAAGGCAATGGACGAGGAGACCCTTGCCGGGCGGTTCCCTAAGACCTGGGCATACCTCTGTGCGCATCGCGGGCAGCTTGAGCGCCGGAAGACCGTGGGGCGACATCCGTGGTGGCGCCCCACGTGGCCCCGCCAGCCCCAGAGCATGCTGCGCCCGAAAATCGTGACCCCCCACGTCGTCCTGACACCCCGGTTCGCGTACGACCGGAAGGGGCAGTACGCGGTCTCCCATGGCCCCTTCCTCTACCCGAGATCGGCGGAGGCCGAGGACGACGTGCTCCGGTTTTTCCTGGCCGTCCTCAACTCGCCGGTCTGCTACTGGCACATCGCCTCACACTCCGACAACTACGCACGAGGGTACGCCCTGCTGGAACCGAAGACACTTGGACCCACGCCCGTGCCCGACCCGAGCACCGTACCCACCAACATGATCGCAAGACTCCTTGACCTCGTGGACACACGGCTGGTCGCTGCGGAGCCAGGGGCGATTGCGCTGGAGGCCGAGATCGACGAGGTCGTGTCCCAACTGTACGGACTGTCGCCAGGTGAGAGGCGAGCCATGGGGCTTGGGCCGGGGACCTAAGGATGCTTAGCGCAACACGGGTAGATAGAGGCAAACGTTGGGAGGCCATGCGGCGAGTCATCGAGCCCCTGGCCAGTCCGGCCGTTCTGCGCAAGCTCCAACCTGCTGTCAGGAGTCCGAGCACCCGCTCCCTGAGGCTGGTTGCGTCCTACGGGGACGCCGAGCGCTTCCCCACGCGTGCCAAGGACGTCCTGGCCAGCTACCACGAGTCGTGGGAGCGCACTGGGGGTGGACGCTCGGAGCGGTGGGCTCTCACTGAGGCCTACCTCCACATCTACACTGTGCACCCGGAGACAGGCGAGCAGCAGGCATACCTCTTTGTCCACTGCGAGCCGTGTGCCCCCGACGAGCAGCCGTTCAAGCTCGGCCCTCACCTGCACATCAAGGCCGCCCCCGACCCGCTACCTCGCGCGCACCTCTGCCTCTTCCCGGGGCGCAACGCCTCGATCCTGCAGGATCTCCAGACGCTGAACAGCGCGCTGGCGGACACTGCTCAGATGCTTGAGGAAGAGGTTCTCGAGCGCCTCCGCTAGAGGTACGGGGTGCCGCCCATGGAGCACTCCCCTACCCAGACACCATCAGATAGCCCAGATGGAACTCGTGGCCCTCGCTGAGTTCGTGCTTCTGATCAGTCACGGTGAGCTTCAGCGTATGCTCACCGGGCGTGAGGTCCGAGGCGATCATCGTGCTGTTCTGGCGGTTGAACTTGTAGGTCGGTCCCCACGAGGTGTCGATCGGGCCATACGCCTTGCCGTCGATCTCCGGCAGAATGAAGCCCGCGTCCTTCCTGATCTCGTAGTACAGGCCGACCATCGTGCCGGTGAACTTGAGTTCGACGCTCTGCCCGACCTCATTCGCCATGATGGAGCCGTCGCGGAACATCCCGGCCGGCTCGACGACCTGCCAGCCTTCCGGCGCGCGGTCCGCGACCGTCTCCAGCCGCGCGGTCTGGTAGGCGCCGCTGTAGACCGGTTCCGGCAGCGTGTCGGGCGGCGGGACGGCCTCGGTCAGCGCCATCTGCTGCTTCAGGTAGGTCGCCAGCGTCGCCGCATAGATCGAGTGCCCCCACGCACCCGGGTGCACCCGATCGGCCGCCAGGACCTCCCAGTCGATCAGCCCCGAGAGGCACAAGGCCTGGATCGGCTTCTGGAAGTCCACCGTGGGAATCCCATACGCATCGGCCACGTCCTGATGTCGGTTCGTCGGGATGTCGAGCTTGTGGGCGGTCGTGTAGGTGAACACGAGGTCGGGTTTCTTCTCCCGCGCCCAGCACTGCCGCACGATGCCCTCGATCGTCGCGTGGACCGAGTCATCGGGCACCTTGTTGTCGTTCACCGCGAACTCGACGAACGCGAGGTCCGGGTCATACTGCAGCACATGCTTCTGCAACCGGAACACGCCCAGCATCGACCCCGTCCCGCCGATGGCCGCGTTCACCTCCTTGATCTCCACACCCTTGAACTGCTCCTGCAGCCACTTCGTGGTGAACGGCCGCCACCCATCCGCGGCGGTGATCGACCCGCCGATGTACGCCACCGTCACCGGCCCGCCCGTGCGGCACTTGCTAAAGAACGTGACGAGGTTGCGCTTGGGGACACCGGGCGTCGCCTGCGCGAAGCAGGCATGTGCGGGAACGACCAGCAAACAGACCGCGGCAATACGCATCATTGTGGGCCGAACCTCCGGGAATCAACTGCCGGCAGCGGCATTCGCCGCACGGGCCGCGACCCCCTTGAGCAGGTGCGTTCGCGGTGCAGCGTGAAGCTCCTACCAGCCGTCGCCGTGGACCTTCCGACCTTCGAACCTGGAACTCACCTCACATGACCCATCGCGACCGCATCCTTGCCGCCCTGCGCCACGAGCCCCTCGACGGCATGCCGTGGGTGCCGCGGCTTGACCTCTGGTACAACGCGCACCGGTATCGGGGCACGCTGCCGGCGGAGTGGCGGGACGCGTCGCTCATGGAGATCGTGCAGGACCTCGGGGTCGGCTACCATGCCGTCGTGCCGGACTTCCTTGACACCGAAGAGCCGGAGGAGGTCTACGACCGGCTGCTCGGGCTCGATCACGTGCGGAACCAGCCCTACCGGTTGCGCTTCCGCCGGACGGAACGGCTGGTCGAGCCCGAAGGAAGCGATGTGCGCGTGACATACCGGACGCCGGTCGGGTCGGTGTCTGGCAAGCTGCGCTACGACGAGGGGATGCGGCGGGACGGGATCACCATCATGGCGGTCACGGAGCGCGTCGTGAAGTCGGCGGCGGACTACGACACGATCGGCTTCATCTTCGAGGACCTGGAGGTCGAGTTCGACGAGGGCCGGTATCGGGTGCTATGTGAGCAGGTGGGAGAGAGGGGCATGGTCGTTGCGCTGGGGAACGTCGCGGCCTCGCCGGTACACCACCTGCTGAAGGAGCTCGTGCCGTATGACCAGTTCTACTTCGACCTGCACGACCATCCTGAGCTGATTGCGCGCACCGCCCAGCGGATGGAGGGCTACTTCGAGGCGGCGCTGGAGGCGTGCGCGAGCAGCTCAGCGGAGGTCGTGCTCTTCGGCGCGAACTACGACCTGATGCTCACCCCGCCCAGCGTCTTCGGGCCGCACATCCTCCCGATGCTCTCCCACTGGGCCGACTGCCTTCACGCGGCGGGCAAGCTCCTGCTCACGCACACCGACGGCGAGAACGAGAAGCTCCTCGACCTGTACCTGCAGGCGGGCGTTGACGTCGCCGACTCCGTCTGCCCCAGGCCGATGACGCGCCTGTCCTTGCGCGACTACCGGGAGGCCTTCGCCGACCGGATCGCGATCTGGGGCGGGCTGTGCTCGACGTGCGTGCTGCCGGCCTCGTTCACCGACGAGCAGTTCGAGCAGCACACCACCGACGCCCTCGACGCCGCCGGTGACGGACGCGGCCTCATCCTCAGTCTCGCCGACACGACGCCGCCCGAGGCATCTCTCGAACGCATCCGGCGCATCGGCGAACGCATCGCAGGGAGCATCCCATGAGAGTGCTGGGTGTCGTCACGCTGACCATCGGGGGTCTTCTCACCATGGGCTTGACCGCAAGCGCGCAGCGTTTCGTGCAGGACCGCTTCGTCATCGGGTTCTGGGTGGACCCGCCGGCGGATGAGCGGATGGACGAACGGTATCGGGAGGTGGCGGAGGCGAACTTCACGCTGTTCCTGGGCGCGAACGCCTCGCGCACGCCCGAGACGATGCGCCAGTGTCTCGCGCTATGCGAGAAGTACGGGATGGCAGCGCTCCTGTGGACCGGCGGCCTGCCGCCCGATCGACTCCCCGAAGGCCCGACGTGCTGGGGCTACGCGCTGCGCGATGAGCCGAGTGTGAAGGACTTCCCGGCCTTGCGCGAAGCGGTCGATGCGTTGCGCAAGGCGCGGCCGGGCAAGCTGACCTACATCAACCTCTTCCCGAACTACGCGAACCAGCAGCAGCTGGGCACGGAGACCTACGAGGAGCATGTCGCGCGGTTCATGGAGGAGGTCGATCCCGACGTGCTCTCGATGGATCACTACCCCGTGATGAAGCCGAACGGCGACAGCCGCGCGAGCTACTGCGCGAACCTGGAGGTCATGCGCACGTACGCGCTGCAGAAGGGCGTGCCGTTCTGGAACTTCTTCAACACGATGCCCTTCGGCCCGCACTTGGACCCCACCGAGGCCGACCTGCGCTGGCAGATCTTCACTTCGCTCGCGTACGGGGCGAAGGGTGTGCTGTACTTCTGCTATTGGACGCCGACCGGCGGGGAGTTCCCCAAGGGCGGAGCGATCATCACCGCGGAGGGCCGCAAGACGCGCCACTACGAGCAGGCGAAGCGCATCAACGCCGCCGTGAGGAATCTCGGCCCGACGCTGATGCAGCTCACCAGCACCGGCGTCTATCGGGTGAAGCCGGAGGACGACCCGGCCCAGGTCCTGGCCGATACGCCGATCAAGCGGACCGAGTGCGAGTGCCGCGACTACCTCGTGGGCGTCTTCACCCACGCCGACGGTCGGCGCGCGGTCCTGCTGAACAACTACAGCAACCACTACACCTCGTGGCCGACGGTGGACTTCGACGTGGACGCGAGCCAGGTGATCGAGGTCAGCCAGGAGACCGGCGAGGAGACTCCTGTCATCGACGACAGCCCGGCGATGGAGGGGCTGCAGCTCTCACTCGACGCCGGGCAAGGCAGGCTGTTCCTGCTGCCGGCGAAGTAGGGCGCGCCTCCTCAGGCCGCCTACGGCTGACCAGCCAACGAGGAACGCCGTCAGCCCCGCGCACACGTACGGCAGCACCCAACCGCCGCGGACGTACAGACTCCTGCCGGTCAGGGCCTCGATCTCGCCCACTACGACCCCTTCTTCTCCGACCTCGAGGCTCCGGCGCAGATTCCCCCGCGGGTCGTTGATCTGTGAAACACCTGAACTCGCGGGGCGAACGACCCATCTCCGCACCTCCACCGCACGAGCCCGCGCCATGGCCGAGTGCTGGAGGTGCTGGCGCGCGGTCCAGTCGAGGGCATCGTAGGTCGGCACGACGAGGAACTCGGCGCCTGCGTTGACTAGCTTCCGGAAGACGGGCGCGAAGTCCATGTCATAGCAGATGGCCACGCCCATCCGTCCGACCGGCGTCGCGAAGGTCGGCCAGCCCCTGCCTCGCTGCCCATCGTTGAAGAACTGCACGGGGTAGTGCTTGTGGTAGGAGCCCAGCACCCGGCCCTGGGGGCCGATCACCAGCGCGGAGTTGTGGAAGACCTCCGGCGGAGCGCCCGCGATGTGCTCCTTGCAGCCGACCACCAGCACCGCGCGCTGGCGGCGCGCGAGGGCCTGCAGGCGGGCGAGCAACGCCGGGTCGTCGAGGGGGTACTCCAGCAGCGAGTACTCGGGCCAGGCGATGAGGTCTACGCCCGGGCCGAGACCCTCACTGAGCCTCAGGTTCATGTCGAGATCGCTGCGCTCGGTCTGCACGGCTGCGGCGGCGAACCGATGTGCCGCGTGAGGTTCACGCAGCGGGCCCCCCCCGAGGAGCGCCGAGACCAGGAGGACGGCTCCCGCAAGCATCGCCCCGGCTCGGGGCCCCCAGCGGAGGATGGTGAGGGCGACGACCGCGTTGACCGCGACGATGAGCAGCGTCAGGCCGTAGACCCCCACCACGCTCGCTGCCTGCAGGATGGCCGGGCACTCCACCTGCGAGAAGCCGAGCTGCAACCACGGGAAGCGGAAGTACCAGAGCTCGGAGCGGAACAGGTCCACGGCGACCCACAAGACTGGCGCGAAGATCACGGCGCGCCGGTACCCATACCTTTGCTGCAGGAGGGCGAAGCAGAGCCCGAAGGCCCACATCGTGGCGGCGAGGACCGCCCACAAGCCCACGGCCGCCGTGCCGAAGATGCGGGTGAGCCAGGCGAGGCCCAGGCCGTAGAAGGCCAGGCCCCAGACGAAGCAGAGGGTTCGGACCGTCGTCGCGGAGGCGCCGCGCAGAGCGACAAGCAGCGGGACGACAGCCACCCACGCCAGAGGCGCGACAGCCGGCGGCTCGTAGCACGCGGCCGCGAGCGCGCTAGACAGCAGTGTCAGCGATAGCCGGCAGGTCCAGAAATGCCGGCTGGGCTGCGGGGTAAGGGTACTGCTGCGGTCGGGCGGGGTCATCGCTCAGTGAGACGGTCAAGCGCGAGCGAGGCCTCGCAGGCTTGGGGAGATGGGAGCTGGACGGGCGGCTCACGTCCCCCCGGCAACGATCTGTTCGAGGGCCGTGCGGTGGGTGTCCCAGACGAGTGGCGGTTCCGCCTCGTCGGCCTTGCCGTCAATGAGATCGAGCTGACGTGCGGCGAGGGCGAGCGCAGCGTGGAGCCAGTGGTCCGCTTGCGCGCCGTTCTGGCCGTTACCGTCCGTGTGGTAGAGCGAGAGCACGGCAATGGCCGCGCCCCGGCAGTCAGTGATCGGCACCGCGGTGACGAACTCCCCGGCGAGTGCCGCCGGTACGCCCTCCGCACAGCCCGCGAAGTCCTCCGCTGCAGGCCCGACTGCGATCGCCCCCTGATGCGCCACGCGGCCGGAGACGCCCCAGTCGATCGGCAATCGCAGAAGGCCAAACGCTCCTGCGCAGGGACCCGAGGCCGCGACGGCATCAAGCTCGGCCGTGCGGCGGTCGATGTCATATGCTACCGCGGCGAGGAGAGGGTATCGAGTCGCTGCTTGATCGACGAGCCCTTGGAGGACGTAGCGACGCGCCTCCTCGACGATGCGGGCGGCGGTGGTCTCGTCGAGCGGCGGTTCCGCCGATTCCGGCAGGCACGTGTCAAGCTGCAGCGAGGCCTCTTCGGGGGCGGGGGCTGGGTCCGAGGCAGAGCCCTCAAGAACCTCGGCCAGAGCTTCCACCACGGCTGGGTCGAAGCTCGTCCCTGCCTCCTTGCGCAGGTGCTCGAGAGCCATCTCGCTGGTCCAGGCCTTGCGGTACGGCCGGTCGGAGACGAGTGCGTCGTAGACGTCGATGACGGCCAGAACTCGGGACCCCAGGGAAATCTCATCCCCGGATAGCCCGTCCGGGTAGCCTGAGCCATCGAGTTTCTCGTGGTGATGGCGGATGATGGTGGCGACGGGAACGCCGAAGTCGATCGGGCGCAGGATCGCCTCTCCCGCGGCCGCGTGTCCCCGCACCAGGCTGAACTCCGCCTCCGTCAGCCGCCCGGGCTTCTGGAGGATGTAGTCGGGCACGGCCAGCTTGCCGATGTCATGCAGGACGGCCCCGATCTTCACGGCCTCCAGCTCGTCGCCCGTCATGCCGAGCTTCTCGGCCACTTCGCGCGCCAGGCCATGAACGCGACGGACATGCTCCAGCGTGGCATGGTCCTTCACCTCGATCGCGTTCGACAGAGCCTCGACCACCGACAGGTAGAGACGAGCCATCTTCTCGCCCGCTGCCACGCGCTCTTGCAGGAGCCGGAGTTCGTCTCCGACCTTCTGGGCTTGCACCTGGTAGGCGCGGTGGATGATGTACGCGAAGGGCAGACCGAGAATGAAGACCCAGCGACCGGCATGCACGATCGCCTGTTCCAGGGCAAGGGCGAGCGCCCCGCCGGCCAGGTAGACGGGGGCCGTGGCGAGCAGCTCTCCCCACCAGCGACGGACGTCAAGCTCCATTCGGTAGAGCGTTGAGACAAGGCCCAATGCGACGACGGAGAAGCCGTGGTACACAAGCACAGCCCCCATGGCCGCCCATACTTCCGGCCACGGTACTTCGGCCGAAGTCGCTCTGACCAGCACCTGGGAATAGAGCGTCCCGGCAGCGTATGCCGCGACTGCCAGGCTGGCCATGTTGTACCCGACCGCGAACAGACTTGGCTGCGGCTTACTGCGGTCGCGCAGCAGGTAGCAGGCCAGCGTGTTCGTCCCGGCGGCCGCCATCGCCACCACGGTGCCACACCGGAAGAGAGCCGCGAACACGAGGACGAAGCCTAGCGAGATACTGGCAACTTGGGGCTGGATCTTCGCCCGCTTGCCGGCGACGAGAAACGCGAGAACGAGGAAGACCGTCGCGGAGACGACGTCCCGCGGCGGCGGAAGGAACAGGCAGGCCGCGGCGGCGGCTGCACCGGCCGCATACATGCCCACCACCAGCATCATCGCTGGTCGCGGCAGATCACGGAGTCGCATGACCCTCCCCCCACAGGATGGGCGGGGACCCGGTGACATCCGGGACGGCAACGGCGCCTCCCCACGCGGGCATCCCGCCGGTGAGCGGCATGGCCATCCGCATCAATGGCACGGCCTCCTTACCATAGGCCGGGGCCGCCCCACCGGTCGGCATCCCGCCATCGGCAAAACGTTACGTCCCGGCTGCGTATCGTCTACAGCTCCGTTGCTCCATCCCCCCGGCACACGAGCGGGGCGGAGGCCCCCTCGCTTCCGGTGGGTGGAGGCGCAATCCCAGTCGCGCCTCCCCGCTCCTGACACACTTCAGACCGGATCCGGGGAGGGTAGGTCCGTTCGGCGCGAAGTTGCCCCCCGTTGCGATATCGTACAGACGGTCGATACGCCAGGCTGCTAGAATGTCCGGAGACACAATCGGAATGGCTGGGTCGTTCACGTCGGTGCGAGTCGCACTCC
>Ga0194113_10004805_pt1 | contig 17643 bp, 18 predicted proteins | sample TA2MahC200mmetaG_FD_146193 | JGI IMG/M metagenome (GOLD analysis project Ga0194113, IMG submission 146193) | Freshwater microbial communities from Lake Tanganyika, Tanzania - TA2015017 Mahale Deep Cast 200m | ecosystem: Environmental > Aquatic > Freshwater > Lake | place: Tanzania: Lake... | reverse complement strand
AATCCGAGTTTCAGAGTAGTTCTTCATATTGCTGCAATGAAAATACAGTGTTTTTAAAATATTGAAAATGATTATAATTTGACATGGTTGTATAATTGTTGACACAAAATACAAAAATAAACTTTTAAATGGTTCAATTTAATGAAGTTGACCATCATAAGATATTAAAAATTTAGCCCTGCATTAAAGAATATGATTGATGAGCTGGCTGTTTTAAAAAGTGTTGTCAAAAAACTAAACTTACATAAAATACCATATATGCTTACAGGCTCAATTGCAATGAGTTACTATTCAATTCCCCGCATGACTCGTGATATAGACATTGTTGTTGAAATTGCTGATGTTGATAAATTTTATAATATTTTCAAGGATGGTTATTATATTAACAAAGAAATGATAAAATCATCAATTTATCATAAAAGCATGTTTAATATAATACATTTAACAGAGCTTGTAAAAGTTGATTTTATAATCCGCAAAGACTCAGAGTACAGAAAAGAAGAATTCAGCCGTAAAAAAAGGTTTAAGCTTAACAGTGATTTCATTTATATTGTAAGTATTGAAGATCTAATAATATCCAAATTATTATGGGCTAAAGACAACCGCTCAGAAGTGCAGCTTAATGATGTAAAGAATCTTTTAAAAGAAAGTACTGACATAAATTATATAAAATTCTGGTCTGCAAAACTTGGTATAGATAAACTGCTAAGTGGAGTTTTAAATGAATGATACAGACGTCTCTATGAATAGACTTTACAGGGAAATGCTCATGAAGCTTCCTGGCAAAAAAAGAATGCTTATGTGTCTTTCAATGTCCCGCCTTGCTGCAGAAATTATGACTTGCGGTATTATGGAAAAATTCGGGGACGGGGATTTAAAAAAGCATGTTTTTTTGCGAATGTATGGCAATGATTTTACTGACGAAGAGAAAGAAAAAATCCTAAAATCCTTATAAGCATAAGTGTTTAATTGTTTATCCTGCTAATTCATTCCAGGGAGCTTGCAGGTTAGCTTGAGCAGGTATTCAATACACTCTTTCTGTTTCCTGATTCTTTCGTTTGATATAAAATCCTTGCTGAAACCTATACTCCCGAGCATTCTCCAGTATTCATCAGAAAGAATGATTTCTTTTACATCATCATTAAGTAATGCTGTATTTTTTTTCATTGCGGACCTTTCTTTAATCCTTTTAACGTCTTATTAAAATAAAATAATAATAAACTTATGTTTTCTACTAAAAACTCTTTAAAGTTAATGAAAAATATTTATATTTCAGGTTTTTTAAGTGTTTTATTATGTTCAGGATATTTTATGTGCTATATAAGGTGCTTTGAAAGATGCTAAATAAAATCTTTATCTTTGCTTTGAAGGTGCTGCGTTTTTTTACTTAAATAATGTTAAATTTGTTACTATTGAGCATATTAAATATGTTGGTTTGACTTCAACTACAACATTTTTTTAAATTTTTACCACTTCCACATATACAAGGATCATTTCTTCTTATTGTAAATATCTGACATTTGATTTTTAAAATAATTATTAATCCGGGTAAATCTGTTCCAGAATATTTTCTCGAATACTGCTGCTTCATTTTCGATCATTTCAAGAATTTCACTGTTATTTGTGTAATCATTGTAAAGAGAATAATAAATTTTCCTTTTTTCAAGTGCCTGCAGGTATATTTTCAGCGACGGTTTTATAAACGGAGGAGCTGCTGTTTTAATTATTTCTGAAATAAAATTTTTATATTTATCTGCAATAAGTTCAGCATACACTTCCTTAAGCCCCGAATTCTTATTTTTAAATTCAAGTATCAGGCTTTTTAAATGGTAATAGTGATTATAAAAAATCTCTGAAAAAACTTTGAGAAAATCCAGGAAGTTGTATAAATTTTTTTGAAATTTAACACTTTTTTTATCATGAGGACGGGATTTTGAGTTTATTAAATTCAGATTATTCAGATTATTCAGATTATTTACAACTCCATTAATAATAACTCTTTTATTCATATAGAATGAATACATAGAGCCCAACAGATAGTTTAAATCAATATCTATTGTATTTAAGTAATCCATTAATGCTATATTAATAAAATTATTAGATTGAATTGTTAAAGATTTATTAAAAAAAAATTAAATTATTATTAATTTATTTGCAGCTAAATTCAAAAACTGAACTTTATAGTATAATTAAAAAAACCAGTGCAGGAATTGTATAAAAAACCTGCGCACAATTTTTATTGTTTAAACCAATACTCAGGAAAGTACTTTAGCACCTCGATAAAAAATTATTTCATTAATATCAGCCGGGAGGAGATATGAATAAAATAAGAGTGCTGTTTTTATGTGTGCATAATTCCGCAAGAAGCCAGATGGCGGAGGCTTATTTGAACAGCTTAGGCAGCGATATGTTTTATGCAGAGAGTGCAGGATTTGAGCTGCCTGTATTTGGCTTCGGAACATGGCAGATGGGTGGCCGCAAAACAATAAATTTTAAGTGTTTTTACAGGTTTTTGCTTAATTTCAGGTTGTTTCCTTCGACTTTTAATTCATATGTCTTGATATCTTTAGCCCTGCCCCTGAAGGGGCCAATTTTTGGACCCTGCAGGTTTTTTCCTGTTGTGATATCAAATTTTGAAGCATGCCTCGGGCAGGTAACTATGCTTCCATCAAGTTTGCCTCTGGATAAGTCTCCTCCCATGTGTGTGCATTTATTACTTATTGCATAATAGCTGCCATTGTAATTTGCAACAAGTATTTCTTCTGCGTTAATCTTAAAAGCTTTAGCTGTACCCGGTGGTATCTCATCTATTTTTGCAATTTCAATAAATTCCATAAATTTATTCCTTTCCTGTTATTTATATTTTAACTTATTACTAACTTATTAAAAATATAAACTTTGTAATTTATATTTTAACTCACCAACATTGGCAGTCCATGTAATGCCTTTGTATTTGTCAGCTAATAATTAATGATTTCAGCAACCTTAAATTCAGGGCATGTGGGGCATTCTTTTATAAGGGATACATCAATTTACTTAAAACTTTAAATGAGCTAATATAGTTTAAGATTAATTTTAGTTGAAGATTTATTTTAAGTGTTTTTCAGATTAATTTTTTTCAGACAATTTTTTACGGGTGGGACAAATTTGGAAGCTAAAAAAGAAGCAAAAAAAGAAACTATTAAAGAACTTATGAGCGAAACTAAAAAAGAAGCCATTGGAGAGGCAATAAAGGAACCTAAAAAAGAAGCTATTATAATTGAAAACCTAATAAAAAAATATGATAAAAAGGAAGCTTTAAAAAATATTAACCTGACAATAAGTGAAGGTGAATTTTATTGCCTAATGGGTCCAAATGGTTCGGGTAAAACAACCCTTTCAGCAATTTTGGCCTCTGTCAGGGAAAAGACCAGTGGAACAGTTAAGATATATGGAGCGCCTCCAGACCGGGCGCGGAATCTTATAGGTTACATGCCCCAGGAAAATTTCTCATCTGCACTTCTTACAGGGAGGGAAAACCTGATCTATTTTGCAGGATTGCTTGGAAATACAGGCTTGCAGGCAAAAAAAATTGCAGAAGATCTCCTGGGAAAAGTAGGGTTAAAAGAGGATGCTGATAAATTGGTCTCAAAATATTCAGGCGGTATGAGAAAAAGGCTTGAACTTGCTACAATCCTGTTTACTGGAATTAAAGTATTAATTCTGGATGAACCGACTACAGGTCTTGACCCTACTGCAAGAAAAAATTTTTTTGAGCTTGTAAATGATACCAGAGAAAACAATATCACTATATTTTTAATAACACACATAGGAACGGACGCTGAGATGGCAGACAGAATTGGTCTTATTGATGAAGGCAGGCTAATTGCTGAAGGAACTCCGGATGAACTTAAAAGAAATAATAATTTAAAGAACGCTCTTACTATAGAGGCTAACTGTAAGAATGAAAGGATAAAATCCATACTCTATGGTTTTTCTGATGGAGACCAGGTTGTTGAAACAGATCTTGGTTATAAGATTTATTCTGATGATATTGCAGAAGATATTCCAGAAATAATAAGAAAAATTGACCGGGAAGGCTTCACAGTCACAAGACTTGAAAGCACTACTTCAACACTTGACGATGTATTCTATAAGTTAACAGGGCATTCTATAAAAGATCGGCAAAAGATTGAGTAGAAATTGGAGTGAGTCAAAAGATTAGTAAAAGTTAAAATTGTTTATTGGTGTTTTTTAGTTTGAGCTATAAAAAGACAGGTTTTTAGTATAAAAGAATAAAAATAAAAAGACAGGTTTTTAATAAGGGGAAGGATATTGAGACAGGTAAGTTCAGTTTTTATTAAAACTGTAAAAGAACTTTACAGAAATAAGATTACCGTCTTCTGGACAATTGTGTGGCCCATAATATTTTTATTTTTGGGCATATTCATATTTTATAGGGGTGCACCCCAGTCGCAGGCTCCGCAGTTCAGGGCAGGCATTACAATTTCCATGATAGTCTTTTCTCTGATGCTGTCTGGTTTCAGTACCATGCCCGGTATTATTGCCCAGGATAGGGCAAGTGGTTTATTTTTAAAACTACGATCGATGCCGGTGCAGCAGTGGAAAGATTCTATCGGCAGGATTTTTGGGTTACTTTTTTATGTTCTTATTTCAGCAGTCCTTATTGGTGTTATAGGAATTGTCCTTGGCGCAAGATTTAATTTAAGTGTTGAAAGCTCTTTTATATCACTGGGGTTTCTGATTCTGGCAACACTCAGTGCTGCAGGATCTGGGATAATTATTGGAACTTTTATAAAAAACATTAATGGTGCAATAATTACAGGTGTTGGTATTGCAGTTGTATCAATGTCTCTTGCAGGTGTCACATTTCCATATAGTTTTTTGCCCGGGGTTTTGCAGGGTTTTTCAAGGTTTTATCCCTTTTCATCATCAAATGCAATAATATCCTATATGCTGAGCACGCAGGAATTTGTAGGATATAATCCAATGAGTGCTTTTCAGGTAATTTTTACTATTGTGATATCTATTGCAATTTTTATTGTAAGCCTTGTTCTTTATTCAAAATTTTGCTGGAGAGCTGATTAAGTCTATTCTATAAGATTTTAATTTATTGAGAATGTAGATTTTTAAATGTCTGATTATCCTTCTGAAATTGCAGAAAATTTAAATAAAAATTATGAGCTTTTTACCAGAAATTATGAAACTGCTTTTCTAAACCTTGCAGAAAGAAATCCTGCTGATATAGCAAAAAAAACAGAATCGGAACTTTTAAGCAGTGATAAATTAACACTAAGTTTTTTTGAAAAATGGGTTATTGTTGATTTATTTAAAAGGCGAATTTATTCAATTGCAGGTAAGAAATTAGAAACCCTTGATTCTTTTTCTTCTGCTATAATATTGCATTTTCTTTTAACTGCAGACGGAGCTCCTTTAACGGGTAAATGGATTTTATACAGGGAGCTTCCGGATGGTCTTTTTTATAGTGACACAATTCCCGGTATTCTGCAGCCGCTTATAAAAAAATATGAATGCAGCGGAACAGATTTTTTAAAAAGGATTTTAGAAATAGGTGGAAAAATTGATAAAAATTTTAAGTTTGCAGGAGTTGTTTATCCTTTTAAGAAATTTCCGGTCTTATTTATGTTTGAGGAAAAAGACGAAGAATTTGAAGCGGATATGAGAGTGCTGTTTGACAGCAGTGCTTCACATTATTTAAAGTCAGATATAATAAAAACTCTTGTGGTTTATACTGTTAAAAAGTTATTGTAATTTCGTTATATTTAATATTTATTATAAAATGCTATTATAAAAATAATGCTGCTTTTAAATTTAAAGATTATTTAACAAAGGATATATTGTAAGATTTCAGGCAATTCTTTCTATAATATAAGACCTGATGAGAAGTATTTGAGTTGAGGGCTTATGTCAAATTTATGGCTTGACATATTTTTAGGTATTGCTGGAAGATATATTGTTAAATTTATTGACAGTTATTACTTATGGCTTGTTCCATTAATAGTTGGATACGGTATTTTTTTGGCAATTGCCTCCTATAATTTAAAGCGTATTGAGAAACGGGCTTCGCTCGAAATTGTCAGGCAGGCAAGGATAATTATAGGGGACAATCCTAATATAAATTACCCCGATCTTATAGATAGAATAGAGATTGGATGGGAAAACCTGATTAAGAAATATTCATTTTTTCCCTACATTTCAATAGAATCAGGGCTCTGGGTAAACAAAACAAATGTTGCAAATGTCAGGGACACCATAATGGCAAATGAAAGAAAAATTCATTTAACTCTTGAAAGGCATAGCATATTCCTTCTCGAGGAAAAAAGACAGACAAGAAGAAATCTTTACCTTGAGTATTTCCAGAGGATAATTAAGAAGTGACAGATACTGTATTCAATGTACAGTAATTCCTGTTCTGATCTGCTGTTTAATCAACATACTTCATTCTGTTAATGGACAGGTTTTAAGGGCTGAATATTGTGGTGGTTATGGACTGGTAATTATGATTTAACTCAATTTGTAAAAACAGTATAACATAATTATTGGGATATCTGCCTGGCTCTCCTGAGCGCTATAGTTATATATAGTGTTTTATGTATGCTGGAGTCACACCACAATACTGCATTAGCATATACGGGAGTAAAGTGGATACCCCAATTATATTTATTTTTCAAAAGGCGTAAGCATTTGTAATGTATTGATGCACCATCCTATGGGTATTGAAAAAAGAAGCGTTAATGGAAATTGTATAACGCATTATATCTATCCATTTATCCTGATTATTATAGAAGACTGGCAGTATTTCGTTTTCCAACTTTGAATACAATGAGTATGCATCACCAGCATTTAGGTTTTCGTCATTATTAACAGAATCTATAGACCATCCGGTAACACCTTCAATACACCCCTCAATCCACCAGCCATCCAGGATACTTAAGCTTGGAATTCCATTATGAGCAGCCTTCATTCCAGATGTTCCCGAGGCTTCATTTGGTTTTTGCGGCGTATTCAGCCATAAATCTACACCGGAAATAAGCATTTTTGCAAGGTCTATATCATAATTTTCCAGATAAACAATCTTTATCTCATTTTTCAATTTTTGTGACATATCAATTGTCTTTTTTATCAATTCCTTTCCCTGAAAGTCTTTAGGATGCGCTTTTCCTGAAAAAATAAACTGCATTTTACCAGCTTTTTTAGATATATCTATAATTTTTTCTGTATCGTAAAATACAAGATCTGCTCTTTTATAGGCTGTTGCTCTGCGTGCGAAACCAATTGTAAATACATTGAGGTCCAAATTGTTATCTTTATTTTTATTTGCATAATTTACCAACAAAAATTTGGCTTTTCTGTGAGCGTCCCAGATTTCTTCCTTAGGGATACTTGCTGTATATCTTAAGCTGAATGGATCATGTGCCCATTCAGGAATGTATTTATTATAAAGTTCTTTAAAGCTTTCACAGATCCATGTGGCAGAGTGAATACCATTTGTAATTGAATCAATTGGATAATTAGGATAAAGTCCTTTAGAGATTTTACCATGTTCTTTTGATACTCCATTTATGTAATTACTTAAATTTAATGCTAAAAGTGTCATATTTAATCTTTCTTCACCGCCTACTTTTTTTAAAAAGTCAATAGAGATGAAATCATTGAGTAGTTTTTGTACCAAATCATATGAGAATTGATCATGGGAGGCAGGTACAGGCGTGTGAGTTGTGAAAATACACTTCTTTCTGATTTCTTCAGTGTCAAATATTGTTTTAGCATCTTTTCCTGATTTTTTTAATAGTTCAATGGTAAGCAGGCTGGAATGCCCCTCATTCATGTGATATTTTTTAATATTGCTATAATTTAACTTTTCTAACATCCTTACACCACCTATGCCTAATATAATTTCCTGCGACAATCTGTATTTTTCATCTCCTCCATAAAGATAATAGGTTAGCGTGCGGTCATAATTATTATTTTCTTCAATATCTGTATCCAGGAAAATAATAGGAACATGAAATCCATCTAACCCCTGGAATGTATATTGCCAGGCCTGTATATAAACATTTCTGCCTTCCAGTTCGATAGATACTTTTTCCTGTAAACAATCCAGCAGATTTCCAGGATTCCAATTATACGGCAGCTCAATTTGCTGTCCAAACTCATCTAACTTTTGATAAAAATATCCCTTTTTATAGATTAATGTAACTGCAACGATAGGAACTTTCAGATCAGCGCATGATCTTATTGTATCTCCTGCCAGAATGCCCAATCCACCACTGTAGGTAGGTATTTTAGAATCTATACCAATTTCCATAGAAAAATAAGCTATTAATTTTTCATCAGGCGTTAAATTTTTTTTCATTTATAAATTAATTTTAAAAAAGCAGTTTTTTCTTTATATGTTATTAAGAATTACAGAAAAAAAAGTAAAAAACAAGAAAAAAATTGCTGAAGATTTGTCATTATAATCATAAAAAATACAAGATTTGAATAATGTTTAATAAATAGCTGCAAATAGTCACAGGATAGTTACCGGGAAAACAGGTTTAATATTGGTTTTATAATCTGCAGGATAGTCCAGAAAAGCCAGTTTGAACCTCCTCCAAAACTTGAAACTCCGTTGGCAGCCTCGCTTATTTCAATATTATTCCTGGTAAAAAAGCTTGTAATAAGTGCACCCATATCGCTTGTTATCCAGAGAGTCAGTGGAATGATTATCATTGCTGAAATAAAACTTCTAAAAATATCACCCCTTGACGGAGCAACTGCCCAGACAAGGATAAAAGGGATTATTATTAAATCGGCACTTGGCAGAATATTATTTCCTGGCAAAATCGTTGCAATATAAGCCGAAAGAGGAATTATTATTACTGAAAGTGCAATTACTGAAGGGTGCCCCGCAAAAAAAGCTGCATCAATTCCAATATAGAGGTCTCTTTTTGTAATTTTTCTTTGAATAAAACTTTTAATGTCGTCTACTGTCGGGGATAGCCCTCTATACAATATGTTTACAAATCTTGGCATTAAAATCATTATTACTGCAAGCTGAAGTCCCATCCCGAGGGCAAATAAGATATTTGGCCAGGCATTAAATGTGAAATTTTTATATTTTGTTATTATTCCTGTAATAAAACCAAGTATAAATCCCATTACCACCGGCTCTGATACTATACCAAGCTTATGATGTATCTCATCATAGAAAATGTGGATTTTTTTCATCAGGGGGATTCTATTTAGGATAGAATTAATAGCATGGGATATTGGTGCCCAGGTGACAGTTTGAGTTTGGGGATTGGATAAACCTTTTATACCATAATATGATTCAATAAATGGTGCATATATATCACCAATTACAAGTGTTATTGCAGAGATTATAATGGCAGTCAAAACTCCAAGCCACTTAATTTCTGTCACTGAAAATATTAGTGAACTGGTAAGAAGAAAAATCCACAGGTTCCACAGATCTATATTTATGGTTCTGGTTAAGCGCAGTAAAAGCATTATTATATTTAGACCGACAATTGCAATTAATGTGTATAAAGTAATCGGAGAGTTCAGGATAATCTGCCGTGAAGCAGTCCAGCCAATATCAAGAATTTCAAATTTCTTGGATGAATTTGTAATTATTGTTTCAATAAGGGGTCTGAAAAAATTTATAAACAGGGTTAGCATTATTGCAAGACCCATCATCCCGATAAAGATAAAAACGCAGTTTTTTAAGGTTTTTAATGGCTTTCTAGTAGTTACAAGTCCGATTAAAAAAAGAATTGCAGGTATTATAATTACGGGACCTATTTCTATTATTTTATTTATTACTTCATTTGTAGAAGTCATTGTTTTATTTTTCTTCAGTTAAATCTTCTAATATCTTTTTAATTAAAGGTTTAACTTTTGGAATGCTTTTTTTGTTGTCTCTCAAACAAGTTCGTATTTTATCCTAAAGTAGAAGTGAATAAACCTGTCCCTTATTCCCGACATATCTTTGAAGGGAATAGTATGATATTTCAGTTTAATCTCTTTAAGACTTTTATAACTTATTCTTTATTAATTAAAAAACAACCTCCTGATCTTATCTTTTTTCTCTACTAAAAAATCTTACACTCTATTTTATATTTTTTATGAATTTTTATCGACAATTATTCTGCTATAATTATTCTGCTATAATTAGAATTTCCAATTTTATAATTGAAAATAAATTGCTGGATTAGACTTGATGTTTCAAAAACACGCAAAGCTTTGCCCCAACTTAGCCAAAGCTTGCTCTGTTTTAAGTCTTCCCTCTCCTCCTGAATGAGGAACCGTGCCCGCTTCAGCCTTCAAAAGGTTTTTTTCAATAACCATCCGTTGACTCAATTTGTTATTTTTAATCAAGAAATTGGAAATGCTTCCGATTGCTTCTAACTTTAAAAAATGCTTCCTTTAATAAATTTTAAGCTTTAATAAATTTATGCTTGTTATTTATTTTATTTTGGCTATAATTTGAGATAAATTGCATTTGTTGCACAAATGTGCATACTATAATTTAGTTTTAAAATGTCAGGATTTTTTTAATTTTTTGTTAATTTTTAATATGCCTTTAATATGCCTTTAATATGCTTTTAATATGCCTGATATTTTTAAAATATTAATAATCTTTTTTTAATCATTAAATTATGAATAAGTTAGAGCAGCAAAAATTACTGTCAAAGATATCACGGCAATACTATCTTGAGGACATTACCCAGCAGGAAATTGCTGAAAGGCTTAATATCTCAAGAACCAGGGTTTCACGTTACTTAACCAGGGCAAAAAAAGAAAAAATAGTTGAAATTAAGATTAATTCTGCATGGGAAAGATATGAAGAATTGGAAAGTAAGGTTGAAAAGCTGTTTAGCATAAAAGAGTGTCATATTGTTCCGTCATTTGATGAACAAGAAGAAATATACAGGCAGATGGCTGTTTCTCTTTCTAACATCCTTGAAAGGATTCTAGAAAACGGCAGTTACCTCGGTGTTGGATGGGGAGTGACACTTCGGACAGTTTCAAATTATCTTGAACCAGACAGAAAACTGGACATAAAAATTATTCCGCTTCTTGGTGGTTTGGGAAAAGTTGGAATTGAAGTGCATACAAATTCTGTTTCTAAAACACTTGCAGATAAATATGGCGGAGTAAGCTATGTTATACACTCACCTGCAGTTCTTGACAGCAGAGAAGCCAGGGAGATTCTGGAAAAAGACTCAAATACGCGCGAGATAATAGAAATGATGGATTTAACTGATGCTGCAGTAATAGGAATGAGTGATATAGGACCTGGTTCAACAATGATAAAGACAGGAAATTTTAAAGCGGGGGAATTCAGTTACCTTGAAAAACATGGTGTTGTAGGGGATGTTAACCTTATTTTTATAGATAAGTCTGGAAAACAGGTAAAAAGTGAAATTGACCAGAGAATTATAAGGGTGCCACTCGAAAAGCTAAAAAAAATAAAAAATGTTGTTGGTATAGCTTATGGTTCCAAGAAGGTGAAAGTAATAAGGGGAGCACTGCTGGGAAAAATTATAAATATATTAATTACTGATGAAAAAACAGCAGGAGAGTTGTTGTTGTAAAAACAGTTAAAGTATATCACAGACATATAAATAAGAATTTAATGCAAAGAGACAAAGATATGGATAAAAAAATAATTGAAAAAGTAAACAAAAAAGAAGTTGTTGGGGAAGGCAAAGAAAAATATCTTGATATTGATGGGCATAAAATAAGGGATTATTTTACTGACCTTGCTGCAGATATAAAAATTGAGATGCTGAAAAAGCTTTACCAGATAAGATATTTTGAAGCTGAAACTGAACAGTTTATTATCAAGGGACAGATTCATGGAACATGCCATCTTTATGTTGGAGAAGAGGCAACAGCTGTTGGTGCAGTTTGTGCTGTGGGGAAGAATGATTATATAACTTCAACCCACAGGGGGCATGGACACTGTATTGCAAAAGGTGCTGATTTGAATCTTATGATGGCAGAGCTTCTTGGAAAAGAAACAGGATATTGTAAGGGTAAGGGTGGTTCAATGCACATTGCTGATGTCACTGCAGGTAATCTTGGCGCAAATGGAATTGTGGGTGGCAGCATAGATATTGCCACTGGTGCAGCCTTAACCTGTAAGATGAAACAAAAGGGCAAAATAGTTGTATGTTTCTTTGGTGATGGCGCTGCTAACAGGGGAAATTTTCATGGAGCACTCAACATGGCATCAATATGGGACCTGCCCATTCTTTATGTTTGCGAAAATAACCAGTACGGAATGTCAATGCCAGCCAAAGAGGCATTTAATATAAGAAGAATTTCGGATAGAAAATGCGCCTATAATATAGAGGGTTTGACAGTTGACGGAAATAACATGGTCGAAGTTTACAATACTGTAAGGCATTTTGCACAATACACACGGTCAGGCAAAGGTCCCGTTCTTATTGAGTGTCTTACTTACAGGTGGAAAGGGCATTCAAAAAGTGATGCACAGGCTTACAGGACAAAAGAAGAGGTGAAGACCTGGATGGAAAAAGACCCAATACCCCGTTATAAAAATGTTTTAATTAATTCAGGAGCAATAACTGAAAAAATTGACGGGGATATTGAGGCCGAAGCAGTGGAGGAACTAAAAAAAGCTGTAAAGTTTGCTGAGGAAAGCTCATTTCCAGATACTGATAAAATAGAAGAGGATGTTTATGCATAAGAAAGAATGTTTATGAATAAGAAAATAAAGAAAGTAAAAAATGATTTAACAGACTTAACGGATAGGTTATAGATATATAAGAGTGCATGGTGAGCATATAATAGGAATGAACAGGATTAATAAACAGTTCAGGATTGGAATAAAAGTTTTCAGGTTTTTAATATTTGAGAGGGATCTTAAAAGTGAGAGAAATTACTTATCTTGAAGCAATAAGGGAAGCAATGCAGCAGATGATGAGGAAAAATGCTGATGTTTATTTAATTGGTGAAGATGTTGCAGAGTATGGCGGTGCTTTTGGTGTTTCAGCGGGAATGCTTGAAGAGTTCGGGAAAGAAAGAATAAGAAACAGCCCGATTTCTGAAGATGCTTTAATTGGTGTTGCTACCGGCAGTGCTGTTACAGGCATGAGGCCTATTGCAGAAATAATGTTTTCAGATTTTATAACTATAGCAATGGATGAGATAGCCAACCAGGCAGCAAAAATAAGATACCAGTTTGGCGGAAAGGCTGCAGTTCCAATGGTTATTAGAGCTGCGGGGGGAGGAGGGACGGGTGCAGCATCCCAGCATTCACAGAGTCTTGAAGCTTTGGTTACCCATATACCAGGTCTAAAGGTTGTAATGCCTTCCAGCCCGTATGATGCAAAGGGACTTCTTATTTCCTCTATAAATGATAACAATCCGGTAATTTTTATAGAGCACAAACTTCTATATAAAAATAAAAAATATATGCAGCATGTTCCCGAGGAGATTTATGAAGTTCCTCTTGGTATTGGTGAGGTTAAAAGGGAAGGCAGGGATATAACAGTTGTTGCCACCTCATTTATGGTGCAGAAATCCCTTGAAGTTGCTGAAATAATAAAAAAGGAAAGGGGCGTGGAGTGCGAGGTTGTTGACCCGAGGACTTTAAGACCTCTGGATATAGAATTGATTTTAAATTCTGTTAAAAAGACAGGAAAGCTTGTATGCGTCGAGGAAGCCTGCAGCTTTGGAGGATTTATGGGTGAGGTGGTATCACAGGTAGTTGAGAAGGGTTTTGACCTTCTTGATGCACCGATTCTGAGGGTTGCAGGAAGGAATTGTCCTGTTCCCTATAGCCCTGTTCTTGAAAATGAGATGATTCCAAGCCACGACAGGATCAGGAAGGGAATTATAGAGGTCTTATACAAAGCTTAGAACCTTAAAGACTGGAATCTAAATTTCTTTTAAAAAATATTTAATTAAATCATTGATTTAGGTATTATTAATATGGATTTATTAATTGATGTTATCTGTCGGATGTATTTTTTTGTATGATTGTTGTTATTTATTACAGAAAGCAGTAGTTAATTAAACTTTTGTTTTATTAATAATCTTTTTAATGACATTGACACAGGAAGGAAAATCAAATGCATGAGGTAATAATGCCAAAATTGGGTCTTACAATGGAGACAGGAGTAATTGAGAAGTGGAATAAGAAAGAAGGAGAAAAAGTAGAAGCAGGAGAAGTGTTGTTTGAGGTAATGACTGACAAGGTATCTCTGGAGGTTGAAGCGTATCATTCCGGTTATTTAAGGAAGATATTAAACCATGAGGGCGAAGAAGTTCCAGTAACCCAGGTTATAGCATTTATAGGGGATGAAAATGAAGAAATTCCTGAAGTTTCTTCTGCTGTAAAGGCAGGTAAAATAGAGGAAATTAGGGCAGGAAAAAAAGTAGAAGAGGCGCCAGCTGCAGTGCAAATGGCAGTGGCTGCTGATGAGAAGATTGTTGAGCCTGCAAAGGTTAGTGTAAAAGCTGCTAAAGAAGAACAAATAACAGCTGATATATCAAGAATAAAAATTTCCCCGCTTGCAAGAAATATTGCTGAAAGCAAGGGCCTGGATATTTCAAAGATAGCGGGAACAGGTCCGCAGGGAAGAATTGTAAAAGAAGATGTGGAAAATTATCTAAAAATTATTGAAGGTGTAGCTGCACCCCCACAGGTTAAAAAAGTGGAACAGATACCCTTAGAAATCAGAGAAAGGGAGGAAACAAGAATAAAAATTTCCCCTCTTGCAAGAAAGACCGCAAGGGAAATGGGTATAGATTATGCAAGGGAGCCTGTTAAGGGGACAGGACCTGAAGGCAGAATAATCAAGGAAGATATTCTGTCTTATGCTGAATCTAAAAAAACAGCAGTACTTTTTCAGGCAGGGCAGGAAGCACCTGCTCCAGCCGTATCTGCTGCCGGTTCTCCATCAGGAGCTGCAAAAGTAAAATCAAGTGATCCACTAAAGGGAATAAGGAAAGTGATAGCTGAAAGGATGACCTATGCAGCTCAGAACATCCCACATATTATAATGACTTCTGTTATGAATGTAGATACCCTTGTGGACCTGCGTGAAAAGATAAAAGAAAAGGTTCTTGCAAAATATAATGCAAAAATAACCTACACAGACTTTATTATTAAAGCAGCAGCCACTGTCCTTGCTGAACAGCCAGTAATAAATGCATCATTTCAGGATTCTAATAGAATAATATATGAAAACATAAATATATGTGTTGCTGTTGATACTGAAGCAGGGCTTATTGTCCCAACAATCTATAACTGTGACAGGATAAGTTTGTTCGATATAGCAAGAAAAAGAGTGGAACTGGTTGAAAAAGCAAAACAGGGAAAACTGACTATTGAAGAAATCTCCAACGGGACATTTACAATAAGCAATCTTGGCATGTTTGGAATAAGGACATTTACAGCTATAATAAATCCTCCCCAGGGCGCTATTCTTATAGTTGGGGAAGTTTATGAAGCACCTGCTCTGGTTTCTGGAAGGGTTGAGCCCAAAAAGTTTATGGAGATATCAATTGCAGTAGACCATAGAATCATTGATGGAGCTGATGGTTCAAGATATCTGCAGAGATTAAAAGAACTGATTGAGAACCCCGAAACCCTGCTGATATAAGCTGAAAAGAGCTGAATATAAAGCTATTCATATAAATGTAGCTTACAAAAAAAAATTTAAAATAAAATTTATATATATAAATATAAAAATTTTTTAAATTCCTTTTTAGAAAGATAAAAAATTAAGAATCTTTTAATTTATAATACTGTAAAATTATTTTCATGAAGGATGAAGTAACTAAAATTACATTATTCTGTATAAGCTGTGGAGAAGAAACACTGCATACGGTTCATTATATCGGAAGCTATCTTCGCAGTGTTACTTGTGATGACTGCAGTAAAAAGATTGAAATAGACAGGCGGCATCTAAGGACAGTTTTTGCAGAGGATTTCATAGACAGGATACTTACCAAGCCGCATAGAATGACAGAAGACATGAAGAAAGCTTTTGCAGCACTTATGCCCTTTTTTCCGAAGCGCTTGATAAAAGAACCACTGCAGGTTTTAAGAGAGATTTATGCAATACTAAAAAAGGATACAGAAAGCAGAAATTCCAGCAAACCTGCAAATAGAAATAAAATTAATAAGTCTAAAAACCAGTAAGGTCAGGGTTCAGCAGAACCAGTAAGTGCATGATGCCATTCACTCCAGTGCATAAGTGAATGGATATATAAAATGGATATATAAAAGGCAAGGTTTGATTTAAGGCTTGATTTAAGTAAGTTCCACGCACTTCAGCGTGTGGGTATCTAAAGGTATGTAAGAAGCTGATAAAGAATTTATATAAATTGTATAAATTATTTATGTTCTTTATTTAATTTTAAGAATTTTAATATTAAATATTTCAGCAAACTTTTCCAGTACCTGTTCTTTGACATCTGAAATAGAAACATTGTGGTTTAATATTTTCTTAAGTGATGTTTGAGCATGGTTTTTTAATCCGCAGGCTATAATATTTTTAAAATAATCAAGATTTATATTTATGTTGAAAGAAAATCCATGCATTGTTACCCATTTTTTAACATGCAAGCCAATAGAGGCAATTTTATAATTATCTACAAAGACACCGCGAAACTTATCTATCCTGGTGCCTTTTATTTTATATTCTATTAGAGTGTCAATAATTATCTGTTCAAGATTTTTAACAAACTGTGTAAGGTCTTTGTCAAAGTAATTCAGATTAAAAATCGGGTAGCACACTAACTGTCCCGGTCCATGAAAAGTTATATCACCGCCGCGATTTGATTGAACAAGTTCAATTCCCTGAGCTTTAAGGTTTTCTTCACCTGCAAGAAGATTATTTCTGCTTCTGTTATTTCCAATTGTTATAACAGGGCTGTGCTCAAGAAGCAGAATTACACCTGGAGCATACCCTGTTTTTACAAGTTCAAAAACACATAACTGTATATTGTAAGCTGTATTGTAATTTATAAGGTCAAGGTCAAAGCAGGGAACTTTTTTAGTCCCTTTGTTTTTTTCTAAAAAATCAGTTATTTTTTGTGTTAACTTATTATGATTCATTTATTTAATATATAGCTATATTAATATTTATACATGTATGATATGTATATTTTAATTTATAATTAAAGAATATCATAAAATCGCAGGCTCCTTTTAGTGCTATTAATATATCAAGACATCGTAGATTTATATAGTTAATATAAAATTTTGGATAAAAATAAAATTTATTATCTAAAAGCTGTGTTTACAACTTTTAGGATAAAAGCTTTTTGAAATAAAAACAAAAATAAAAAAGCTTTTTTTATAATCTTTTTTATCATATTTTAAAGATTTTGTAGATTTTATAAATTTTATAATGATAAAACAGGTTTAAAATATTTTAAAGAATCATATTATAACTTACTTTCCGCACTCTTTTGGGTAAAAACATTATATTTTTTATACCGTAAATTTTCAAGTTGCCTGCCTGCCCTTTTTAAACTGTCTTTTGTAGTTCTCAATCCTAATTTTAATAATCTTTTCTGATATCTCTTCCAGAATCTTAATTCTTGATTTTAAAAGCTTGTAATTATCTATATATGACCTTACCTCAG
>Ga0194113_10004802_pt1 | contig 17653 bp, 13 predicted proteins | sample TA2MahC200mmetaG_FD_146193 | JGI IMG/M metagenome (GOLD analysis project Ga0194113, IMG submission 146193) | Freshwater microbial communities from Lake Tanganyika, Tanzania - TA2015017 Mahale Deep Cast 200m | ecosystem: Environmental > Aquatic > Freshwater > Lake | place: Tanzania: Lake... | reverse complement strand
CTGCGAGGAGGGCGTGTTCACCGTGGCCCAGTCGCGCCGGCTGCTCCTGGCGGCCAGGAAGCTGGGGCTTCGGCCCAAGCTCCACGCCGACGAGATCGCCCGCACCCGGGGGGCCGAGCTCGCCGCGGAGGTCGGGGCCATCTCCGCCGACCACCTGTTCCGGTCGTCCAAGGAGGGGCTGGAGCGGATGAAGGAGGCCGGCGTCATCGGCGTGCTCCTGCCGGGAGCGCAGTTCGCCCTCCTCCAGAGGGACTACCCGGACGCCCGGGCGATGATATCGATGGGGCTCCCGGTGGCCCTGGCCACCGACCTCAACCCCAACTGCATGACCGAGTCGATGAGCTTCGTCATCGCCCTGGCGTGCTACGAGATGAGGATGAAGCCCTCCGAGGCCCTCGCCGCCTCGACCTACAACGCCGCCTGCGCCATCGGCCGGGAGGCGCAGGTCGGGAGCCTGGAGCCGGGGAAGAACGCCGACGTCGCCATCCTGGACGCGCCCAACCACATGCACATCCCCTACCGGTTCGGGATGAACCTGGTGGAGACGGTAATAAAGGGCGGGACGGTCGTGGTGCGGGACCGCAGGCTGGTCGCAAAGGTTTAATCGTCCGGCGTCATTGGGAACGCGGGGGAATCCGATGGACCTGGGCCTTTCGAGGGAGCAGCAGGAGTTCCAAGAGCGCGCCCGCGAACTGGCCGAGCGGGTGGTGGCGCCGGGCGCGGCCGGGCGGGACCTGACCTCCGAGTTCCCGGAGAAGGTTCTCAGGGAGCTTGCGGCCGCCGGCATCCTGGGCGTCATGGTGGACCAAAGATACGGCGGGGCCGGGCGGGACTGCGTCTCCTATGTCCTGGCCCTCGAGGAGATATCCCGCGCCTGCGCCGCCACCGGGGTCGTGGTGTCGGTGAACAACTCGCTGGTGTGCTTCCCGATAGAGCACTTCGGGGGCGAGGAGGCGCGGCAGCGGTTCCTGCCGGCGCTCTGCGACGGCACCCATGTCGGCGGGTTCTGCCTCACCGAGCCCAACGCCGGGACGGACGCCTCCGCCCAGCAGACCACCGCCAGGAGGGAGGGCGACGACTACATCCTGGACGGGACCAAGATATTCGTAACCAACGGCCTGGCCTGCGGGGCCATCGTCGTCTTCGCCATGACCGACCGGTCGAAGGGCAACAAGGGCATCAGCGCCTTCGCCGTGGACAAGTGCTCGCCCGGCGTGCGGGCGGGCCAGGCCGAGCACAAGATGGGCATCAACGCCTCCGGCACGAGCGAGATGCTGCTCGAGAACGCCCGGGTGCCGGCCTCCCACCGGCTGGGCAACGAGGGCGACGGGTTCAAGGTCGCGATGACGACTCTCGACGGCGGGCGGATAGGCATCGCGGCCCAGGCGCTGGGCATCGCCCGGGCGGCGGTGGAGCTCTCCGCGGCGCACCTCCGGGAGAACCCCGGCAAGGGCCGGTCCCAGGCGCTCCAGCACCGCGTGGCCGAGTGCGCCACCGAGCTCGAGGCGGCCCGCCTCCTGACGCTACGGGCGGCGCTCACCAAGGACCTGTCGATGCAGGACCGCTCGGTCCGCTACTCACGGGAGGCGGCCCAGGCCAAGCTCTTCGCCGCAGAGACGGCGGTGAGGGCCGCCACCGCCGCCGTGCAGCTCCTGGGCCCTGCCGGCACCGCTCGCTCGGCGCTGGCCGAGAGGCTCTTCCGCGACGCCAAGATAACCGAGATCTACGAGGGCACCTCGGAGGTCCAAAAGATGGTCGTGGCGGCCTCGCTGGGCTTCCGCTGAGGCCGCCCGGGCGCTCATCGCGGCGGGCGCCCGGCCGGCGGGCGCCCGGCCCGCTTCCCCCATCGATGGCCGTCGCCGCCGCCTCTCGCGCGCCGGGGGGCTTCCGCCGGCCGTGTCCGGTCGTGGCCGAATATCCACAGCGCCGCCACGAAGAGCGCCACCGCCGCGGCCGAGAGCGCGACGGCGACGGGCCGCATTCCCGCGTCGCCCGACTGCCCGGCCGCCAGCACCTCGATGACGGCCGTGTCCCGGGAGGTCGCCCCCGAGCCGTCCGTGACCGTGAGGGTCACCCTGTACGGTCCGGGAGCCTCGAACCGCCTGAGGACGCGCTCTCCGGTCTGGTACCACCCGTCCGGGCCGGACCAGCGGAACTCCAGCGCCGACGGGGCGTCGTCCGGGTCGAGCGTCGACAGGCCGTCCAGCGTCACCGCGGCGCCCGCCCGGACCGTGGCCGAGGCGGGCGATATCCGGGCGACCGGGGGGATGTTCTCGACCGAGAGCCTGAGGGGCTCGGCCGCCCCCTGGGCCCCTAAGTCGTCCTGCACGGAGAGCGTCACGGTGTAGTCGCCCTTGCGCAGGTACAGGTGCCGCGGCGCCGGGTCGGCGCTCCGGTTGCCGTCGCCGAGGTCCCAGAGCCATCGCGTCACGACGCCGTCGGGGTCGCCCGAGAGGGATTCGAACTGCACCGGCGTAAGGACCGTGGGGCGCGCCGGCGAGTGGGAGAACGCGGCATTCGGCGGCCGGTTGCGCACGGAGACGACCAGCGAGGTCGACCCCTTCCAGCCCAGGGAGTCCTGCACCGTGACGCTCGCGGTGAAGTTGCCCGGCCGGCCGTAGGCGTGGGAGGCCCTCGGGCTCGTCCCGCGCTCAGTGGTCCCGTCGCCGAAGACCCAGGTGAAGCTTTTGGGCTCTCCCGCTGACCCGGTCGCCGAGGCCGTAAACACCACCGGCACCAGCGTGTCGGGCCGGGTGTCGTCGGCCAGAAGCGACACCGCGAGGCTGCCCTCCCGCACGGTGACGTATTCGGGGAGGCTCCATTCGCTTCGGGCGTTCTCGGCGTCGGCGACCCTGAGCCTGGCCGGGTAGACCCCGGGCGACAGGTACGAGTGCAGGACGGACGAGGCCGCGGTCCAGCCGGAGTCCGTCCCGTCGCCGAAGTCGAAGAGCGAGGAGACGACCCCCGAATCGTCGGTCGAGCCCGACGACGAGAACGCCACGGGGCGCCCGGCGGCCGGCTCAAGGTCGGAGACCGCAAGCACCGGCACCGGGACCTCGTTCACCAGGACCTCGCGGCGCTGGAGGTTGTTCTCCTCGAACGCCTCCGCGATCCTAAGGTCCGGGTCCGCCATCGCCACGAGCTCGTGCCGGCCGCTCTGGGCGGTCCAGCCGAACCTCACCGTCGCGGTGGCGTTGGGGTCGAGCCGGGGGATGAGCTTCTCGCCGACGGGGAGGCCGTTGTCGCGCAGGGCGACGCTGACGGAGGTCAGGGCGGCGTAGAGCGAGTCGTAGGTGGCGTCGTGGACCACCGAGACCTCCACGGACACCGGCTCGCCCGGCCCCGGCCTCCCGTCGGGGAGGCGGATCTTTTGGACCGCAAGATCGGGGAGGGGGTAGAGCTGGACGTCGGCCACGGCGTTGGTCGCCAGGTTGATCGGCGCCCGGCCCACGCCGACGCGCGGCTTGGACACCGTGATGTCGTAGCGGATGAACGTCGACACCTGCCCCTCCCGGTCGACGATGAACCCCGTGAGGTTGGCCCGGAGCGTGAGGGAGCCCCCGGCCGAGCCGGTAAAGACCCGGGCGCCCGTCCAGTTGTAGGCGCGCACCGAGAAACCGTCGGTGTAGAACCACTGGCCGGAGCTGTACGGGTCGTTGCTCCGGCGCGCCTTGATGTCGAGGTACCACTCCTGGAGGTGGCGGCCGGCGCAAAGCCGGCCCCAGCTGTTGTTCTCGAGCACCGGCTCGGTCCCCAGGGCGTGCACGCAGTAGCCCCGGACGCCGCCGAAGTCGTTGGCCTTCACCACGGCCCGGACGGAGTCGGCGAGCACGCCCTCGGCCGCGGCGATGACGTTGCCAGTGACGGGAATCTCAGGCTCGATGCCGCTTCGGTCGCGCAAGAAGACGCCGACCTCCCGGGCGTGGACGGCGTTGCTCGATATGCGGGGAAACCGGTAGGTGTTGGCGGTGTCGAGGCTGATTCCGACGTCGACGTCGGCGATGTCGTTCTCCCGGGCCTCGACGTCATAGTGCAGGCTCATCCCGGTCCGGCCGCCGCTCACCGTGTTGCGGTCGGCGAGCACGGTCCCTGTAAGCATCATCCCGACGGTGGGGCTGTCGAGAACGACATTGCCCCGGACCAGGAAGGAACTCCTGTCGTCGGAGAGGGCGACGAGGGCGGCGAGGGTGTCCGACCCAGAGCCCGTTTCCCATCCACAGCGGGTGATGGTGTTGTTGACGATTTCGCACTTGCGGTCGAGAAAGTAGTTAAAATAGGAGTAGATGCCGGCGCGGGAGCAGTCGGAGATGTTGTTGGAGCTGAACCGGCAAGGCAGGTTCTCGAAGGAGGCGCCAAAGCTGCAGCCCGAGATGGTGTTGTTTTGTATGATAGGGCCGCCGATTGGCGGCGAGTTGCTCTCACCGTAGATACCGGCACCGGTGCAGTTGGAGATGGTGTTGTCGGTTATTGTGAGCGCGTCGGATTCGACGACGATGCCGCCATAACCGCCTTCGATGAGGTTGCCAAAGACGAGGGCGGTCTTTGAAGGCTCGAAGGAATTCTCCGCAATCCCCCATCCGCAGTCATATAAACGGTTCCCGCTGATCTCGACTGCGGAAGAGGTCCCATAAAGGCAGAGGCCGTTCATGGAACCTGCGAAAACGTTCCCCTGGATGACCTGGGAGGTCTGCTGCGTGAAATAACAGAAAATGGCGTAATCTTTGGAGTACCAGCTTGACGAGCTGAGCTCTATTGCCATGGCGAGCCCGGTGAAACGGTTCTCCAGCACCCTCGCCCCGGCCTGCACCGGCACTGCCGCTCCCTCCCAGTATCCGGTGTCCGTCCGGTCGGAGGCCGTCCTGAAGAAGCGGCATCCCAGAACCCTGAGGTCGCCGGCGAATGACGATATCAGGCCAGGCTGGCCGGGGCCGATGTCGACGAATGTGCAGTTGGACAACGAAATACCTTCACCACCGTTGTAGGGAGCGGAATAAACGAACGTGTCGCCACCCGAGAGGTTGCAGCCGGTGAACACTCCGGTGCCGTGGTAGAGCGCGAAGGAGAGGTTGTCGAACGAGCAGCGGCGGAAGTCAGCCTGTCCGCCGTAGACCGTGATATAAAGGGGGCCGCTCGCGTTGGGAGCGCAAAGCACCGTGGAGTTGTCGATGACCACCTTGCCGTACGAGACCAGATTGACAGATGCGGCGTTGAACACGAGCACGGAGCCGATTATCGTCAGCGAGCCGCTCTGGTTCACCTGGACCGAGTCGTTGAGGTAGTAGGTCCCGTCCCGGAGCACCACGTCGCCGTCGATGTACCAGCTACCGGATTCCGGGGGGGTCACGGCGGAACCGGCCGGCAGCGCCTGCAACAAGGTGAGGACGACGAGCAGGAGCGCCCCGGCTTTCCCGATGACGGAACCGGCCACGCCTCTTCAATGACACGGCCGGCGGATAAGGGTTTCGCCCCGTCCGATTTGGTAATATACTCCCAGGGGGATTCCGATGCGATGCCCAAGGGCGCCAAGGGAAAGAACCCCCGGGACCGTTTGCGCTTCTACAACTTCCCCTGCCCGTCCTGCGGCAGCCTCACGCGCCCGTACGCCGACGGCCGCGGCCGGATATCGTGCACCAACTGCGGCCAGGACATCGCCCAGGCGGTCCGGGGGATGCTCAAGGTCTCCTGGCTCAACCGCGTCCGCGAGGGCCTCATCGGCTTTGCGACCTGCGGCAGGTGCGGCACCCTCGTCCTCGCCAGAAAACAGGATGGCCCCGAGGACGACGAGTACTGGCTGTGCACGCAGTGCGGGTCGTTGGTGTTTGTGTGAGGTCAGCGATCACTCGTGAACCGCTGCCCATCCCCCGATGCCTGATGCTCCACTGCTGCCCGCTGCCCGCTCCCCGCTGTCTCAGTAGAGATAGCCCCAGGTCTGCAGACGGTCCGAATCCTCCGTCCACTTCTCGCCGATGTCGGTGCGGTAGAACATGTTGGGTATCTGGATGTTGGCGACGCGGTTGTAGGCCATCTTGCGGGCGTCGGCCATCGTGGAGCCCGAGCCGGTGACGATGAGGGCGTACCCGGACTGGCCGGCGAGCCGCCACTTTCCTTCGACCATCTTGATGTCCCCGAGGTGGATGCCGTCGGTGGTCTTTTTGAATATTATCGTGGCGTCCTCGGAGTACTTCTTGAACGCCTGCGGGTCGACGAACGGGAAGGGGGGGACCGCCACCACCACCCCCACCTGGAAGCCCTTCTTTATCTTGAGCTCGGGCCGCTCGCCGCGGCCCAAGGCGAAGAAGAACTCGCCCCACTCGCTTATCACGCCCTCCATCTGGATGTTTATCGTCGGGTAGCCGAAGCGCGCCGTGAACTCCAGGGGGTAGATGCCGCGGACGTTGGCGATGCAGTTGATGTCCATGTAGCCCACGTACTTGGCGGCGGCGAGCTTGTCCTTCATCTTGAGCAGGGTGTCCTCAAAGATCTTGTTTCGGGCTATCCAGAACATCGAGGTGCCCATCTCGCCCGTGTTGGGCCCGATGTCCCCGGGGAACATGCGCTTGTGCTCGAAGTTGACGTTAATAGGGATGATGAAGTCGGTGCCGTTGAAGAAGGCCCCCACGGCCACCTCCACGCCCGAGGCGTATTTCTGGAGCTGGAACTCCTTCATCTTCTTGCCCCAGGAGGTCTTGTAGAGGTCCATCATCTCCAAAAGGTCCTTGCCGTCCTCGTCCTGCCCGACGTAGCAGAGCTCCTTTTCGTTCTGGGCCTTGCCCGAGGGCTTGATGACGTACCTCCCCGGGTTCTCCTTGAGGAACTTGATGGCGTCGTCGAACTCGTTGAAGTCCCAGTGGGGCAGTATCGTTATCCCGGCGGACTTCATCTCGTCTTGACCGAAGTTCCGGTCGTCCTCCAGCCGGTCGGTGTACTCGCTGCCGCCTATCACGGATTTGCCCTGCTTGCGCAGCCTGTCGGCGGTGGTGCCGAAGCCCAGGTCGTCGAAGATGATGACGTCGGCCCAGTCCACGAGCGACTGCCAGTCGTCCACCTTCTCGAGGAACCCGTCGGCGACGTCCTTCTCGGTCCTCTGCTTGATGAAGTACTTGGCCTCGTGGCCCTCCTTCTTCATCTGCCAGGCGAGGTCGCCGATGAGGGCCTCGTCCGAGACGAAGAGGAACTTCCTCACAGGTTTTGTCGGGCCCTCGGAGCTCGAATCCTGCATCCACACCCATATCGTTTCTGAAGTTTAATAACTTTGGCACAGCGCGCGAACTTCTTTAATCCCGCGCGCCGCCGCGGCGCGCCTTTTCGGAGATGAGGCGGTCGACCGTGGCGCGCGAGGGGCGCAGGCCGGTGAGGAGGCTGACGGTCTCGGCGACCCGGTGTATCGCGACCGCCGTCCCGTCGACGGTCTGCGCTCCCGCCTCGCCCGCGGCACGGAGGATGGGAGTGTTCGTCCCCGTCCCGTCCAGGTCCGCCACCACCAGGCCGGCGTGCAGCGACGAGGGCGCTGGGAAGTCTTGCGGCAGTTCCGGGTCGGCCTTCACCAGGAGCGATGAGCGCCGGAGCAGGGACGCGACCGACGGGGCGGCGGCGGCCGCGGCGCCGATCGAACGGGCAGCGCGCAGCGCCCCGCGCAGGCTCCGGCCGGCGAGCGCGACGCGCGCGCCGTTGCGCCGGAGCGCCGATGCCGCCGAGAGGGCTGCGGCGCCTGTCCCGGCGACGACGGCCCGGCGGCGGCGCACGCGTATACCGGATTCCGCCAGGGCGCGCAGGAGCGCCGGTCCATCGGTGTCGTGCCCAAAGATGCCGCCCGGCCTCACAGTCACGACCGAGACCGAGGGCATACGTCGTCCCTCTGGCGGGAGCACCGGCAGCTCGCTGCCGGGGACGGCTCGCTCCAGGGAGACGCCTAGAAAACCCATCTCGACGAGAAGCCCGAAAAGCGCGCCCGCGCCGTCCATCGGCCCGGAGAGCCCGACGCAGACCGCGTCGAGCCCGAGCGCCCGGAAGCAGCCGTCGAGCACGGCCGCCCCGCGCGCTCGGGCCCCGGCCCCCTCGATGTGCGCGAACCGGCCGGTGCCCGGCCCAATCCTCGAGGCCACCGACACATCGAGCCCGTCGCCCCGGCCGCCCGACGAGCAGAACGTGAGCCCTCCGGGCAGGAGCGACACGAGCGGGGAGAGCGGCCCGGTGCCCGCAAGCCCGAAGGGGACTCCCATGGCGCGAAGGGCCCGGGAGGCCCCCAGCAGGACCCGCACGTCCTCGACGGAGGCCGCCGGGAACGCCCCCAGCACCAGGTCGCCTCCGGCGCGGGAGCACTTCTGGAGCGCCCGGACGGTGGATTCCACCGAGCCCGGAGGCAGCCGGGACCTTTGGGAGACGACCGTCCTCTGGCCCGCCTTGCGGGCGCGGGCGAGCGCCCGGCCCCGGGATTCGACGTCCGTCCCGAGGGGGATCTCGACGTAGTCGAAGCGGGCCGGGAGCGCCCTCTCGATGACCGTCCCCGCTCGGTCCTCGAGCCCGTCGAGTGCCGCCAGCGTGCGGAGGCCCGTCCGGTCCGCCTGGAGGCGGAGCTTGCCCGGGTTCACCCCCGGAAAGAGCCGAAGCGGTATCTCGAGAAGCCCGGCGCCGGTGCCGCGGTAGCGCTCCGGCTCGTCGAGGAGGTCCCTCCCGGCCCGGATGCAGATCAACGCCGCCTCCGGGACCCGCGGGCGTTGGGGGCCTTCACCGCAAGCCCGAGCCCCGCGCCCGGGGAGAGCCGGTTCAGCCCCGACGAGGTGAAGACGCCCCCCTGGCAGGGGTCGGAGGCCAGGTGCAGGTGGCCGTCCAGGTCGGCGTAGCGCACGCCGCCGCAGGCCAGCGCCAGGTGCGTCCCGGCGGTGACGCCGATGCGCGTCTCGATCATGCAGCCCACCTGGCAGGGCATGCCCGCCGACTCGGCCAGCGCCACCATCTGGCGGGCGCGGTGAAGCCCCCCCGCCTTCATGAGCTTGAGGTTGACCATCGCGGCGGCCCTCATCTGGATAATGCGCAAGAGCTCCTCCGGCCCCCGAACGGATTCGTCGGCCATGACGGGCACCGGGGAGCCCCGGGAGACCTTCGCCAGGGCGCGCAGGTCTCCCATGGGGACGGGCTGCTCGCAGAACTCGATGTCGCAGCCGTGGACCGCCCGGAGCACCCTCAGGGCCCCGGCGACTGAGTAGCCCTGGTTGGCGTCGAGCCGCAATCGCACGGCGCTCCCCAGGCAGCTCCGCACCAATCGCACGCGCGCGATGTCCCTGTCCGGGTCGGAGCCCAGCTTGAGCTTGAGCGAGCGGAAGCCCCGCGAGACGATCTCCCCGGCCTGGCGCAGCGTCTCGGTGGCGTCCCGGATGGAGATGGTCATGCAGGTCTCGATCTCGGAGCGGAAGCCGCCGAGCAGGCGGTGGACCGGAGCGGCGTAGTACTGGCCCTTGAGGTCGTGAAGGGCGATGTCGACCGCCGCGAGCGCCGAGCTCCCCCGGAGGAACCCGAAGGCCGCGGCGACGGACCGCTCGGTCTCGAGCGGGTCCAGAGACCGGATTCTCCGACGGGCGCGCAGAAGGCGCGCCGCGACCGCGTCGGGCGTCTCGCCGGTGACGATGGGCGAGGGCGCGGCCTCCCCCCAGCCCTCCAGGCCGTCGGCGGTGCGCAGCCGCAAGAGCACGCCCCCGTAGGCGCGCTGCGTCGCCGAGGCGATGACGAAAGGCTGCAGGAGCGGTATCGCTACCCGGTAGACATCGCAGGCGGTGATTCTCATCTTTTCCCCTCCCTCCCGAACAACTCCCGGATGGCCCCCCGGAGGCCCGGGCCCGGCCTGAAGCGCCCGTCCCGTTCCACGTGCCGGAGGATGGAATCGACCAGCGGACCGGCGCCGTCCCGGAGCACGTCGACGACCGCAAGCCCGGTGCGCCGGCGGCATTCCCGGACCGCACGGGCTGCACCCGCCCCGCAACGGCCGCAGTTGAGAGAGATCCCGACCGGCACCGCTCCCGAGAGGGCGGTGACGAGCGCTCCCTCCCGGGCGGGCTCCGGGACCGGCTGGTCGGGGAAGGAGGGGCGCACCCTCCGGCCCGGCTCGTGCACCAGGACTATGAAATGCGGCCGGGCTCCGTGAAGTATCCCGAGCGTGACCGCGCCGTAGGCCCGGTGGGTCAGCGAGGCCTGGCCCTGGACGAAGACGAGCTCCTTGCCCCGGCGGACCACCCGGTCCACGAGGCGCTCCACCTCTCCGGACATGAAGTCGCCGGGCACGCGGTCGATGACCGAGCCGGCGTCAGCGCCGACAAGTATCCCGGTCTGTCCGGTGGCGACCAGCGCCGCGTCGATGCCCCGGCGGCGGGCCTCCCGGCAGAGCTCGGTGGCGACGGTCCGCTTCCCCACTGCGCAGTCAGTGCCGCAGGTGAGCACCACCGGAACGGGCCACTCCCGGCCCCGCGCCAGCTCGAGCCGCCCGGGGGGCCGGCGCACGTCCCAGATGCGGACGCCCCTCTCCCTCGCCAGGCGGGACAGGGCCGGGTCGTCGCCGATGAAGTCGTGCAGGCCGGACACTATGTCCATCCCGCGCCCGATGGCCTCCCGGATGTCCCGCTTCCAGGCCGGGGGAAGCCTGCCGCCGGTGGGGGCGACGCCGATTATCAGGGTGCCGGGGGCCGGGGGCCGGGTGCCGGGGGCCGGGGGCCGGGGGCCGGGTGTTCTGACGGGGCGCGCCTGGAGCCCGTCAAGGTCTGAGAGGCCGGAGATGACGGGGATGCCCCGGTGGCCTATGCCCATGAGCTCGCCGGCGTCCCGGCCGGCGCAGGTCTCGTCTATGACGGCGGCGATCCTGTACCTGCGGCCCTGGAGTATGAGCCCGTGGGCGGTCTTGGCGTGGGAGGTCCGGAACTTGCCTCGTGCGAGCAGCACCGCGGTCCTCACGCGGTTCAAATTCCGTTCCAATTATTTAAATCTCCTGTAGCGCATCACCTCTCCGGTGCCCTGGAGCGATATCAAGAAGAGGCTGGTCCTTGAGAGGCGCCAGCTTGCCGGGACCCTGCTCAAGGAGCTCGAGGAGAACCTCTCCGCGCTGGCGGAGAGGAAGCTCCTGAGCGAAAGGCGGTACGGCCTCGCGCGGGACTCCGACCGGCTGCAGTTCCTCGGCGAGGAGCTCCAAAACCAGCTCTCCCGCGTCTACGACCGGGTCCGTACCATAAACGACGCGCTGGTGAAGTACCAGAGGTGCCGCAGCGCCGGCGCCGGACAGGAAGGATACGAGAAGAAGACCGCCGACTTCCAGCAGTACATCGCCTGGTACTCGGAGGGCCTGCATGCGGCCCTGGTCAACCTCCGGGCGCGGCTTGCCGAGGAGGAGCGCGAGCCGGCGGAGCCGGAGACGATGGCGCGAAAACAGTGATATCGGTCGAGGGCATGAAGGCAGGAAGGCAGCAAGGCAGCAAGGCAGCAAGGGAAGGCAGGAAGGCAGCAAGGCAGAAAGGCAGCAGGGTGAGAAGGGACGGGAGCCGGCCCTTGCTCCCTTGCTGCCTTGCTGCCTTCCTGCCCCCCCTTGCTGCCTTCCTGCCTTCCCTTGCTGCCTTGCTGCCTTCCTGCCTTCCTGCCTTGCTCCCTTTATTTGTCTTTATACTAGATATATAGAATTGAAGCAATCATCCTTCTTCGATTATCTATACAATATCTAGAGATTTAAATAATAATACTCCATATACATCGTCCACGGTCCTGGAGGGCCTGGATGATACCCCTTGAGGAGGTGGGTGTTCTTGACCGCAATGCCCAGTACCTGGGAGTGCCGACCTCGCAGCTCATGGAGAATGCCGGGAAGGCCGTGGCCGACGCGGTGATGAAGCGCTACAACCTCAACCGCAAGAAGGTGCTGGTGCTCTGCGGCACCGGGAACAACGGCGGCGACGGCTTCGTGGCGGCGCGCTACCTCCGGGTGCACTGCGAGGTCACCGTGGCGCTCCTGGGCGAGGAATCCGCCATCGGCTCGGACCTGGCGAGGCTCAACTTCTCCAAAATACGCGGGAAGGTGAAGGCGCTCGTACTCCCGGGCAACCTCGGGGAGCTCATCGGCTCGTCCGACATCATCATCGACGCGATGCTCGGGGTGGGCCTCTCGGGGAAGATGCGAGAGCCCTTCGCCAGCATCGTCAGGAGGCTCAACTCCTCCCACAAGCAGGTGGTCTCCGTCGACGTGCCCACGGGCATGGGCACGGACCTCGCCGTCCGCCCGACGGTGACGGTGACGTTCCACGACCTTAAGGAGGGAATGGAGAACGCCCGTTGCGGCAAGGTCGTGGTGGCCGACATCGGGATCCCCAAGGAGGCCCAGACCTACATCGGGCCCGGGGAGTTCGCCTACCTTCCGAGGCCGTCGGTTTCGTCGCGCAAGGGCGACAACGGACGTCTGGCGGTGGTCGGGGGCGGGCCCTACACCGGGGCCCCGGCGTTCTGCGCGCTGGCGGCCTACCGGACGGGCGCCGACCTCGTGAGGATCCTCGCGCCCTCCTCCGCCGCCGGGATAATCTCGTCCTACTCGCCGGCGTTCATAGTCCACCCGCTGGCGGGGCAGGGGCTCAACGCCTCCCACGTCGAGGATGTGATGGCGGCCCTCAACGACTGCGACGCGCTCGCCATCGGGCCGGGCCTGGGGAGCGCCCCGGATGCGCTCGGCGCGGTGACCGACATCCTCTCCCGCTGCCAGAAGCCCGTGGTCATCGACGCCGACGCCATACGCGCGGTGGGACAGAACCGCAAGGTGCTCAAGGGGCTCCGGGGGGTCATCACGCCCCACGCCGGCGAGTTCACGCTGCTCACCGGCGAGAGGCTCCCCGACGATGTCGAGGGCCGCTCGCGCGCCGTGAAGGCCTGGGCCAAGCGCCTGGACACGACCATCCTCCTCAAGGGGCAAATCGACATCGTCTCGGACGGCAACATGCTCAAGCTCAACCGGACGGGAAACCCGGGGATGACCGTGGGTGGGACGGGGGACGTGCTCACGGGCATCGTCGGCGCCCTGCTGGCGAGGAGGGTCTCCCCCTTCAACGCGGCGCGCATCGGCGCGATCACCAACGGGTACTCGGGCGACCTGGCGTTCGCCGAGTCCGGCTATTCCATCGGCCCGCTGGACGTCGCCTGCAAGATAACGGAGACGATGAAGAAGTTCGTGGAGTGGTGGACCCAACGGCCGGAAGGTCAATAGCGTCCGGGCCGGCCGGGCTCTGGCTGCCGGTGGCCGCCTGGGCGGCGCTGATATTCTACCTGTCGTCCACGGGCGAGCCGCCCCGGCCGGAGCCCGTGGCGGGCCTGCCCGTCTGGCCCCAGGCGGCCCACTTCGGCCTCTACTTCGTGCTGGGGGCGCTGCTGTACCGCGGTTTTCGGGGCGCGGGGCGCGGGGTGCGGGGAGCGGGGTGCAGGGTGCAGGATGCGGCAAGATGCGGCGAGGGAGGCGGCACCCCGGCGGCCGGCGGGGGGCGTTTGATGCTCTGGGCATTCTCTCTTGCCATCCTGGCGGGCGCCCTGTACGCCGTTTCCGACGAGGTCCACCAGTCGCTCGTGCCCCGCAGGCAGGCGGACATATGGGACTGGCTCGTCGACCTGGCCGGCCTGCTCGCCGGCGCCCTCGCCGCGCTGGCCGCGACGCGCCGGCGCGACAAGGTTTAAATGGAAGGCCGCCGGCAGCGAAATGTTTATCATCAGGGGGCTCCAGATAGTAGGACCGCATGAACGCCCACCTCGCCGTCAGGGAGGTAATGACGCCGGACCCGGTGACCGTGAGCCCCCGGATGAGGCTCAACCACGCCGCCGCCCTCATGAAGGAGCGCGATGTCGGCAGCCTCATCGTGGTCCGCAATGACCTGCCGGTGGGAATCGTCACCGAGAAGGACCTGGTCGAGAAGGCCGTGGCGGTCAACGCCAAGCCCAGCCAGCTCAGCATCAAGGACGTCATGAGCGCGCCGCTCGTCACCATCGGACCGGAGGTCGACATCGCGCAGGCCGCGCGCATGATGGCCTCCCTCCGCATCCGCCGGCTGGCCGTGCTGGAGAACGGGCGGCTCGTCGGAATACTCACCGAGGGGGACATCCTGAAGATCTCCCCCGAGCTCATCGAGATCACCCGCGAGTTCGAGCGCATCAACACGAGGGAGGAGAGGATACACGAGGAGGTCGTCACGATGGGCATCTGCGAGGGGTGCCAGGCCTTCTCCGAGGAGCTGCGGGAGCACGACGGCATCCACCTTTGCAAGTCGTGCTTCGAGGACCAGGACTGACCGTGGGCTTCGTGCTAGCAAATCGCGCTCCTAATCGGAAAATGGCCGCCGCCGACGCCAACCTATTTATCGGCAGACCCCTTTCCGGCGGGCGGGGAGCAGTGCCGTGCCGCTCAGCGAAGGCGTCTTGGCGGAGCTCGAAAGGATCGTCGGTGCCGAAAACCTCGCCTCGGACGACGCGACCAGGTACGTCTACGGCGCGGACGCCTCCATCCACCACCACCCTCCCGACGCGGTGGTGCGCCCCGGGAGCACCGCCGAGGTCTCGGAGGTGCTAAGGCTCTGCGAACGGGAGCTCGTGCCGGTCACGACGAGGGGGGCCGGGACCGGGCTCTCCGGCAACGCCGTGCCGGTCCGCGGCGGCATAGTGCTCGAGATGATGCGGATGAACCGCATCCTCTCCGTCAGGGTGGAGGACCTCTACTGCGAGCTCGAGCCCGGAGTGGTGTTCTCCGCCCTGAACAGGGCGCTCGAGCCCCACGGCTACTGGTTCCCGCCGGCGCCGGGGAGCGGCGACGTGTGCACCGTGGGCGGGATGATAGCCAACAGCGCCTCCGGGATACGCACGGTGAAGTACGGCGCCACGCGTGATTTGGTGCTGGGGCTCGAGGTGGTGCTCGCCGACGGCACGGTCCTCGAGGTCGGCAACCGTGGACTGAAGAACGCCTCGGGCTACCAGCTCGAGAAGCTGTTCGTCGGGAGCGAGGGCACCCTGGGCGTGATCACCCGGGCCCGCCTGCGCATCCTGCCCCGGCCGCGCTCGTCGGGCTCGCTCATCGCCTCGTTTCGCTCGCTGGAGGCGGCCGGCGCGGCCATTTCGCAGATCTACCGCAACCGGCTCATGCCCTCGGCCCTGGAGATAATGGACCGGAACTGCATCCAGGCCGTCAAGCGCAAGTTCGGCACCCCCCTCCCGGACGCCGAGGCCCTGATAATCGTGGAGATGGATGGCGACCGGCGGGTGGTGGAGGACGACCTGCGGGCCGCCGGGGAGATCTCTCGCGCCGCCGGTGCCTCGGACGTCGATTTCGCCACGGACCCGGCGAGGACGGCCAGGATATGGGAGAGCCGCAAGCAGGTGCTCCCGTCCATGGCGAGCTCCGGGGAGAGGGGGCCGGTCTCGCTGGCCGACGACCTGGGGATGCCCGTGTCCAGGGTCCCGGAGGTGCTCAGGACCTTTGCCGAGATAGCCCGCCGCAACGGGGTGGTCATCGGCGCCTACGGCCACGCCGGCGAGGGCAACATACACTGCAAGGTGCTCATCGACACGAAATCCAAAAGGGACTGGGAGGGCGCCCGCAGGGCCACGGACGAGATCTACGGGGAGGTGCTCAGGGCCGGCGGCACTGTGAGCGCCGAGCACGGGATAGGGTACAGCCGCGGCAGGCTCTTCCGGGCGGAGCGGGGCGCCTCCATCGGCGTGATGCGCAGGATAAAGGCCGCCCTGGACCCGAAGGGAATCCTCAACCCGGGCAAGCTCTTCGACGCCCCCGACGACATGCTGTCCGACAACCGCTACATCACCGGGGAGTGCGATTGAGATGGCCGCCGCCGGCAAGCTGCCCGTGAGGAAGGGCCTCGAGGGGGCCGAGGGGGCCATCCTGACCTGCACCCAGTGCGGGTACTGCAAGGAGAGCTGCCCGTTCTTCAACGAGCTGGGCTGGGACACCAACACCGCCCGGGGGCGGGTGCTCCTGTCCTACGCGCTCTTGCACGGCCTGGTGCCGGCGGACGAAAAGACAGTCGAGGCGATCTACGGGTGCACCCTGTGCCGCAAGTGCGAGAACGACTGCTCGTCCAAGCTGCGGATACTGGACATCCTCGAGGCCGTGCGCCGGGACCTTGCGGCCTCCGGGAAGCTCCTGCCCCCCCACGCCGAGGTCCTCCGGCGCATGGAGGAGGGCGGCAACATCTTCGCCGACCGGACCCCCACCACCGAGATGCACGGGGAGAGGGAGCGCCCCGCCCCGGTGGCCTACTTCGCCGGCTGCGTGAGCAGCTTCTCGGCGCGAAGGCCGGCGCAAGCCACCCGCCGGCTGCTCGGGCGCATGGGCGTCGACTTCACCATGTTCGACGAGCTGTGCTGCGGCTACCCGGCCCACCTCCTCGGCGCCGGCTTCGAGAAGGTCGCCCGGGGCAACATCGAGAGGCTCAGGAGGCTCGGCGTCAAGACGCTGGTGCTGAGCTGCGACGGCTGCTTCCGGATGTTCAAGGAGGTCTATCCGGAGAGCCTCAAGGACGGGCTCGAGGTCAGGCACCTCGCCGAGGTCATCGACCAAAACATCGACCGGCTCCCGGAGCCGAAGGTCAAGGAGACCGTCACCCTGCACGACTCCTGCGACCTGGGGCGCCACATGGGGATGTACGACCTGCCGCGACGGGTGCTTTCGAGGTTCGCCAACATCGAGGAGATGCCCGCCGCGAAGGAGAGGGCGCTCTGCTGCGGGTCCGGCGGGGGGGCCCGCATAGCGTTCGGCGGGACCTCGGACGCCATCGCCCTCAGGCGGCTGGACATGGCCGAGCGCGTATCCCCGCTCCTGGTCACCACCTGCCCCGCCTGCGCCCACAGCATGGAGGTCGTGGCCCGGAAAGGCAAGAAACGGGTCCGGGTCTGCACCCTGGCCCAGTACATAGAGGAGACGATACGTAGAAACGAGGCCGGCTGAGGGCCGCCGGCCCCCAGGCCGGTTCAGACCTTCTCCCCGCAGGAGGGGCACACCGACCAGCCGGCCTCCACGGGCTCGTCGCAGAGCGGGCAGGCGGCCGGCCCGGGCGGCGGCCGCTTCGCGGGCGCGGCGGCCTTCCCGGCGCCGGCGCCCGGCGCCGCTCCCGCCGAGAGCCCCTTCCGGGCGTCCTCGAGGAGCTTTTCCGCCCCGTCCGCGTCGCCCTCCTCGAGGAGCGTCCTGGCGAGCTCTATGTCCTCCATCGCGGAGGAGACGTCGATGCCCTCCTCCGGGCTCTCGAGGAGCTCCGCCACCCTCTCCTCGACCGAGACCATCAATTTGCGGGCCCGGTCGCGCCTTTCCTGGTCTTTGGAGATCGCGGCCGGCGGAGGTGTCGGCGCCCCGGCCGGGGGCTCCCCGACCCGCTTCTCCTCCGGGGCCAGCCTCTTCCTCCTCCGGGACATCGCGAACGCCGCGCCCCCGGCGGCGGCCGCTATGACCACCACGAGCACCCCGAGCAGCATCGGCGTCTGGTCGGCGGCCGCCTCGACGGGCCGGGCCGCCACGGTGAGGGTCGTGTTCCAGCTCTGGCCGCCGATTCTGGCCGTCACGACGTGCTCGCCCTTTTTGGCCTTCCACTCGAACGTGGCCGACCCGGTCCCTCCGCCGGGCACGTCGTCTACCGGTTTGCGCCCGAGGCTCGTG
>Ga0194113_10004801_pt1 | contig 17656 bp, 10 predicted proteins | sample TA2MahC200mmetaG_FD_146193 | JGI IMG/M metagenome (GOLD analysis project Ga0194113, IMG submission 146193) | Freshwater microbial communities from Lake Tanganyika, Tanzania - TA2015017 Mahale Deep Cast 200m | ecosystem: Environmental > Aquatic > Freshwater > Lake | place: Tanzania: Lake... | reverse complement strand
GATGTGTCTTCCTGGTCCAGAATCGCCGTCAAATTGAAGGGACTGCCGCTGGTGACTCGAGCAAGGATGTCATCCGAGATCAGGCCAGGGTCAAGTCCCAAACGCATCGGCATCGTCAGTTCGCCCTGCCGTACGATGACATCCTGATTCAGCCCCCATGTGCCGCTCGCCAACGTCAAGCTCGTCAGGTGCACCAGACTGGCCTGGTAGTGTTCGCAGCCGGTCAGACGCGTCTCGTCGAAAATGAAGTCGTTGTTTATGTCTTTCAAGTGCGCCAGCGTGATGTCGGCAACAGACGGAGTCAGATCCCGCCCGAGGATCTCGATGGTGAACGGGAATTTGTCATACATGTTCTGCGGAGGGTCATATTGTTGGTGCCCGCTATTGATGTTCATCTTGCCGCGGAAGAACATGCCGGGTCTGGTGGCCTGTACTCGGACCACGTCCCCATACCGCAACGGGTCCGTCACCGGATCACCAGCGAATACTTTGGGATAGTTCAGCGACTGCATAACCCGCGACCAATCGCCCGGCGTCACCACTGCTTGATTTGTGTACATCGCAGTCCCGCCGAAGTCGCCTGTCCCCGAGAGGGCTTGGAAATAAACCTGCCACTGACGGAATCCGGTTTCGTAGTTCAACATGTCCCACGGATTGTTGATGATCACGCCGACCATTTCGACGGGATGATAACCGGATGTCCCCCAGGCGGTCATACCATTGTCGTCCACAGCCTGGAAGTCGCTGTGCTTGATCGGAGTGAATTCCGCCGAGACCGTCCCTGGCAGCACCAGAACAACGCAGCCGACAGCTGCCAGAAAAACAAGGAGCCACTGGTGGGAAGTCACGGTGCGGTTGTCTGACATGGCTGGTCCCCCACAGATGCCGATAAGAAATTGCAACGGAGATGTACTGGTAAGTCGTGTCGCCCGCCGCCACTCTTCGGCCGGCTCGGGCGGCGTGAGTATTACGCACAATTTTTTCGTATTACGCGCGATTGTACGCGATCCCGCTTGGCGTGCAAGTCCACTTGCGTGGAAAGGCGAGCCGGCAGCGTCAGCTGCCGGGTAACCCCCACGCCGATATACAAACGTTCCGTCCCGAACGCGTTCCCTCTCCCCCGTCACGTGTTGCGAGGTTGGAGCTTCCCGTTGGTGAAGAGCTGCTCGCAACACGTGATGGGGGAGAGGGTTGCGGTGGGCTGATGAACACGGCGGGCAATGGAAGTCCCCTCTCCCCCGTCACGTGTTGCGCCGTTACCGCCTCCCGTGCGTCACCGTCTGATCGCAACACGTGATGGGGGAGAGGGTTAGGGTGAGGGGGCGAAGCGGCGAACGAGCGTCCACGCGCAACGGCCGCACCGCCGGGCTGATATCATCCCGCGACTCTTGATCGCCGGACCAAGGGGACGGTGAGAGCGCGATGTGGCAAACCGTCATCGGCGCATGACCACCGTTGCGCTCGGCTGATTTTTCCGGCGCGACGTCTCTTTGGACCAGGGTTTCCTGTGTTCAGAGTAACCCGCGGGCTGACGCCCGCGGCTCGCAGGTAACACCCGCGGTTCGCCGTCTCCTACCCTGGGTGCTTGTCCCCATATGGTTTCGTTATGATGGTCAGCGCAGCTCGGGTGATTTCGACAAACGCATCAGGAGATCGAGCCATGCGTGGATCGGCCTGTCGTTCGCAACGGGTTCGGCTGCTGCTGGGCGTAGTGGGGTTTTTTCTTTCGTGCGCGGCGTCGTGGAGGGCCTGTGCTGACGACACGCTCGCGTCGCGACTCGGTGTCACGCGCGGCGTGTGCGTGGTGCTGGGCGATCCGCGCTGCGAGCTGGCCGTGGAACTTGCCGAGCAAAGCGAACTGCTGGTTTACGTGCAGTTGCCCGCGGCGGAAGACGTCGTTGCCGCGCGGCGAGCCGCCGCCGATGCGGGCCTGGCACTGGCCGTCGGAAAGAACGCCGCCGTCGCGGCCACCGAGCGCGAGCTGTTGGCCGTCGACCTGGAGGAAGGAAACACTCTCTGGACCCAACCGCTGCCCGCGCCGCCCGTGCCCTGGGGCCTGGCACTGGGCCGTTACAGACAGGTACTTGTCACACTCACCAGCGGCGAAGTCCTGTGCTTTCAGTAGGACGACCTGTTGCGGGTTGGGGGTTGGGTAATTCACAATTCAAAATAATCACAATTCAAAACAACCGTGTCATTCGCATTCACGATTGCCAGACACGTAATCCAACTCGTGCTCGTGCTCGACATATTGATCCTAGTGATCTTATTGGTTTCATCCGTTTTCGCTCGCTAACATGTCGCGGCCGATCGAATTCTGAATTTGTTTTGAATTGTGAATGTTGAATGTCGAATTTGTTTTGAATGCAGCAGGGGCCAACGCGGCCCCATGGGAAAACACGACATGTCAATACGACGCCACAAACTGACTCGGCGAGATTTCCTCGGCACCACCGCCGCGACCACCGGCGGCATCCTGCTGCCTGCCGCGTGCGGACTGGCGGCCAACTCGGCGGCGAAGACGTACGAGTCCGGCGTCACCGATCACTTCTGGTATCGGCCGCAACCGGCCGGCCTGTTCGTCGACACGCAACGCGACAACAAGGCATTCGGCTATTCGGGCGGCGAGGTCCTCTTGTCCGAGGACAACGGCCGCACGTGGCCCCACCGCGCGGCGTTTCCCGACGCGCGCCATATCGTGTTCAGCTGCATCTTGAAGAACGGGAACGTGCTGTTCAGCGCGCTGGCCAAACTGTATCTCAGCACGGACAACCTGCGGACCTACAGGCAGATCAACGTGCGGAACGTCGACGGCAGCGACTATCTCCCGCACGCACCGCGAAACGCGGCTCTTCCCGGCTGGTACTTCCACAACCTCACGGGGGTCATGACCTGGGACGTCGGCGGTCAGGAGCTGCTGGTGTGGGGCAACTACTGCAACGTGATCGGCGGCGCGGCGCCGGTGAACATCTACTACTCGACCGACCAGGGCCAGACCGTCAAGATCGCCTATGCGTTCGGACAGAGTCCGTTCTTCCGCGATGACGGAAGTGGGGGCGGCGGCGAAACCGGCACGCCGCTCGGCGACCCGCGCAATCCGGTCAAGTGCCGCCACGTCCACTGCGTCGCGTACAATCCGCCGGAAAATGCGTTCTACGCCTGCACGGGCGACCGCGACCGGAACGACGGCTACGAATGTCACTGGCTGCGTGGCACGTACGACGCCGGCAAAGATGCCTGGGACTGGAAAGTCATCGTGTCGGACCGCATGAATTCGCGCTACAAGTGCGGCGGCATCAACTTTGTCGACGGGAAGGCCTATTGGATCAGCGACGCGAATGGCCCCGAACCGTACGACCGCGGCGTCTTCCGCTGCGATCCAGGCGATATCGCCAATCCGAGCGCCCACGAGCTGTTGTTCAACCCCGGTGTCGAGTCCGGCAACATGATCGTCCAGGACGGCGTGATTCTCGCCTCCCACTGCAGCCCCGCCTCGCCCATGGCCACCGGCTTCATCGTGTCCCTCGATCTCGGCAAGACGTGGGCGCAGTACGACCTCAAGGAATTTGGCCGCCGCTCCCCTTGCCGCTTCGACCGGAAGAACAGCGAAGGATGGTTCCGCGTCGATCTGCGATCCGACTGGGTCACGCCGGCCGAAATGATGTTCATCAAGCCGAAAGATGCAGGTGCGATTGGCAGGTGATTGAAGCGAGGCGATGCTGCCAACGAGTCAAATTCGAAATTCGACATTCGAAATTCAAAAAATGCAAAATTCAAAACAAATCCGAAATTCGAAACAAATTCATCATTCAGGGATCATGACATTCCATGTTGGCGTGAGAGGGAACGTGGGCTTCGCCGCGGACTCGGACGCGGGTAACCGTTCACGCGGCTTGTAAGAACTGGCATCGGTGAATTGGGAGGCAGCGGACCTGTTAACCCCAACGAATTAAGGAGTCAACGAATATCGGAACCCGCCAATCGTCGGCTTCCCGATTCGTCGGCTTCCCGATTCGTTGACTCCTTAATTCGGCGGGCCAGTGCGTGTTGGGCCCATGCAGCTGTCAGCTTTATCAGAACACAATTAGCGCTGTTCCATTTCAGTAGTGAGGAACCGCTCATGGCCGCCCTGCGATCGCTCCCGACGGTAATGGCACTGCTGCTTTCCTGCTGTCCGGCATCGGGTGAGGAGTTGGCTCGACTCGATCGAAACAACCTTCTTCAATACCGGGCCGCGGACGGGAAGATCCTGCCGGTCGCGACGGCCGCCGAATGGCAACATCGCCGCGCCGAGATCCTCCGCGGGATGGAGGCGGTGATGGGCCGGCTGCCCGGCGGCGATCGAAGCGCGCCTCCGCAGATGAAAGTCCAGGAAGAGGCCGACGTGGGCCCGTACGTGCGGCGGTTGATTTCCTATCAGTCCGATCCCGACTCGTGGGCGACCGCTTACCTCTGTATTCCCAAGGACGTATTGGCCGGCGACCGCCGGGCACCCGCGGTGCTCTGCCTTCATCCGACGGACAACACCGCGGGCCACAAGGTGGTCGTGGATCTCGGTGGACGTGCGAACCGGCAGTATGCGGCGGAGCTGACCGAACGAGGCTACGTAACGCTATCCCCGTCGTACCCGCACCTGGCGGACTACTGGCCGAACCTCGATCGTCTCGGCTACGTCAGTGGAACGATGAAGGCCATTTGGGACAATCTGCGCGGGTTGGATCTGCTGGCCTCGCTTCCCTACGTCGACAGCACGCGCGGGTTCGGCGCGATCGGCCATTCCCTGGGCGGTCACAACTCGATCTATACGGCCGTCTTCGAACCGCGGATCAGCGTCGTGGTGAGCAGTTGCGGATTCGACTCCTTCTTGCACTACTACGACGGCGCCGAAGGCAACTGGTATTTCGGCAAGGGTTGGTGCCAGATCCGTTACATGCCGCTGCTATCCAACTATCGCGGCCGGCTGGGCGAGATCCCATTCGACTTCCCCGAGTTGCTTGGCGCGATTGCGCCTCGTCCCTTCTTTGTCAACGCGCCGCTGCGGGACAGCAATTTCCAGGCGCGAAGTGTGGATCAATGTGCCGCCGCGGCGGCCCCGATCTACGAACTCCTCGGCGGGCCCGGCCGACTGATTGTCCAGCATCCCGACTGCGAGCACGATTTTCCGGACGGGATGCGGGAAGAGGCGTACCAACTGATCGATTCGGTCCTTCGTCCTGCATTGCGGTAGGCGACGGCCATGAGGAAATTCCTTCACCGGTGGGAAATTCCGCGTCGGCCGGCGTCATACTGATGTGCGTTCGATGATCCTTGTCTTCGCGATCCTTTAATCGCGCTGAACCATGGCGAAGCCGTCGGAGTCGGCGAGAACGACGACTCTCTGCCTGCTGGATTGGCCTTCGCTGCTGGAGGACGCGAACGGTCAATTGCCGCCGGCGGACGGTGACAAGGTAGAGCGTGTCAACAGGAAAGACTTCCTTCACCTTCGGGATCTATGATCATGTGCCATTTCCCACGGACTTCACAAGCAGCGGCCGTGTTGGCCTTCGCCGTGTTCGGTTTCCAGAGCGTTGGTCGCGGCGCGGAGACGCCCGGCGAACCGGCGGCCAAACAACAGTTGATCGACGGCGGCATGGATCGTGCCACGGTGGACTCCATGCCAGTGGGTCAGGTAGTGGCCATTCAATCGGCGCGCACGTATCGGAAGGTCTATCAACAGTCCATGAAATGGACGCTCTTGCCGTACTGGCAGTCGCACCAACAGATGCGCGCCACGTTTGCCGAGCTGGATGCCCAGGGGTTCCTGGGGGGCCGTGCGGGCAACATGGGAGGCATGCCGGGCGCGATTCCCATTGCATCGATGTTGCTTCCGTCGATCGAGCCGGCGGTGTTCGCTCCGGTCCGCCTGCAACGCGAACTGGCCGCGCTGCAAACGATCGAGGCGCTCCGCATGGCCGCGGCCCGTGCGGACGGACGATTGCCGAAATCATTGGACGAGCTTTCGTTCGCCCCCACGCCGATCGACCAACTGACCGGTCGCCCCGTTGAGTATCAGCTGCTGGAAGACGGCGTTGGAGTGCTGACGCTGTCGGCTCCTGAAGGTAGATCGGCGAGCTCCCTCTCCCCCGTCACGTGTTGCGCCGGTGGAGCCTCCAGTTCGTCAAAGGCTGATCGCAACACGTGATGGGGGAGAGGGTAGGGTGAGGGGGCACAACGGCCGCTGCGCTGGGCTGACGTCGCCCGCCGCGGCGTCTTCCCGGCCCCCAGGCCCGCGCTCACCCGTTTCTATCGCCAGGATGTTTCATCGCCACGGTTGCTCCATGCGGCGGCGACAGCACGGAGGAAAGGCCGCTCGGGATGACGACATCATCAACCCCCCAACGCGGCCTGCGGCCGCGGAGGATGCAGGACGGGCAAGAGTGCCCGTCCTACCAGATGCTCGCTCCGTGTGCAGTTCCGCATCCGGTTACTCGTCGGTGGCCCAGATCGCGCGGTAGTTGAACCGATCGTTGGGGGCGGCGTCGCCGTTGAGCGTGAAGTCGCTGGCCTCACCCGTCTGCTGGATGTTGTCGGCCCATTTGAAATCGAGGGCATTCGGAAAGGCAACCCACTGCAGGGCGGAGCGGGGTATGGCGAGTTCCAATTCGTTGCCCGCCCAGCGGCAGGCCAATTCGACCGCGTCGCCCCACGTATTGCCGCCTTGATTCCGTTCCAGCACGGCCGTCTCGGCTTTGCCGGGCACGCGATTGACGATGTGGTCGTAACCCAGCCAACCGGTGGACGAGTCCCCATCGGTGTCGAGCAGCAGCAGCATCCAGCTGGGATCCGATTGGGGCGAGAGTGGGTCTCGTGTCCGAACGTAGAAGTACAGCGTGTCGTCACACCGGCTGACCTTCGCTGCCACGATGTCGTTGCGTCCGGTCGCGTTCACGTACGGCCCGGCGGTTCCGTAGCCGGGATGATTCCGCCGCACCGGGTCGTCCATCGTGTCGCGGAACTCCGGGCTCACGGACGCCCAATCATCGAACTGGCCATCGATCTGAATCGGTTGAGAGATGACGGGCGTCGATGGTCGAGCGCCTTTGTAGCGGCGGATGTACGAGACCATCTGGTAGTAGTAGTTGTCACCGTGGCCGCCCAGCATCGGCTCAATGTCGCGGCTGTGCTCTTGATCGAACTGGTCGACGAACATCACGGGCAGACGCACGCCCAGGAACTCGTCGAAGCGGCCGGCAAACCACTCATTCCAGCCCGTAATGAAGATGAACCGCGGGTCCTCTTGGAGCGCTCGCTCCCATTGCTCGGTAACGTTGTAGCCGTGCAGCACGGCACCAGGCTCGCGGACGGTGGCCCCGCGGCGGAAACTCCGGCCCTTTGCCCCGGGCTCGCACATCGTGGCCAGCCGGTTGTCCACGGCGTTCTGCGCCACGCCGACCGACATCTGTTCCTTCTCCCCGCGGGAGTTGCGGAAGACGTGTTGCGGGTGGACCTCCAACCAACTCCACATGTCCGGCCGGGTAGGCCCGCGGAAGTAGTCGGGCTGCGGCGCGCGGAATGTGAAGAACTGCCTGATTGCATCGACCCGATCGTCACGGTAGACGATGCGCAGCGTGCGGTCCCCAGGCACGGCCGTGCCGTCGGCAAAGGCCTCGCCCCGCGCCAGCGAGTCGTCGCTCCGACTCCACCACCCGATCTTCCCCTTCGGTTCGGACATCTCCAGATAGTAGGTTCCGGCGTCCAAGGGACGTTCAAATCGCAGGGATTGCCAATCGCAGTCGGCGACGTTTTCGAACCGCCGCGATGCGATCCTCTCGCCCGTCGGCCCATCGCGGTACAGTGACAAGGACATGCCAGCTCCTTGCGTTGCCCAGTTGGGAAAGCAGCCCCCGACGCTTTCCACGGGTTCTGTCGCGATGAAGGACTGGCCCAGCGTGTGTCCGCTCCGCAGCTCCACGGGCTCTTTAAGGTCAGCCACGCCGTCCCGGCGGCCGAGGAGGTCCGGGTCGGCCAGAATCAGCGGTTTCCCTTCCCAGCGGAACCACAACTCCGGGTAAAGTTGCGGCTCGTAAAGATCCCGATACAACTCAGCGACCACCCGCGGCGGATCCCAGAACGGGCAGAGGAACGCCACGCGCGGCACGCGTCCGCCGCTCTTCCGCACTTCCGAAAAGACTCGCAACAACTCCATATAGTACTGCTTGTACGTCGCCTGGTTGGTCACGTCGAAGATGATCGCGTCCACGCCCGCGTCGGCCAGCATCTGAGCGTGTTTGCGCAGCACGCCCGCGTCGTCCGTCAAGTAGTAACCGAAGATCGATTGGCCCCAGTGATGGGGAGCGTGCATCGGACCCCAGAGCGGACTGTCGCTTTTCTCCATTGCCCGCGGATCTTCGGCCAGGATCTTGGCGATGTCGTAGGGACCGCCCTGGACGTGCGCCCCGTGCCAGAGGAAATAGAAGATGCCGACAGTCCGATCGGGGCGCGGCGGCCCCACCTGCTCGTGCGTCGGCACGACCCGGCCGAGGCCATCCGTCGCGACCCACGTGTCACTGACCACGTCCCATTCACCTTCCGGCGGCTCCGTGGACGTGGCAGGCTGTGCCGCTCGGCCCGGCAACGCCCACACGAGCATCACGACGGCGAACATGCTCGCAACGCGGCGTGGCGCTGCCAGGCATCGGCCAGCGTGTTTCACTGCACCGGGGCGCCGGCACGTCACGCCGGTTCGCATCTCGTCCGTCGCGTCGCACACCCGTTGTGGATTCATCGCGACACGCTGCCAAACCCTCGCCCAGACATTACTCACCAACGGCGGCATGACCATGACCTTTCGCTCCCCTGAAAATCACTCGTTCGGTCGCGGATTCGAGACTCGTTTTCTATCTCTCGAACTTCCACGAGTAGACGTCCGCTTCCATCATCACCAGTCTCATGCGAATCGGTCTGCCGGCCAGGCTGGCGACGTCGGCATTCCCCTGCCACGACACGGTCCGAGCGAGCGAATCGCCATACAGAACGTCCGCGTCAGCCTCGGAGAAACCGGGGATCGCGATCCCCTCGGGTGTTTGCAGTTCGACTCTTACGTAGCCGGGAGCCGAGGTTCCGAAGTTGAACGAGAGCCGCTTTCCCTCGAAAGTGAACGGCCGACTGATGAGTTCGCCTTGCTCGTGCCCGGCGTGAGCCGAGACGAAGCCGTCCAGCCGCAGCGTGTAGCGTCGCAAGCGCGAGAAGTTCTCCGTGAAGTACGCCTCGGTCGCGTAGAGCGACAGTTCGCGCGGCGTGTCGTCGTCCGTCGGCCCCGTTTCGACGACGTGCCAGGCGACGTAGTTGTCGCCGTACGACCAGTTGTAGCGGGTCCGCAGGCCCGGCGGCAGAAACGGTTCATCGCTCCGCCGGAACGTCTTCCCGTCGCGACTGGTGATAAGAATGCTGTCGGTCACGGCAGTGCCATAACGTTGCGCTGTCGCGATCCGCGCCTTGCGGGATTCCGGTTCGGGAAGCTCGAAGGTCGACGCCGTCATCCCGCGGTCGCAATATCGAGCGGGGAAGCCGATCAGAATGTGCGGAGCTCGATAGTACGGCTTGATCTGATTGACGTAGAACTGTTCGCTTGGCGTGGGGCCGCGTGCTCCGAAGTCGAGCAACCCCTCCCGTTTCCAATGAAGGAAATCGTCGGACACCGCCCGCTCGATGTGGCGGACCCCGTCTACAAACACGCGGTAATACAGGACGTACTGCCGTTCCAGTTCCGACCAGAAGGCGATATTTTGCGTGTCGAACACGCCATGCGTGTAGACGGCGCCGTCCTGCATTGGCGTCCAGCGTACGCCGTCTGGCGATTGAAAGGCCCACAAACCCCGCGGCTCAATTGAATGCGCGAACCCGACCGCCTTGTACTTTCCCTCCGCAGTTGCCGCGGGATTCGTGTCAATAAACGGCGAGAGGTCGTGGCACTCGGTTCCCTTGATGTCGTTCAGCACGATGCTGTTCTCTTTGGACCCGCCGAAGTCGAACAGGCCGAGGTTCGGCCGAGTCCAGGTGATTCCGTCGGCGCTCTCGGCGTAGGCCATCACGAGACGGTGGCCGGGGAATCGCGTGTCGGAACCCGGGATCTGCCAGGCGTGGTAGTACATGCGGTATCGGTTGCCGTCCTGAAAGACGGTCACATAGCCGCCGCCATTGCCCTCCCACGGCTTGTCGAACGTGATGGCCACCTCCCGCCGCACCGGCTGGTGCGCCTTGAGCGTCACGCGGGTCATCGAGTCGATCAGGAAATCGTCGACGAACAACTCCCGGCGATCACCGATCGCCGTCGGCTCGGCCGCACAGGCCACCGCAACCACCATCGACATCAGCACGACGGCCGACAGGTCAGAGAGGCTTCTCTTCATCATGTGGCTCCTTGCGAAATGGCCGTGTCAGTCAACGCTGTGAGAGATCCTTATCTTTCCGCAATCGGAGCGATTGAGCCGTGGCCGAAGCCGCCGGCGTCAGGCTCGATGCGAAACGGTCGGGACTCTGGCGAGTTCCACTACGATACGGGCGGAATTCTGGCGAATTCCGCTACGAAATGTTACCTAGCATCCTACCGTCAGACAGCTGCGTGTTTCAATAGGCGGACGATACCGACCGCCAGAGAGTCGCTTACACATTCCTCGGTCGAAGGGATTCGGCCGACCATCACCCAACGCGGGACCGCCGGCGGCGGGTGGGGATGAGACGTACTGCCTCCACGAGATCGCGGCGGCTATGATAACTCATGATGCGGCCGCGCGCCGCGTTGCGGTTGGTCGAGCATGGATCCCGGCAGATCAGCGCGGTGTCACCTGAAACACAGATCAGCGTGAGGGCGTTATGACCGTCAAACGAAAGACAACCTTGGCCGCGCGAGAGAGAAAGGCCGGTGCGCGTCACGGAGCCCGCGTGGCGGCAGGCCTGATCCGTGGCGCGCTGGTGTTGGCAATCGTTGCTGGCATTTCTGGTGCTGACGTTTTGCGAGGCGACGAGTTTCGTGAAGGTCTTGCGATCGGGGCGGTGGGGCGCGGCGGCCGCTCGCCTGTCACGGTGGATGTCGTCCAGGCTCAAATCGTCTCGGCGAAATGGCGGGCACCGAACGCGGGCGACGAGCTCCCGCTGCCGGACGGTTCGGTTCGCACCTGGGAAGCGGTCAAGGCGCGGGAGGACGGCCAGTTCCAAGGATTGGTTCCTGCGGGCGGCTACGTGTTCTTTTCCGTCCCGTCCGAGCGGGAGGACGTGCAGATCCTGGAAGCGGCCGGGCACGCGATGGGTTATGTCAACGGCGAGCCGCGTGCGGGCGATCCTTACTCGCACGGCACGATGCGACTCCCCGTGGCGCTTCGCCAGGGGGCGAATGAGTTCCTGTTTCAAGTCGCACGCGGCCAGTTTCGCGCGAAGCTCGTGCCCCCGCGAGCTGAAGCCCAATTAGATCTGGGCGATCTGACGGTGCCAGACTTCGTCGTGGGTGAAGCCGTCGAGACGTGGCTCGCGGTGCCGGTGCTCAACCTCCGCCGTTCCACGGCTTCGTTCATCATTGAAGCGGTGCTTCCGGGCGGTCATGCGCGGAGAACCGAATGCGGGCCGATCTTGCCCGTGTCGACGCGCAAAGTGGCGTGCCGCCTCGGCGGCCCGGCCATCGACGCGGAAGGTCAGGTTGAAATCGAGTTGCGGCTGCTCGAGAAATTGCCCGACAACGCAGATCAACCGGCGGGTGACGCCGAACTGAAACAGCATGATTCCGCGAAACTCAACATCCGCGTTGTCACTTCGGACGCGACGCGCAAGCAGACATTCGTCAGCGACATTGACGGCAGCGTGCAGTATTTCGGCCTCGTGCCTGCGAAGATCGATCCCGAGCTGGGACCGCATGCTGCCGCTCCGGCGTTGATCCTCACACTCCACGGCGCGGGCGTCGAAGGGATGGGTCAGGCGAACGCCTGTTTGCGAAAGGACTGGGCGCACATCGTGGCGCCGACCAATCGCCGCTCGTTCGGCTTTGACTGGGAAGACTGGGGACGGCTGGACGCGCTCGAAGTTCTGGCGATCGCACAGCGGCAATTGAACATCCCGGCGGGTCGGACATACCTCACAGGCCATTCCATGGGTGGCCACGGAACGTGGCAACTTGCCGCACACTACCCCGATCGCTTCGCGGCGATTGGCCCGAGCGCGGGATGGATCAGCATGATGTCGTACGCGGGCGGCCGCCGACAGCAATCTGCCGGCGCGTTTGCCGACCTGCTCGCACGCGCGGCATCGGCGAGCGATACGCTCGCGCTCGTGCGGAACTTTGCGCACCATGGCGTCTATGTTCTCCACGGAGAAAAGGACGACAACGTACCGGTGGAACAAGCTCGGACCATGAAGCGTGAGCTGGAGAAGTTCCACCAGGATTTTGAGTACCACGAGGAACCCGGCGTGGGGCACTGGTGGGGCAAGGAGGGCATTCCCGGGACGGCGTGTGTCGACTGGCCGCCCATGTGGGATTTCTTTCGCAAGCACACACCTCCGACCGAGCCCGTACGCGACGTGGAATTCGTTACGGCTAGCCCCGGAATATCAGCGACCTGCCATTGGGTGACGATCGAGTCACAGCTGCGGATGCTCAAGCCGAGTTCCGTGCGTTTGTGTTACGACGCGGCAACACATCGCTTCAGTGGCCAAACCGACAACGTCGCGAGGTTGTCACTCGATGCGTCAGGGATTCCGACAGGTGCCAACGTGGAAATCGAACTTGACGGGCAGAAGCTCCCGGCGAAGGAGCGAACGGCGGAAATGGAACGAGTGCGGCTCTGTCGCGGCGACGGGCAATGGACGCTGTGCGACCAGCCCGCGCCGATACTCAAAGGCCCGCATCGCTACGGTCCGTTCAAAGAGGCGTTCCGCAATCGCGTGCTGCTAGTGTATGGCACCAAGGGCACCTCCGAGGAAAACGCCTGGTCCCTGGCAAAGGCACGGTACGACGCGGAGTCGTTCTGGTATCGCGGCAACGGATCGCTGGACGTGATCTCCGATCGCGACTTCGTCACGGCACTCCAAGTGGCATCGTCCAGCGCCGGCGATCGGCTGGCCCAGTGCAACGTGATCGTTTACGGGCACGCGGAGTCCAATGACGCGTGGACCGTGTTGCTGCACGACAGTCCCGTGGTGATGAGTCGAGGCCTGGTGCGGATTGGCAGTCGCGAACTCACCGGGAACGATCTCGGCTGCCTGTTCATTCGTCCGCGACCGGGCACGGACAGCGGTGTCGTGGCTGTAATTGGCGGCAGCGGCCTGGCGGGCATGAGACTCTGCGACCGAATGCCGTACTTCGTCTCCGGAGTCGGTTATCCCGATTGCCTGGTGGTCGGAGCGGACATGCTGACCGACGGTTGGCAGGGCATTCGCGCGGCCGGCTTTTTCGGACAGGATTGGAGCGTGGACGACGGTGAATTCGTGTGGCGACCGGACTGAAAACCGGCCATCCGCCAACTCGGATGCCGCGCCGGCAGAACTCCTGGACCAACTCGACGACAAGCGTCGTCATGCCGTGGTTCTTCCGCCCAACGATGTGAATGCGCTTCATGGTTACATCTGCCGCGAGGGGGCGTAAACGGCCCATTCTTCACACCACGTCCAGTGCCGCGGCGGCGGTCACGTCGGCCAGCACCATCGCGTCATCGCGCCGGATCCGGCCGGCCGGTATGGAGGCGTCACCGGCGCACAGGCGGACCAGCATTTCCGATTTCTCCGCTCCGGTCACGACCCAGAGGATGCGGCGGGAACGGTTCAGCAAGGGATACGTCAGAGTCATCCGCCGCCGCTTCTGGTAGAAGCCGGTGATCGCCACGTCCCGGTCGGCCACGTGCAGGACCGGGTCTTCGGGCACCAGCGAGGCCGTGTGGCCGTCCGACCCCAGTCCGAGATGCGCGAGGTCGAGCACCGGCGGCGTACCGGCAATTGTCTCAAGTGTGTGGGCGTAACGTTGAGCGGCAGCCTCCAGGTCGGTTTCCTCCACGGGCATGGCGTGCAGATGTTCCGGTGGCAGTGGAGCACGCACCAACAGGCTCTCGCGCAAATGGGTGAGGTTGCGGTCCGGGTCACCCGGCGGGGCGACGCGCTCGTCCACCTGCACGACGTGCACCCCCTGCCATGGCACGTCCTCGTTCGCCAGCGCGCGCAGCATCTGCCACGGCGTGCGACCGCCGCTGACCGCCAGCACGAACCGACCGCGAGCCGCTACGGCGTTGCGCGCCGCGGCCGCGATCGCCTTGGCGGCCTCGTTCGCCACGGCATCGGCATCAGCCAGGATCACCACGCTCGGCATGCGGCTCTCATTCACGGTTGGAGCAGGAAAGCCCATGACGCGTTTCATCAAGACGCGCCAACGGAGCGGCCCGATTGCCGCCCAGGACCGGCAAGGTCGAAAATGCCCCCTCGTCGTACCAAACAGCAACGGCCGCACGCAAACGTACGTGCGGCCGTCGCGGAGTTCGGCGGTGATCACGACATCACAAGTTGATCTCGTACTTTTCCGCCATGGCGAGCCGGATATGCGCGGTCGCTTCGTTGACGCTTGCAATGATCTGCTGCAGGTTGGAGGACATCTGCGTGTTCGCCGCGACGCGCACTTGGGTGCGGCGCGACTGCTGCTCGCCCAGGTACGCCGTGTAGCTGGGAACGACGGTGCCGGTACCGTAGCCCCAACCGGCGTTGCCGGTCCACCGGTTGGCGTACCCTCCGCCGTAAGCGTAGTCGTATCCGTAACCCTCCGTCGCGGCGGCCTGCACCTCGCCCGCCGCGGCGCTGATGCCGCGGTTCTTGACGACCATCGATGCGGATCGCATGCTCTGGGCGACGTATCGCCCGTAATCCAGCATGTCCTTGTCGACGCCCACCAGCGGGAGATTGTCGATCTTCGCGGCATACTTTTCGAACCAGGCGCCGTACTGAGACATCCGCTGCGGCTCCTTGTCCTTCAGTTCCTTGAACATCTTCTGAACGTTGTTGTAGTACTGCTTCGTGGCGGCGATAACCTTCTGCGCATCCGCTTCAGCACCTTGGCCCTGCTCTTCCGTGTCGCCTTCACCGCGCGTCACCGATCGAGCTACTGAAGAGACCTGGAAGATGCTGAAGATCTTTCGCATTCCGTCCTCGGTCAAGTAACCTTCGATCGAGATCAGGTTCTCCTCGGTTTTCGGATCCCAGTCGGCGAAGTCATCGATCATCGCTCCGCGGCGGCCGAGCGCTTCGAGGAGGAGCGCTTTGCCGTGCCCCGCCAGCGGCTTCGCCGATTCTTTGAATTCGACTTTGAGCACGCCGTAGGGCCGCTCGCCCAACCTGATACCCAGCGTCACGCCGCGGATACTGGCCAGTGTGCGCGCGATCGCCTTTATGTCCACGTTCGTCTTGTTCGCGAGCGACTCCGCGCCCGCCAGGCGAGTTTCAATTTCCGCCGCGGAGAACATGTCGCCGATATCCATGGCCATGATCACGTCCGTCGCGGCGCGGTCGCTGTACCCGATCGCCTGCTGAATGTACGGCGCCAACCGCTGGACGGTGCCGACATCGGCAACCCACCGCGCCGTGGCCTGGCGTTCGCCCGGCGCGCGCGCGCCGAACAGGGAGTCGCTGAGTTTCACGGCATACTTATCGGTGGGGAGATAGACGGCATCCACGGTTCCCACCTTGTCGATCTTGCCACCATACTCCCTGGCCAGTCCCGCCAGCGAAAAGGAAGTCCCGCCCATGTCCATCAATACGACCTCCCAGATCGGCGTGAACGTCTCCATGTCCATGCGGGACGCCATGATAAATCGCGTCGCCGTGGGCGGCAGGAACACCATGCCGGCAGCGAAAGCTTGATCGTGCGATTCCTTCCAGCCGCCTGACTTGGCCATCGGGCTGTCGAGAATCTGTTGAACGTTGAATAGCACGACCACATTCGCGTCGCCGGGAACGTGCTTCACCATGTCTCCAAACGATGCGGCGCTGGCTGACGCCGTGAATCCAATCGTGGCCAGCAAGGCAACGCCCACGCTGCTCATTGTCAGTCTGGTCATTCAGTACTCCTTAGTACGATGCATCATATGTCTTTTCAAAGGTGGCCTTTGGGAATTCGGGTTTCCAAGTCGGACTCGCGACACCCTGTCGCTCTGCTTCGGACCTTCGACGCGAACCCTCGACGAACGCCCAAGGGCGCCGATTGCCGGAAGTGCCGCTCTCGAGCGACTGTCTATGATAACACCTCGCCATCGGCAAGTCCAACGAGGCGGCAAGTCCAACGAGGCGGCAAGTCCAACGAGGCACTCAACTCGAAAAACGGGACATTACGTGCGGACGAAGACCGCTCTGGCCGCGACGGCATAGGATGCCGGAACCGGGCCTCCGGGACACGCCATCCAGATCGCGACCGGGAATCGGCTTGGTGTTGCGGATTTCTCCCAGGAAGAGAACCACGTGGCCACCCATCGAGGTGTTTTCCCGCTGAAGGACGGTCGGGCCCTGGAGCAAACGCAGCCAATCGGTCGCTCTAACCCGATGGCACGACCTGACATGCCGGCGGTTTTTGACACGGCACCGGCGGTCGCTACAATGACGCGCGTCGCGATGCTTCGGCCGTACCGAACCCGGAAAAGGAGGAAACCATGCCAACCCCTTCGCGGAACTACCAGAACATCCTGCTCGACGCCGTCTTTCATGAACGGGAAAACCGCCTGCGCGAGGCCTTTCAAAAAAGTCTGGAGAAGAAGGAACGCCGCGAGCAGCTGACGGCGATCTCTGGCATTCGTGACGAGGCTGTGCTGGACCGCATGATCGAGCTGGGCATCACGCCGGAGACCCTGGCCGCCATGGAGTTGGTGCCGCTGGTCTTTGTCGCATGGGCTGACGGCAGGGTTCAGGCCGAAGAGCGCGACGTGATCGTTGCCCTGGCCAAATCGGCCGGCATCGAACCGCAAGACGGCCGATACCCGGTGCTGGAACACTGGCTCACAAAACGCCCGGGCGCCGAGATGCTGGCAGCCTGGAAGGACTACATCCGGGAACTCCGTGGCCGGATGGATGCCGGAGAAGTCGAGAGACTCCGACACGAGCTGCTTGATCGCGCCAGCCAGGTTGCGCAGGCCGCCGGTGGTTTCATGGGTTTGGGCAGCAAAGTGTCGCCGACCGAACGTTCTGTGCTAGCCGAACTCGAGAAAGCGTTCGCGTGAACGGAACGGGGACGGTTGAGCCTCCAGGCCCGCCGGAGTCCGCAAACCGCATTTTCGGGACCGGAGTTCCTGGCCTCCGCCGGCGGCTCGCCCCCGACTCCATTCACAGTCAAAAGGAGACTGTGGACCATGGCTGAGGACATGTTACAATCGGGGTCATCTCTCTTCGGCGTTTCGTCTCGCACCGGTTCCGGAGGATCGAACATGCCGTCTCGTCAGCAGCTCGCGGTTGTCCTGACCCTCGTCGTTCTGTCTCAATTCGGGGTGGCTCGGGGACTGGCCCAGGAAAGCCTGGCCGACGTCATTGCCCGTTGCGAGCAAGCGGTGGTCAGGATCGAGGTGGAAGGCAATCAAGGGCGCAGTTTGGGCAGCGGGTTCTTGGTGGATGCCTCGGGGACGTTGGTGACCAACACGCACGTGTTGGCCGGCGCGCTGAAGGCTGTTGCCATCTT
>Ga0194113_10004796_pt1 | contig 17670 bp, 16 predicted proteins | sample TA2MahC200mmetaG_FD_146193 | JGI IMG/M metagenome (GOLD analysis project Ga0194113, IMG submission 146193) | Freshwater microbial communities from Lake Tanganyika, Tanzania - TA2015017 Mahale Deep Cast 200m | ecosystem: Environmental > Aquatic > Freshwater > Lake | place: Tanzania: Lake... | reverse complement strand
CCCTACTCCTATCTCCATATGTACACATTCCCCAGACGCGCTTCATACTACTTCGACAGGTACGTAACCAATTTCGATGCTCTGCCCGAGTCAATACGCACGGAATGGAAAGAGTATTACATGACAATGCTCCGCAAGGCTACCTTCAAAGCCGGAGGCAAGCGTCTGGTGATCAAAAATTGCTCGGACAGCGCACGCATCAAAGCGTTGCTCGAACTCTTCCCTGAGGCCAAGTTCATCCACACCTACCGCAACCCCTACGATGTGTTTCGCTCTACCCAGCATCTTTACAAGACCGTACTGGCGCGGGCTCAAGTGCAGGAAATCGACTTAAAAGAGCTCGAAACCTGGGTTCTGCAGTTCTATACCCGGCTCATGCAGAAATTCTTTGCCGACAAATCGCTTATCCCCAAGGGCAATCTGGTAGAGATTAAATACGAGGAGCTGGACAGGGAGCCGCTGGTGCAACTGCGAAATATATATGAGACTTTAGGTCTGTCCGGGTTCGCCGATGCCGAGCCTGCATTCAAGGCTTACCTGGATTCCATTAAGGGCTATCAGAAGAATGTATATAAAAAGCTGGAGGACAGCCTGATACAGAACGTGAACAAGAACTGGAGCTTTGCCGTTGAGAAGCTCGGCTACAAGCGACTTGAGCCAAGCGGCGGTAAGTGAGATTCCTTTATTTGTAGTCGGATTATGGAGATAGCGCCAGCTTTATTCGCAGCCATTTGCGCGGCAGCCCTTTTCTGTCAGTATGCCGATGCCTCCATCGGCATGGGCTACGGGACTACACTGACCCCGATTCTAATAATCATCGGCTTCGCGCCTCTGGAAGTAGTCCCCGCCGTGCTGCTCGGTCAGCTTGTCGGGGGCATAGCCGCCGGTCTGGCGCATCACCGGCTGGGGAATATAAGCCTGGATTTCAAGCGGGACGAGCAATTAATAAAACAGTTCATACAGGGTAGAATGCGTCGCCTCATCTATCTGCCCAAATCAACCGATTCCAAGGTCATCTTCATTCTCGCCGTCTGCGGCATTATAGGAGCACTGGTTGGCGTCTGTACCGCCATAAATATCTCCGAGACAGCGCTTCAAACCTACATCGGAGCCATAGTTCTGGCGGTAGGCATATTGATCCTGATACGCAGAAGCCGCATAGCCCCCTTCTCCTGGCGCAGCCTTGTCGGCGTCGGTCTCGTAGCCTCCTTCAATAAAGGTATAAGCGGCGGCGGCTACGGCCCGCTGGTGACAGGCGGTCAGCTAATCAGCGGCAGAGAGGCACGGAACTCGGTAGGCAGCACTACGGTCGCCGAGGTTCTGGTCTGCGCAGTAGGCTTAATTGGCTATCTGGTAGCCGATGGATACTTCTCCTGGGAGATAGCAGCAGCCGTGAGCATAGGTTCAGTCATCGCAGCACTGCCCGCTGCACTCACTGTGAGAAGGATAAGCTCCCAAAAGCTGAAGTTAGTCATCGGCGTAGCGACTCTGATACTGGGCACATACACTCTGGTGAAAACATACATTATGTAAATAAAGGAGGCGAGATGACAGAACAGAAAGCCACCAACATCACCTGGCATAAGCCGCTGGTCACACGGGCGGAACGAGAGCAGAGGAATAAATACAAAGGCGCAGTGCTCTGGTTCACCGGCCTGCCCAGCTCGGGCAAGTCCACCCTGGCACACGAGGTGGAACGAATCCTTTTCGACAGGAGCTGCAATACCTATGTGCTGGACGGCGATAACATCCGGCACGGGCTCAACAAGAACCTGGGATTCTCCCCCGAAGATAGAAAGGAGAACATCCGCCGCCTCGGAGAGGTTGCCAAGCTGTTTGCCGATGCCGGCGTTCTCGTGCTCACCGCCTTCATCTCACCATATCAGGCGGACCGCGACCAGGCGAGGTCTTTGAACGAACAAGGAAGGTTCTTTGAGATCTTCTGCAAATGCTCGGTTGAGGAATGCGAGAAGCGCGACCCCAAAGGGCTATGGGGCAAAGCCCGCAAGGGCGAGCTCAAAGAGTTCACCGGCGTGAGCGCCCCTTACGAAGAGCCTAAAGCTGCGGAGATAATCGTGGAGACCGATAAATACAATCTGGAGGAATGCGCCAACCAGATCGTCCTCTGTCTGGAAAAACACAATATCATTACGCCTGCCCCGAAACATAAGAAGCCATGATATTTAGTAAACGGGGTGTCTCCCAACCGTAGGGGCGAATTGCTTTCGCCCTTTCCCCCAATCCTTCCTGGGAAGAAGGGGAATTCAGGGAGTTGAAAAGGATTATAACCAATCTTCATAGTGAATTGAGGACTGAATAAGGAGGTCACATGACGGAAGTAAACAATGCCCTGTCGCCGCACGGAGGCAAGCTTGTGGACAGGGTGCTGGAGCCGGCAAAGGGTCGGGAGAAGGCAAAGAAGGCGAAAATCAAGCTGCCCATCGACGGTTCCAGGGCAACCGAGATTATGAGCATCGCCTACGGCTTCTTCTCGCCGGTCGAAGGCTTCATGGGTCACAAGGAAGTGGACTCGGTATGCAAGGATATGCGCCTCACCAGCGGCTACATCTGGAGCATCCCTATAACCTTCGATATCTCCGAGAGCGAGATTAAAGCTAAGGGATTGAAAGAAGGCGATACCCTGCTTCTCACATACCAGAACCAGCCTTTCGCCACAATGGAACTCGAGGAGATTTTCTCCTATGACAAGACTCTGATGGCGCAGAAGGTCTACGGTACCACAGAGGAGAAGCACCCCGGCGTTAAGATAACCTATGCCTGCAAGGACAGGTTCCTTGGCGGCAAGATAACGCTGATAAACCCGCCCAAGATAAATCCGCCCTTCGACAAATACTGGTATCCCCCCAAGGTGCTGCGGCAGAAGGCGGCGGAACTGGGCTGGAAGAAAATGGTCGCTCACCAGACCCGGAACGTCCCCCACACCGGACATGAGTGGCTGATGAAGGGCGCCTGGTTCGCATCCAGCGCCGATGCGGTGCTGGTCAGTTGCGTGGTGGGAGAGAAGAGGGCTGGCGATTATATCGACGAGGCAATCGTATTAACTCATGACGCCCTGGGGCAGACCGGCTACTTCAGAAAAGGCACCCATCTCACCTCAATTCTGCTGTGGGATATGCGCTACGCCGGTCCCAAGGAGGCTATCTTCCATGCCATCGTGAGGAAGAACCTCGGCTGCACCCATCACATGTTCGGCAGAGACCACGCCGGAGTGGGGACATATTACTCACCCTACGCCGCCCACGAGATATTTTCGCAGGTGCCCGACCTTGGCATAGGCTCGGTGCTCACGCTGGAGTGGTGGTACTGCCCCGTCTGCGGCGAAGTAACCTACTCCGGGCTCTGCGGGCACGACAAAGAGAGCCAGGCGTTCAGCGGCACGCTCATCAGAAGCATCATCCAGGATGGCGTCAAGCCACCGCGGCTGATTTTCCGTCCCGAGGTCTTCGACCTGGTCATGGAATCGGGCGAGAAGTACGGCTTCGGCTCTCCCTTCGTAACCAGCGAATACCTGGCTAAGAGAAATCCCGTTATCACTGTTCCGGCGATGGAGGTATAACATGGCAGAGATTTATCCGATAAACATCTGGATTAACGAAGAGCGGCTGAGCAAACTGCAACGAGCCGGGCTTGCTGACATGGCAGAGGAGGCGTTCGCCGGCTTGAAGAAGCTGGCTGTGCCCACAAACGACAAGCAGAGGGACGCCATACTGAAAAAGTACCCCATGGCTAAGTTCGACTCGGCAACCACAAAGTCTATAGAGTTGCTGCCCCGGGAGGTAAAGGATAAGATATTCGACATGGTTGTGGCAAAGAAGACCTTGGATGTTATGGATTCGTTTCTGGCATCTATTTAAGAGGGGGAGGCATCAATGAAGAAAAAAGTCCTGTCCTATGCAGCCCTGGCTTCTCTGGTGTTAAGTGCCGCTTGTATCTTCATAATAACCAAGCTGCGCCCCGGCAAGATAAAGCCCATCCCCAACTGCCCGCTTCACTTTACGGTGCCGCAGCGCGACAAGCTAGTTCGATTCCACCCCAGGGAATTCTCCAAACCGATACCTCATGTCAAAGTCCCACAGCACCCCTTTATGGCGCCCAATCCCGGCAATAACATGCACTGCGATGCTTACGTCAGTGACACCTACGAAGCACCCGGCCCGATGGGCGTGAACTCGGAGATTGTTTCGAGGACTGAGGGCTTCGGTGGCTACGGCACTGTTACCTTCGACAGCAGGAGGCGTCTGGTCGGGGTCTACGGCAACGGCATGAAATTGAGGCTGGAGCTAATGAACCCCGATACTCTGGAGATACTGGCACTATACGACCTGCCCCCCAGGCACTGGAGCTTTTTCTTCAGGGGCGTCAGACCCTGGGAGTATCTCGGCGCAGGTATGTATTTTTATCTTGACCACCTCGACCGCGCCGTCGTTCCCACGACCAAAAATACCGTTCAGGTCGTGCAAGCTCCGGATATGGTCAAGAGCAAGAAGTTCGAGCTGGTGCACGAATACGACCTCTCCAAGTATATGGTGCCTAAAACAGACGATAGCCCCGCGTTCATTTTCCCCGATTGGAACAGCAAATATTACTGGTTTGCCAGCGTGCAGGGGGTGATAGGCACACTACATATGGACACCGGTACAGTGCAGAGTATGCGGCTGAAGGGCGAGCTAGTGGAGAACGCCTTCGCTGTCGGAGAGGAAGGCATCTTCATTATCTCCGACCAGGCTATGTACCGTTTCAGCCACGATAACATCGGCAAGCCTGTCATAGATTGGCGCACGGGCTACTCCAAAGCTACCGAGCGAAAGGCTGGTCTCATCAGCGTCGGCTCGGGTACTTCGGTAACCCTGGCGGGAACGCCTAAGGACGGCATGATTATCATTGCCGACAACGGGGAGCCGCGGATAAATCTGCTGTTTATCAAGCGTTCCGATGGTGCTATCGTGGGCAGCGTGCCGCTATTTGCCGAAGGCAAGAGCGCCACAGACCTGACAGCCATCGGATTTGAGCACGCAGATGCCAGCGGTAAAGGCACCGGCGTGTTCTCAGCCATCGTGGAGAATAACTGGGGGCCCCATACCTTCCCCTTCTCCCGTTGCGTCGAACCGGGGCTGACCCGAGTGGATGCCATCAGAAACAAAGACGGCAGCTATACCTGCAAGGAGATATGGTCGACCAAAGAGAAAAGCGTCGGCGGCTTCAGGTTATCTCTGGGCAACGGGCTGGTATATATCTATGACCGGGTAGTGGGCTGTTGCATATCGAAGTGGTATCTCACCGCCATTGATTTCAGGACCGGCGAGACAGTGTACAAGAAGCTTGTCGGAACAGGCATAGGATATAACAACTGGCAGGGCAGCATGTGGCTGCACCCCAATGGCGGGACTTTGATTTCCACTACCATCTTCGGCCTGGTGATGATAAGAGATAAAGCAACCTAGCAGAGAGTTCTTTACTAATGGGAGTAAAAAAGAGGTGCAGGATACTTCCTGACGGGGGTTTGGGGGTGTCCCCCAAACTTCTAATTCCCCCAAGACTGGGGGATACAGGGGGTTGAAAAGATTGCGATGAGGGTACTGATAACTGGCGCATCCGGTCATCTCGGCCCACCCCTTTGCAGAGCCTTCCTCAGGGATGGGGCTGAGGTACGCGTGCTGCTGCATCGGAGGAAGCTCAAGGGCATGGATACAGCGGTGGAGACCGTGTGGGGTGACATCACAAAGCCCGATTCAATCAGGCGAGTACTGGAGGGAGTGGATGCGGTGGTCCACCTGGCAGCCATAGTAGAGCCGATGACCGAGAAGAACCCTGAACTGGCGAACAGGATCAATGTAGGCGGTACGAGGGCCATCGTAGACCTCATCAAAGACAGGGGCATGAGCATTCCCTTCGTATATATCTCATCGTCCTCAGTGTTTGGGCTGACCCCCGATGCTACGGAGTGCCTTCATCCCGACAGAAACCCGTGCCACCCTGTAACCGTCTATGCCAGAACCAAAGTTCAGGCAGAGAACCTGGTCAAAGAGTCGGGAATCGACTACGTGATTTTGCGCTTGACGCCGGTCCCTTACGAGAAGATTAGTTACACTGACATGAAGTACCAGATGTTCATCATCCCGCTCGATAACCGGATTGAATTCTGTCATCCGGATGACGCGAACCTCGCTATTGTCAACGCAGTGAAATATTTCAGTAAAGTGAAGGGGAGGACTCTGATTATTGGCGGCGGGCACAGCCAGCAGATAAGGTACAAAGACCTGGTGAACGTCGCTATGGGAACATTTGGTTTGCCCCTGCCGCCCCGGCACAAGTTCGCCGGGGAGCCTTTTGCCCTGGACTGGTACGACACGAGCGAGTCGCAGGCGCTTCTCAACTACCAGAATAAGACCCTCGACGACTACCGCCGGGACCTCGCCGCCAAGTTCCCCGCACCCCTCATTGTCCTCATGCAGCGCATCATCGGCCCCGCCTTCGGCAAACTGATAGTCAGGCTGATGTAAGCAAAACAGGGATAATACCATCCCCAGCGAGTGACAAATCCAAGTTTCACCCTCACCCTTACCTCTCCCGTCAAGGGAGAGGAGATTTCAATCCTCCCTCCCCTTAAGGGCTTCGCCGTGAGCTCAGCCGAACGGAGGGATAAGAGGGAGGGGTAAATTGCCTAATCCTGCTCCTCGGGGATGTTATCATCCCCGAGATTCGGCGCCGCCAGCGCAATTGTCCTATAATAGATAGACAGCCCAATTGACTTAAGTAGTGTATCATGCTGAAAGCTGTTCTGTTTGATTTGGACAACACCCTGATTCACTTCAGCGAACGCCGGTTCGCGGAAAGCTACTTCGCCCGCATTGCCTCTGCTTTTGCTGACATCATGCCGGCGGATAAGCTCCTGGAACGGCTCTTTATCTCCACTCAGCTCCTGATGAACAACAACGGCGAGATGTCCAACGCCGACCACTTCATGAACTCCTTCTCGTCGGGACTGGATATACCCCGCGACAAGCTCTGGAAACGCTTCATAGATTTCTACGAGGCTGAGTTCGACCGCTTTCGCGATATAGTCTCGGTGCCCGATGGAGTGCGCGACATGCTCCTCAATTTGAAGAGGAAACGGGTCAAGCTGGTGATTGCCTCCAATCCCATGTGGCCCTCGATTGTCCAGATGAAGCGCCTCGCCTGGGGTGGAATCGACGACATAAAATTCGACCTCGTTACGGATATCGAAAACATGTCGTACTGCAAACCCCGCCTCGAATACTATCTCGAGGTCTGCCGCAAAATCGCGTTGAAACCCGACGAATGCCTGATGGTGGGCAACGACCCGGTGAACGACATGATTGTGGCGAGCATCGGCATGAAGACCTACCTGGTAACCGACGAGGGCGTAGCCAGCGATACAGCGATTGAGCTGAGCAAGAAGATACGCAGTAACAAGACCTACAACATCCCCAAACCCGACTTCGAAGGACCTCTAACCGCCGTGCCCGCCGCAGTGGACTCGCTGCTTCGAATGTAGAACCACTACTTGCCTATTGACAATCGCTAACGAATAATGCAGAATTAATGCTATTATTGATTGTGTTATAATATAGACTCACGAACAATAGTGTTATGACTCAAAGAGATAAGCCACAAAGCCAGATTGTGCCCATTCTAGCTGCAGCATTGGTATGTGATGTTGCTTGTGTAGACCCCAATAGCGGGAAGCACACCCTCATCGGGATATTTGACGTAATACATGTTCGGAATTTTCCTAGCCGAAGACACATATCTGTTTACTTGAAGATTACAAACGCCGAGGGCGCATATGAATTCGATGTGAGATTTGTGCAGGTTGCGACTAACAAAATATTAGTAGGAGCGAAAGGTAATTTTGAAGTAAAGAGTCGGGTAATTCCGATGGGGCTGTACATACCCTTTCCCCCTTTTGATATACCAAGCGACGGGCGATACGAATTCCAAGTATGGGCGAATACCATATATCTCGGTTCAACCTGCATTGACGTTGAGAAAAGTGCTTGAGCGCAAGGGAGGTGATGACAATGCCAACCACTATGCAAGACCTAAGAAGGCAGCCTATCAACGTTGTAGATGAAGAAAAAGGCTCCAATCAGGAAATTAGAGATAAAAAGATTGATAAGACTGAAAAGACCATGCCGCTTGATGCAGAAGTGCTTGTCGGCTCACTTCGCGATGGTAGGCTTCGTGTACTTTCGCCTTTCTCGGTCAGATTTTCGAGTGAAGGATCATCCATCATAGCCGAAGCGACTGAGTTCAACGAATTCGGATTCGGGGAGAATTGGTCAGAAGCACTACTTGACCTTCAATACGCTATTGTCGAACTCTATTTTTCCTTAGAAGGCGGGCAAGATAGGTTAGGCTCTGACCTGCAAAACGTCTGGTCGGTGCTTCAACAGAAAATTCAGAAGATTCAGAAGTAATGACTATTAAAGACCGTGAATTCGACCACTTAATGGATAAATTTGAATTCAAGGTCCGAGATAGCGGCGATCTTCTGGCGTGGTTCGAGGTAGATGGTAAGATAGTTACGCGAACTAGGCGGTCTCATAAGCGTGGTGACCTTCCCATGCAGCATAGCATCAGACAGCAACTCAAACTCAGTGAAGAACAATTGAGACAGGCTATTGATTGTAGGTTGAACCGCAACGACTACATTCAGATTCTTCGTCTAAAAGGTCTCTTGTAGAGCACAAGCTATTCTGATTGTCTTCTGATACTGCCAAACAGTCTTACTTTTGATATGTTGCTCCTTGTAGATGATAACATACACAGCGAGCTAATATCGCGGCTTACAAATCTATCTTTTTTACCTTGCCCTTAGCGTCGATGTGCTCGATGGCGATGGGGAAGCCTTTTTTGTTTGCCGCGCTGATGCCGGTGCGCGCCAGCTCCAGCAGCTCCATCGGCACAACGCACGCCTCCGGTGGATTAACGCCCTTCTTCTTTATCTTGCCTGTCGCCATCAGAATCGCCCCCAGAGCGGCGGGGATGCCCGTGCCCTCGCCCATGCCCTGACCTCTCGAGGACATCGAGAAGATGTACGTGTTCTTCTCACCGTCTTTGCTCCCCTTTACCACTATCTTGAGGCAGCCCATGGGCTGAGTCAGCTTCGCCTCTTTCATCAACTGCTGCCTGCGCGACAGGATATACGCCACGGCAAACTCCAGCGGCACTATCTTCTGCCCCTGCACCTCGATCGGCTTCTCATCGGTGATGCCGAACCGCACCATCCCTTTTATCAGCGTGGCATACGACGGGGGCAGCACCAGCCCGAGGTTGGTCACCCTCTTAACGCCCTTCAGATTCATGGGCAGAGTCAGCGTCTCGGGATGCGGATAGGCATAGACGCGATAGGTGCCCACATCGCGGAACTCCACATCCTCCTCCAGCGCCCTGCCGCTTTCATCGAACATCCGCACCGCGGTGAACTTGCCATCGAGGAACATCGGTATGTCCATCTTCATAGAGTGGATGCGGTGCTTCACCACCGCGGGTCCCTCCGCCTTCTCGCCGCCGTGCGCATGGTAGATGTCAACCGACTCGACCTTATCCAGCATGGAATCGGCGCAGAACCTCACCAGCACGTTGGCGACGCCGGGCGAGCTGCCCATCCCTATTAGCACCGAGACGCCTGCTTTTTTGGCAGCCTCGTCCAGCTCCAGGAGCTTCTGAGTGGCATCCATGTCGTCGCAGATATCGACATAGTTGATTTTGGACTGTATGACCGTTTTCAAAATGCCGGGACCGTACTCATAGAAAGGACCGACGCAGTTCAATACCACCTGCGAGCCGGCGATGGCTTTCTTTATGCTCTGGGGCTTCTTGGCATCGAGTTCCACCGCCGAGACCTTTTTCGCGCCCAGCTTTTTAGCCAGCTTCGCCGCCAGAGCCTTGTCCTTGTCAGCTATCGCTATCTCATCGAAAGCCTTGCTCGCAACCAGTGTCTGCACCGCTACGCTGCCCACAACCCCACATCCGCCCAGAACAGTAACCTTGCTCATCATGCTCCTTTCAATAGAGAAAACTCGAAACCCCAAGTTAGAAGCTCCAAGTTCCAAACGCCGCCCTCTGGGATTTGGAGCTTGGGGTTTGGAATTTCACCCCGACACTCCCTTCCCGAACGGGTCTGCCCACATCTTTACCACCACGTCGAGCTCGGGATGCTTTTTCGCGTATTCCTCCAGCGGGATACCCTTCATCGCAGCATCGATTGCCTGACGGAACGCTTTGCCGCCGGCAATCGGACCCTGCGGATGGGCATGGATGCCTCCGCCTGAGCCGATGACTATATCCATGCCGAGGTCTTTTATCACCTGCGGCACCATCGTCGGCGTGATGCCGCCGGAGGGCATGGGGAAGGTCGGCTTCAGATGATACAGCGGGAACGACAGATTCCGCGCCACCGTCTGGAATCTGTCGGGAATCACCGGCGCTTTGCCGTAAGGCGCCGGAATAACCACTATGTCCGCTCCGGCAAGGCGCGGCAGCTTCCCCAGCACCAGATGGGAGCTGATGCCATGATACGGCGACATGTACAGAGCGCCCGCAACATCCATGTGCGCCAGTATGGGCACATTTATCGCCGGATCCTCCGCCAGAGCCTGCAACACAGGGAATCCCACAGCTAAGTAGTTTATCATCAACGCGTTGCAGCCCAGCTCTACAGCGTGCTTAGCGTTCTCGAACACCTTCGGTATCTTGTCCGTGATGTTTACCGTGTACAGGGTGTGCTCGCCCTTCTCCTCGTACACCTGCTTCTCTATCTGCCTGTACTTTTTGACGCGCCCCAGCGCCGAATTAAACGAGGCGTCGGCTATCAGCTCGTCGTCCTTGATGATGTCGCACCCGCCCAGCGCCGCTTGCCGGAACAAATCGGCGCCCACCTTCAGCGGATAGCCGGTGCAGGGCTTTATCATATTGTTGAGCAGGGGTCGCCTGGGCACCTTGAGCAGCTTCCTGATGCCGGGGATGCCGAACTTCGGTCCTTTAAACCCCGCCACATACTTCTCGGGGAAACGGACATCGATGAGCTTTATTTTGCCGCCCATCGAGATGTTGCCCACTACGGTAGTCAGCATCATGGGTATCTGCTCACCGATGTTGACCTCGGGATAAGCTACCTGGATAACCCAGTTACGTGTCTCCAGCCCTTTGGGCACCTCGAACTCATGGTCGGGTATCTCGTACACCCCGATTACCCGGGCGACATGCTTGCAGCGCACCTCGTGCGTCTCCCCCGGCACGGGCACCCATGTTCCGGTGCTCTGCTCGATAGCCAGCGCCTGAGCCAGCAACGGTATGGGCATCTCCGCCGCGAAAGAGACGAAATACGTGGCTATCAGATATTCATCGTAATCCACCCCATCGGGCAGCGCCAGCGGCTGGCTTAAAATGTCCTCCATGCTCATTTACACACCTCCTCGCCCGAACTGTTCTCGTTGAGCCGTTTATAGAATCGCCGCAGGCTTCCGTATGATTCCTGATAGGAACGGAACAGCCTGTCGTAAACCGGATAGTTCCGTGCCTGCGGCTCAAAAACCCTATCTACTTTGACCACCTGTTTCAGAGCCTCGAAACTGGGATATATCCCCATGCCCACCGCCGCCACCAGCGCCGCGCCCACCGCCCCCGCCTCCAGAGGGTTCTGCACGGATTCAACCTTTCTATGCGTGACATCCGCCAGTATCTGCATCCAGGGCGCACCCCTCGACCCTCCCCCGATAACCCTCAGCCTGGGCAGAGGAAATCTGAAATGATTGTCCACTATCTCAACCATCCAGCGAATATTATAAGCGACCCCTTCGTAGACCGCGCGGAGCATATGCTCTCGCGTATGCGCGGGGGTGAGGTTGAGAAAGCTGGAACGCACATAGCAGTCGGCTACGGGCGCCCTCTCGCCGCAAAGCCAGGGCGTAAAGACTAAATTGTTCGACCCCGGCGGGATGCGGTCGATTTGTCCGTCCATATAAGCGTAGATATTCGAGATGCGCGGATTCGCCTTCTCCGGCGCGTACAGCCTGTCGCCAGCCCATTGCAGGCAGGCTCCGGCGGTCTCCATCTCAGCGATGAGAAACGCCTTATCCGGGTCCGCGGAATGGATGGTCGCAATTCCGTACTTGCCCTTGAGTGTTTTCTGTGTGACCACCCCCACCCAGCCCGACGTGCCCAGATAGACATGTCCTTCACCCTCGCCCACAGCGCCCGAACCGACGGCAGCGCAGGCGGCATCGCCTGCGCCTGCCACAACAGGCGTCCCCTCTTTAAGTCCGAGTTCGGTGGCAGATTCCCTGGTAAGACCGCCCACCTTATCGATGGAGCGCACCAGCGACGGCAGCTTCCCAGGATCGAATCCTACATACTTGAAGACGCCTTTCATCCATGCTTTCTTCTTGAGGTCCATCCCGTACACTGACGCGCCCGTCCACTCCATCGCCATCTTGCCCGTGCTGCGATAAATCAGATAGCCGTTGCCATCGAGAAAACGGTAGGTATTTTTATAGATGTCAGGCTCTTCCTGTTTAACCCAGAGCATCTTGGGCAGGCAGTCCTTGCCGCACAGGGTAGCGCCGGCAAGCAGTGTAAAAATGCGGGCGTGAATGAACTTTCTCATCACTCGCTCCGCCTGTTTACATGCCCGGTTATCCAGCCAGATTATGGCGGGGCGCAGCGGCTTCCCGTCCGAACCCACCGCCACCACGCCCAACATCTGCACGCAGTGAGTCACGCACAGCACATCGTCGGGAGACACACCCGTCTCTTTCAGCAGAAGGCGCGTTGTCTCCTTGACCGCGTTCCACCAGTCCTCCGGCGACTGCTCCGCCCAGTCTGTTTTTGGATAGGAGACCGGATAGGGCTCGAAGCACTTGCCGTGCACTTTCCCCTCGATGTCGACCAGCACCGCCTTATTGCCGCTGGTGCCGACATCGTGGGCAATTATGTATTTAGGCATCGATTCCCGCTCCTACCCTCATTATGCACAGAAGGAGTTAAGGACGCAACCGTAGGGGCACAGCGTGCTGTGCCCTCGCTGAAACTTGACAAAAACCCACCTTCAAAGTAAATTGTCGGGTACAAGACACACCGAACTAACCGGCACACAAAGCATGGCGAGACAGCAAGACACCATTTTGACGCCCCGGGAGCGCGAGGTGGTCAGCCTGGTAGGTCGCGGTTTGACCAACCAGGAGATCGGCCGTCAACTGTGCATAACCACCAGCGCAGTGAAAATATCCCTGCATCAGGCATCCACCAAGCTGAAGGCACGAAACCGCGCCCAGTTGGTCATTCTGGCACTAAAGAAGGGCGCAGTTGACCTGCGAGAGCTGTACTCTCTCGAAGAAGTGGCAGACCTCCTGGCATCACTGGGCCCCGAGGCAACGGAAACCATAGCCCAACTCATGAAACAAAAGCCGTCTCAGAGCCGTTGATAACCGAGCCCTGCAATTCACATGCTGTCAAAAAACTAATCCAAAGTTAGGCAAAAACTAATCCAAAGTTAAGCTAAATCGCTTGCAAAAACCCTGGCAATATAGTAGCCTTTCTCGCATCGGAATTCCTCGGCAAACCGCGCAGGCTTCGCTTATGGTAGAACCATCCTGAATTAAGGGGGCAGGTCATGAAGAAAGACTTCGATGTTATCATAGTCGGCGGCGGTCCCGGAGGTCTGGCAGCAGGGTGCCTGCTCGCCAAGGAAGGCGTCAAATCCGTAATCATCGAAAGAGCCCCTGCACTCGGTGGAAGATTCCGCTCGGTAAACTTTCACGGCTGCCGTGTCGATAGCGCTACCCACTTCTTCGCCTCCCAGTACGGCTCTGCGGAAAAGACCTACCTCTACAAGCTATTCAACCACCTGGGATTGCCCCTTAAAAACAAAGCCGTGCCCTGGACGATGGGCCTGGTAACCAAAGAGAAAACGGGCAAAATCGATTACTTCGCCATGGACCCCAAGCTGGGCGCTGAGAACTTTTTCGAGTTCTTCGCCTTCGCTACCGGAGTAAGCATGGGCAAGGAGTCCATGAAGGAGATTAAGAGAATAGCCGCTATCACAGAGGACATGTCGCTTGAAGAGTGCCGTAAAGTGGTGAATGTATCCTTCGCCGACTGGATAAATAAGAACGTTTCAGACCCGATTACGCAGGCAATTCTTCACGGGATGGGGCCCATCGTCGGCGCACCCATCAAAGACGTGAACTTCGGCATGGTCGCCAACTCCATGGGCACCTTCAATCGCGTCGGCTCGATACACATCTGGTATCCCAAGCCCGGGCCTCTCGAGGATGCCATCATCGCCCCGCTTGCCGAATACTACAAAGACCACGGCGGCAAGGTTATCACCAATAGAAGGGTCAGAAGCATAAACATAGAGAAGAGAACAGCGACCGGAGTGGTGGCTCAGGATGAAAGCAACTGCAATATGCTGGAGGAATATGGCTCCTCCGCAGTTATATGCGCCATACCCATCTTCGAGGCAGTTGCCCGAAACATCATCAGACAGGAGTACCTCAGAAAAGACTGGGTTGAATCCATCAGAAAGTGCAGCGAGCTCGCCGGCCATGACCTTTCCGGCTTTTTTCTGCTTCGGGAGAAGGTCCTGCCCGAGAAAGGGTACGGCTGGATTCATGTATTCGATGCCGACTACGGCCTCCCCACCTACGTTGGTGATTGCACCCTGGGCTCATACACCGATGCCAGAGTGCCGTCGGGGAAACAGCTTGTGAGCGCCATGATCCCCGGCTCTTTGGAAGCGACCAATTTCGGTCTCACAGCTCCCATGGAGAAGGTCAGGGAAGCATACAAGAGATGGAAAGACGCTGTGGAAAAAGCTTTCCCCGGCTTCAAGAAGGCTATTCAATACGAAGGAATGAACCTGCAACTCAACTTCACCAGATACGCCTATGCCGTAGTGCCTGTGGAAATCGATTTTCAGCCGCCCAATCTCAAAGGGCTCTACTTCGCCGGAGACTCAATTCGCTCCGTGAGCACCCAGATGTCCGACAAGTGTTTCCATATCGCATTCCCTGTTTGCGAGAGCATCACAGACTATCTCGGGAAATAAAGAGGAGGAACCATGCGTAAGCTGCTGCGCGTGAATCTGTCCGGCGGTGCGATAAAGGCAGAGAGCATACCTCAAAAGATAGCTACGGATTATGTTGGCGGACGCGGCCTCGGCGCAAAATATCTTTACGATGAGGTCCCCGCAGGGACAGACCCTTTAGGAGATAAAAACAAACTCCTGTTCGTTACGGGACCGCTTGCAGGTACCAACGCACAGTCCGTTTCGAAATGGGTGGTCATCACAAAAAGCCCGCTGAGCAACACCTTCACCCGAAGCTACGGCGGCGGCGATTTCGGCGCCTGGCTCAAGTGGGCAGGTCTGGAAATGATTATACTCGAGGGCAAGGCGGCAAAGCCCTCATATCTGCATATCAAAGACGGCAAATACGAAATCCGCGATGCCAGCGCTATCCGGGGCAAAACCACCAGCCAGGCTCAGGACTATCTGAAGAAACAGCACGGGGCTAAAGCGCGCATGATTTGCATCGGCCCCGCTGCTGAGAAGATGGTACGCTACGCCGGCGTTTTTAGCGGCAGGCGTGCCGCCGGTCGCGGTGGCACCGGCACGGTTATGGCTTCCAAGAACCTCAAAGCTATAGTGGTTGAGGCTGAGCATAAAGATTTGCCGGCTGACCCGGCGGAGTTCGCCAGGCTGGTAAAACAACAGGTGAAAGACTTCCAGGCAGGCCTGGGTTTCGGGCCGTTCCGCGACTACGGTACCGCCATGGGCGTCGATGTCCCCGGTTTCGCTATGGGGACTTTTCCGGTGCGAAACTTTCGCTCGGCGGATTTGGAAGGCTGGGATAAGCTTTCCTTCCTGCAATATGCCGCAATCACGCAGAAGCATTCCGGCTGTTACGCCTGCATGTTGAAGTGCGGCAAGACCCGCACGGTAGTCGAAGGCCCCTACGCTGGGGTAACCAGCGAGGGACCTCAGTATGAAAGTATCTGGGCTTTCGCAGGTCCCACAGCATGCACCGACCTCGGGGCAACAGTGAAGGCAGACTATATGTGTTGCGAGCTAGGTGTGGATACCATAAGCACCGGCGTTGCCATCGGTTTTGCCTACGAATTGTTCGAAAAGGGCATACTGACCACCCGGGACACAGACGGTCTGGTTCTCAAATACGGCGACCCCGAGCCTATGCTCAAGCTCATCGAGAAGATTGCGCATCGCCAAGGCATTGGCGATATCCTGGCTGAGGGCACGAAGAGGGCTGCGGAACGTATCGGCAAAGGCTCGGAGCAATACGCCATGCATGTCAAGGGGCTGGAGATGCCGGGATATGAGCCGCGTTCACTGAAGGGACTGGGCATGAATTATGCCCTGAGCAATATGGGCGCCAACCACTGTTATGGATACGCTTCACAGGAAATAGGCAACCCGAAGCCGCGCCTAGTTGATGCCGCTGCCGACGAGGGTAAAGGAGACATCGTCAAATACAATCACGACTATGTGGCTTCCGTAGAGCTGGTGAACGCATGCACCTTCCCGGCACACAATCTGGAGCTTTTCGGGCCGGAGATTATAGGTAAGATGCTGGTGGCCGCTCTGGGCGAGACCAAGTTCGGCAGCGCCGACTATCTATCGCTGGTGGGAGAGAAGGTTTACAACCTGGAGCGCTGCTTCAACATCCGCGAAGGCTTCAGCAGAAAAGACGATGCCCTGCCCAAAAGGATGTACACCGAGCCCTTGCAGGGCGGTCTGAGAGACGGCGAGATTTACAGAAAACCGGACGTGCTAATAGACGAGTACTATGAAGCCAGAGGCTGGGACAAAAAAGGCATACCGACCAAAGCCACCCTGAAACGATTAGGGTTAGAAGAGTTAGACAAAGACATAGCAAAGTTCCGCCGCTAGATTAGCAAAATGTAGCGTCGTGACAGGAGTCACGACGTGGAATTCGTTGCCACAGGAGTGGCAACGCTACACAAAAGGAGGTCCAATTGGCTGACGCAAGTTTCGATGTTGTAGTAATCGGAGGAGGACACCAGGGACTGATAGCCGCCAATTACATGGTTAGAAATGGCTACACGGTTGGTCTCTTCGAGCAGAGGCGTGAGATGGGCGGCGGCGCCTGCACTGAGCCGCGTCCGGCGTCCGGTTTCCGCGGCAACCCCTGCGCCCACGTAGCGGGGTTCTGGGCCAGCCCCTGTAACCAGGACTTCAAGCTCCACGAAAGAGGTCTGAGCTACATTTTCCCGCCGGTAAATAGCTCAATGGTGTTCCCCGATGGAAGATGCATAGTTTCCTATCGCTCCCTGACCTGGGACAAGGAAACCGGGATAATGACCCCGCAGCCGGATATCGTCGAGAAGAACGTCAAAGAGGTGGAAAGAATATCGCCAAGGGATGCCGAAACCCTCGCCTGGTTCGCGCAGGGCAAGGTATGGGAGTGGGGATTCGCCGCCATGCAGGTGCTGTGGAACCCTCCCGCTCTCCCCGGCGAATTCGACCCGGTTGAGGCATTGCTGAACGACCCGAACTCCGGGCTTCAACGCAGACACCAGTTCATGACGTGCACCGAGTTTGTCAGCGATTTCTTCGAGAGCAACGAGCTGCGGGCACATTCC